>Ga0114910_1000619_pt1 | contig 17751 bp, 18 predicted proteins | sample MalvireepMed_908_FD_83500 | JGI IMG/M metagenome (GOLD analysis project Ga0114910, IMG submission 83500) | Marine viral communities from the Global Malaspina Expedition - Malaspina viral metaG DeepMed_908 | ecosystem: Environmental > Aquatic > Marine > Oceanic | place: Mediterranean Sea...
CATAGGGCACCGCGACGAGCGCCAGCGCCCCGCCGATGGCGGGGGCAAGCAGCTTGCGCAGTCCTTTGCCCCGATGCTCGCTCATGCTTCACCTTGTAGCGCCGCAAACATTACGGCTCGTGAACGCGGAAAAAATGCCCCTGTCGATGCAAGCACCAATGCACGGGCAATGCGTCCGATCCCAATCCTAGGCACTGGGCGTCCAGCATGCCAGCTTTTCCACAACCCCACGCGGCACTTGCAGCCGGAGTGTTGCAACAGGCACACAACCGGGCGGCGCGACCGGGGCGCGCAGGTTCATCGTGGATACACGCGCCGACGCCAGCTTGGGCGAAGCAAGGCAGCCATGCCCTTGCTGCGGTCGGTTCGCGGCGATAGAGGCTTTTCTCATGCGCGGTCTGCCGACCGGTTCCCTCGCAGTTTTCATTGGAAAGCCAGCCACGATGATCAAGCGCCGCTCCTTAGTTGTCTCCACCAGCCTCATTGGTGCCTGCGCCGCGCTTTCGGCCTGCGTCGGCGGCAACGACCTGCCCGATCCCGATACCGCCGCCAGCCAGGTGACGACCATCGGTGTCAATTCCTATCTCTGGCGCGCGAGCCTGGAAGCGGTGAGCTTCGCGCCGCTGCTGCAGGCAGATAGCGCAGGCGGCGTGATCGTGACCGACTGGTACGCCAATCCCGAAAATCCGGGCGAGCGCGTGAAGCTGACGGTCTCCATCCTCGACCAGGATCTGCGCGCCGATGCGCTGCGCGTCGCCGCCAGCCGCCAGGTCAACCAGGGCGGCAACTGGGTCGATGCGCCGGTGCAGGCCGCGACCGTCCAGAAGCTGGAAGACATCATCCTGACCAAGGCGCGCGAACTGCGCCGCCAGGCGATCTCCGGCTGAGCCGAACCATCACGCAAAAAGACCCGAGCATGACAGATACGCGCTTCGATCCGTCGCAGGCCGACGGACGCTGGCAACAGGCATGGGACGAAGCGCAGTGCTTTCGTGCCGATAGCGACAGCGATCGGCCCAAGAGCTACGTGCTCGAGATGTTCCCCTATCCCTCGGGCCGGATCCATATCGGCCACGTGCGCAACTACACGATGGGCGACGTGCTGGCGCGCTACAAGGCGATGCGCGGGCACGAGGTGCTCCACCCGATGGGGTGGGACGCCTTCGGGATGCCCGCCGAAAACGCGGCGATGGAAAAGGGCGTCCACCCCGGCAAGTGGACGCGCGAAAACATCGAATCGATGAAGGCGCAGCTGAAGCGCCTCGGCTTCGCGCTCGACTGGAGCCGCGAACTGGCGACGTGCGAGCCCGATTACTACGGGCACGAGCAGGCGCTGTTCATCGACCTGTTCGAAGCGGGCCTCGTCTATCGCAAGGAAAGCGAGGTCAACTGGGACCCGGTCGACCAGACCGTGCTCGCCAACGAACAGGTGATCGACGGCAAGGGCTGGCGCTCCGGCGCCGAGGTCGAGAAGCGCAAGCTCGCCCAGTGGTTCCTCAAGATCACCGACTTTGCCGAAGAACTGCTCGACGGGCTGGCCAGCCTCGAAGACTGGCCCGACAAGGTCCGGCTGATGCAGGAAAACTGGATCGGCAAGTCGCAGGGCCTCGAATTCAGCTTCGACCTGTCGAATGGCGATAAACTGCCGGTTTACACCACGCGGCCCGATACGATTTTCGGTGCGAGCTTTGTGGCGGTGGCGGCGGATCACCCGGTCGCGCAATCGCTCGATAGCGATGCGGCGCGCGATTTCATTGCCCAGTGCAAGCGCGGCGGGACCACGGTGGCAGAGCTGGAAACGGCGGAGAAGCTGGGCTTCGACACCGGGATTACCGCGAAGCATCCGTTCACCGGCGCGGATATGCCGGTCTATATCGCGAACTTCGTGCTGATGGATTACGGCACCGGCGCGATCATGGCGGTGCCCGGCCACGACCAGCGCGACTTCGACTTCGCCACCAAGTACGATCTGCCGATCCCGCGCGTCGTCGCGCCCAGCGCCGATGCCGCCGACAAGCCCTTCGATGGCGAGGCGGAAAGCGGCGAAGGCGTGCTGGTAAACTCCGACTTCCTCGACGGGATGGAAGTGGAAGCCGCCAAGCGCGAAATCATCGCCCGAATCGAAGAGCAGGGCCGGGGTTCCGGCAAGACCGTGTGGCGCCTGCGCGATTGGGGCGTTTCCCGCCAGCGGTACTGGGGCACGCCGATCCCCTTCATCCATTGCGAGAAATGCGGTGTGGTGCCCGCGCCCAAGGACAGCCTGCCGATCACGCTGCCCGATGATGTCGACTTCAAGACGCCGGGCAATCCGCTGGTCCGCCACCCGACGTGGAAGCATGTCGAGTGCCCGAAATGCGGCGGCAAGGCGGAGCGGGAAACCGACACGCTGGACACCTTCGTCGATTCCAGCTGGTATTTCCTGCGCTTCGCCAGCCAGCCTGCGGACAAGCCGTTCGACCGCGAGGAAGTCGCCAACTGGTTGCCGGTGGAGCAGTATATCGGCGGGATCGAGCATGCGATCCTGCACCTGCTCTACGCCCGCTTCTGGACGCGCGCGCTCGCCCATATCGGCATGATCGACGTGCGCGAGCCCTTCGCTTCGCTGTTCACGCAGGGGATGGTGACGCACGAGACCTACAGCCGCAAGGAAGGCGGCAAGACCGTCTATTACGCGCCCGACGAGATCAGCCGCGAAGCCGAACGTGCGCTGCTGAAAGACGATGGTGGCGAGGTCGAGATCGGCCGGGTCATCAAAATGTCCAAGTCGAAGAAGAACGTCGTCGATCCGGACACGATCATCGCGCAATATGGCGCCGACGCAGTACGCTGGTTCATGCTGTCCGACAGCCCGCCCGAGCGTGACCTGCCGTGGTCGGAAGCGGGGATCGAGGGCTGCGCGCGCTTCGTCCAGCGGGTGTGGCGGCTGGTTTCCGCCGAAGCGGACGAGACGCAGACGGGCGAGGATATCGACCTGCGCCGCAAGACGCACAAGACCATCGCCGCCGTGGCCGAGGATATCGAGGCGCTGAGCTTCAACAAGGCGGTCGCGCGGCTCTACGAACTGACCGGCGCGATCGAGAAGGCGGAACCGACCGCCGACCGGCGCGAGGCCACGCTGGCGCTCACCAAACTGATCTCGCCCATGATGCCGCATCTTGCCGAGGAAGCCTGGCACCGCGCGGGGCAGCAGGGGCTGATTGCCGAGGCCCCCTGGCCCGAAGTCGATCCGGCCATGCTGGTCGAGGACGAGGTGACCATCGCCATCCAGCACAAGGGCAAGCTGCGCGACACGCTGACCGCACCCAAGGGCGCTTCGAAGGAAGCGCTCGAGGAAATGGCGCTGGCGAGCGAGAAGGTGCAGCGCTCGCTCGACGGGGCGGAAATCCGCAAGATCATTGTGGTGCCGGACCGTCTGGTGAATATCGTCACCTGATGCGATTCGTTTTCGCCCTTCTCGCAGCTTGCGCGCTTTCGGCCTGCGGGCTCCAGCCGATCTATGCCGGGGCGAGCGGCAAGGGCGCGCTGGCGGATCTTTCCGCAGTCGACATCGCCCCCATCGAAGGGCGCACCGGCTGGCTGGTGACGACCGCGCTGGAAGACCGCGTGTCGATCCGCGAATCGGACGCCGCGCCGCGCTATCGCCTCGACGTGCAGCTCGACGAAAGCCTCGAAAGCCTCGGCCTGCTGAGCGACGAGAGCGCGACGCGCGAGCGGCGCGTGCTGCGTGCGCGTTACCAGCTGGTCGACCTGTCGAGCGGCGCGATCGTGCTCGACGCGACCGCCGGATCGGACGCGGGGATCGATGTCGTCTCGAGCGATTATGCGACCATCGCGGCCGAACGCGCGGCGGCGGAGCGGCTGGCCGAAGTGGTCGCGGACCAGATCGTTACGCGGGTGTCGCTGGCGCTGCGCCGGCGCAACTGACGCAGGCGGCCCGGGGTATGGCCAAAAGCCAGTCGTTCAAGGCCAACCAGAACAGCTTCGGCCGCATGGCCGGGCAGGCCGCGCGCGAATGCCACACCTTCTTCTTCTGCGGGCCTGACGAAAGCGCGGCCTCGGCGGCGGCGGCGCAGATCGTCGCCGGGCTCGCCGATCCGGGCGAGCGGGTCGATCTGTCGGGCGGCGACCTGCGGCGCGATCCGGTGCGTCTGGCGGACGATGCGCGATCCTCCTCCCTCTTCGGCGATGCGCGCCACATCCTCGTTCGCGCGAATGGGGAGGAAGCGCATGACGCGCTGAAGATCCACCTCGAAGCCGAAGGCGACGCCTGCCCCGTGCTGGTCGTCGCGACGAGCGCCACCGACAAGTCGCGCAGCGCCAAGCTGGTGGCGGGCGCGGGCGGCACGCTGGTGGCGATGTTCTACCCGCCCAACCTGCGCGACATGGCAGAAACGGTGCGCGATCTGGCGGACAGGTCGGGCCTGCGCCTCGGCGGCGATCTCGCCCAGCGGATCGCGCGTGCCTCCGGGCTCGACCGGCGGCTGGCCGAGGCCGAGGTGGAAAAGCTCGCGCTCTATCTCGACGCCGCGCCCGATTCGCCCAAGACCGCCGATGCGGCGGCGTGGGACGCGATCGGCGCGTCGAGCGAGGAGGACGGCCTGATGCCGATCGTCAACGCGGCGCTGGGAGGCCACGCAAAGCGCCTGCCCGCCGAGCTCGCGCGCCTGCACACGCTATCGCTCAATCCGGTGGGCGTCGCGCTGGCGTTCGAGCGGCGGGCGGCACAGCTCGCGCAGCTTTCGGCACGGATGCGCCCGGGCGAGGATGTGAGCAGCTTCGTCGACGCGCAGAAGCGCGCGCGGCGCATCTTCTTCAAGGACGAGCGCGACCTGACCGAGCAGCTGCAGATCTGGCGGGGCAGGCGGCTCGACCGGCTGGTCTCACGGCTGACCGGGCTGCATCAGGCGCTGCTCGCCAACAGCCAGCAGGCCGAATTGCTGCTGTCGCAGGAAATCGCGTGGATCGCGCGGGCTGCTTCGCGTTAGTTTGTGCCCGGCGCTCTAAACCCGAAGCCTAGTTCTGCGGAACCGAGAACGAGCCGGTCACGCGGCCACCTTCGCCGCTGCCGCCGGCCGCCCCGTCGACGCTCGACAGGCCGGTGCGCAGGTCGATCGTCAGCCGTCCGCCATTGAGCGTGTCCGATCCGCGTTGCAGCCGCACGTCGCCCGTCATCGTGATGACCCGGCGGTTGAAATCGTACACCGCCACATTGCCGCTCGCCCGCTCGTCCCCGCGCGTCACGGTCACGCCGCCGGTGGCCGAGATGCGCTGGATGCTGAGCGAGCCTGCGTCGGTATAGTCGACGATGGTGCGCGCCGCGCTCATCCGGAGGTTGGCCTGCTGGATCTGCACGTTCCCCGACAGGACGACGCGGTTCTGGCGATCCTGCAGCTCGATCCGGTTGGCCGCGTAATCGACCGGAGCGTTCGAATTGTGGCCCGCGATCGCCTGCGCATTGAGCTGCATTCCCGCAACCGTGCAGGCGGCTAGCACGAAGCCCGCCATGCCCGAACGGGCGGCGAGGCGCAGGTGCTGGCGGGTCAGCGGGGATTTCGGGCGGACGCTCATTGCATGGTCTCCAATGCGCCGGGCACCATGCGCAGGCGCGCATTGCCGTCAAGCGTTATCGTGCGCGTTTCGATGTCGACCTTCAGGCTGTCGGCGGAGAAGGTCCCCGCCGGAACCGCGCCCGATACGCCCTCGCTCCCCCGCAGCACCTGCTCGCGCAGGTCGAGCGATACGCCGCGCGCGGTGAGGCTGTATCCATCGCTCGCCCGCAGCATCACCGGGCCGTTCACATCGAGGAATTCCTCGTCGATGGTATAGGCGCCGCCATCCGCGGTCAGCCGGGCGGGGCCGTCGCTCAGCAGGATGCGGGCGATCACGTCGTCCAGCCGCACGATGCCTTCCGCGCTCGATTTCTGGACGGCTTCCTGCGCGGTGAGCGAGAAGGGGCGGCCTTTGTTGTCCGATCCGCGATAGGTGGCATTGTCGATCCGCAACCGTTCGTCGATCTGTTCCACCTTGTCCCGGTCGAGGATGAAGGACACCTCGCTGCGCGGCGAAAACGGCGCGATGACGAGGAAGGCGACGATCGCGCCCGTCGCCATCGGCAGCGCGATGGCCAGAAATTTGATCAGGCGATCGTGGAAGCCGCCCGGCGCCGCCTGGCGTTCCCGCCCGCGACGCCGGCTGCGTGCCTTGTCCGTCTCTTCCACATGATCGCTGTGCATGATGCGTCCAGAGCCTGTCGGCCCTTACTCGTGGCTGAAGATATCCGCGTTGGGCCAGCCGGCGATGTCCAGCCGCGCGCGGGTCGGCAGGAATTCGAAACAGGCCTGCGCGATCTCCATACGGTTCTCGCGCAGCAGCCGTTCCTCGAAAATGTCGCGCATGCGGTGGAGGAAGCGCACGTCCGACGCGGCATATTCGCGCTGCGCATCGTTGATCTCGGGCGCGCCCCAGTCCGAACTCTGCTGCTGCTTCGAGATATCCTCGCCCAGCAGTTCATTCACCAGCATCTTGAGCCCGTGCCGGTCGGTATAGGTGCGGGTCAGCTTGCTGGCGATCTTGGTGCAGAACACCGGCGCGGCGGTGACGCCCAGCCAGTATTCGATCGCGGCGAGATCGAAGCGGCCGAAGTGATACAGCTTCACCCGCGCCGGATCGGCCAGCACGGCCTTCAGGTTGGGCGCATCGAAGCTGCTGTTCACGCCGAAGCGCACCAGATGCTCGTCGCCCAGCCCGTCGCTGATCTGGACGAGGCACAGCCGGTCGCGGTGTGTGATGAGGCCCATCGTCTCGGTATCGACGGCAAGGTCCGCGCCTTCTGCCAATACGCCTGCGGGGAGGTCTTCTTCGTGGAAATAGACTGCCATGAATGCCTTTTGTTCTGCGGGTGACGGCTACCGCCGTTTTGTCGCCCTCGCCCTAGGCCCATTGGGGAAAGAGGGGAAGGGCGTCTGGTGCGCACGGCCTGCCGGGCATAGCGTCGCCCGCATGACCGCAGACATTCCCCCGAGCTGGCGCGACACGCTGGAGCCTGTTCTGGCGAGCGCGGAGGCGCGCCGGCTGGGCGGCTTCCTGCGCGCCGAGGAGGCGGCGGGCAAGGCGATCTATCCGCCGCAAGGCTGCCGCCTGCGCGCGCTGGAGCTGACCCCGCTCGACCGGGTGAAGGTCGTGATTCTGGGGCAGGACCCCTATCACGGGCCGGGGCAGGCGATGGGGCTGAGCTTTTCGGTGCCCGACGGGGTGGCCCCGCCGCCATCGCTCAGGAACATCTACAAGGAGCTGGCGCAGGATTGCGGGATCGCGGTGCCTGCGTCCGGCGACCTGACCAAATGGGCGGAGCGGGGCGTGCTGCTGCTCAACAACACGCTGACGGTCGAGGCGGGGCAGGCGGGCAGCCATGCCGGGCGCGGATGGGATCCGATCACCGATGCCTGCGTCGCCGCGGTGGCCGAGCGGGAGGCGCCGTCGGTCTTCATCCTGTGGGGCAGCCATGCGCAGAAAAAAGCGTCGCGGATCGCCGGACTGAACGAACCGACCCGCCACTGCGTCATCCGATCGCCGCATCCCAGCCCGCTCTCCGCGCATCGCGGCTTCTTCGGCTCGAAGCCTTTCAGCCGCGCCAATACCTTTCTGGAAGAGGCCGGTCGCGGCGCGATCGACTGGGACCCGGCCTAGTCAGGCCCGATCAGGCAACATCGTCGAGTCGTGCGAGCCGATCGAGCGCGCCGCGCAGGGCACGGTCCACGTCCGTTTCCTGAGATTGCCGGGGGGCAAGCGCCGACTCGTGACGGTGCCCGCCGCTGCGGGGCGGAGCGAAGGGTTCGGGCGCGCGGGACGGAGCCTCGGGCTGCTCGTGCGTGTCCGGGTGTTCCTGCCCCTGCAAGGCGCGCGCAAGGCGCTCGACCAGTTCGGCGACGCCGAGGTCGGTGAGTTTCGGCTCGTCCGCTCGCGGCGTGGGCCAGGCGGGCGGTGGCGGCGGAGCGGTGGCGCGTCGCGGTTCCGGCTCCGGGCTCGGCGAGCGGTGCACATCGGGCCGGGGTGCCGGGTCTTGGACAAAGCCATGGGCAAGCCGGTCCTCGCGGATTCCCTCGATCTCTTCCTCGACGTCCTTCGCGTGCGGGTCATCCGCAGCGGTCTCGTCGGCGCGCACGAACTGGGCGAAGGGATTGTAGCGCGAAGGGCCCGGCTGCGCCGACTGCTGTTGTGGCTGCGGCCGCGGCTCCGACTGCGATTGGGCAGGCTGCGGAGGCGGGTCCATCTCCCATTCTTCGATATGCGAAGCGCGCTCGCGGAAATCTTCGGGCTCGGGCAGGGGAGAGCGGCCCCAGTCGGCATCGCCCAGCTCGTCATGGGCAGCCTCTGGCCGGTCGTAGCTATCCGAATCGCTCCAGGCCGAAGCGAAATAGGGATCGTCGATCGGCGGTTTGACCATGCCGGGCACATCGTCGGCGATCGTTTCGTCGGACAGTTCGTATTCGTCGTTTTCGCGGGCCGGGGCGTCTACCTCGTCGTCGTCGTCGTCGTCATCCGGGTCGAGGCCAAGGGCCGCGCGCACGTCGAGCGGCTGGCGCGCATCGCGCTTGCCCTTGCGTCCGCGCTTGCGACGGGGGGCGGGGGCCGGCTCTTCGCGATCTTGCGCTCCGCCACGCACGCGGCTGGCGATAAACAGGCCCATCAGCAAGCCGATACCGGCAGCGCCCAGCGCGACGATGATGCGCGTGTTCGGCCCGAACGGCCCTTCGCCGCCGAACACCATGTCGAACAGCACGGGGGGCAGGAACAGGCAGCCGCCGCCGAACAGCGCGGCGAACCAGAGCGCAACCAGGGCAGGAAAAGCGGCGCTGGCGGTGAACCCGCCGCCTGCCGCTTCATCCTCATCCCTCGTGCGGTACGCGTCGAACACAAGCCCTTCCTTCATCCGGGGCCACCCTGGCGGGCATGGGTACCTGCTTGCGCTGGGGCCCATGCCGCGCTTTCGGGCGACCGATCCGCCTCGCTGCCTATCAGGCGATGGTAAACGCCAAGATAACGACGGCTGTTTATCGACCAGTCGCGCGTCGTCGCGATGTAGCTGTGCGCGCGCTCGCGCATTGCGGGCCACGCATCGCGCGCGTCGAGCATGTCGGCGAGCGCGTGGGCGATTCCCGCCGGGTCGTCGGCAGGGAAGAGCACGCCGGTCTCCCCATGGTCGATCAGTTCGCGGTGGCCGCCGACATCCGATGCGGCGACGATCCGCCCCTGCGCCATCGCCTCGAGGGGTTTGAGCGGGGTCACCAGATCGGTCAGGCGGCTCGCCTTGCGCGGGTAGGCGAGGATGTCGATCAGGCTGTAATAGCTCTCCACCTCGGCGTGCGGCACGCGGCCGGTGAAGACGATCGCCTCGGCTGCGGGCGATGCGGCGGCCTGCGCGCGCAGGGCCGCGTCCTGCGGCCCGCCGCCCACCAGCAGCAGCCTGGCACCGGGCTGACGCTCGCGCAGCAAGGGGAGGGCGGCGATGAGATCGTCCAGCCCTTCGTAGGGGTAGAAACTGCCGATAAAGCCGATCACCGGGCCCTCGTTCAGGCCGAGCCGCTGCGCGAGTTGCGCATCGCGCGGCACCGGCTGGCCGAACTGCGTCAGGTCGACCGCATTGGGCGAAATCCCGATCTTGCCGGGCGCGAAGCCGCGCGCGACCAGATCGGCGCGCAGGCCCTCGCAGATGGTGAACACCGCATCGGCGCGCGCGACGGCACGGTTTTCGAGCGCGCGGGTGAGCCGGTATTTGGCCGAACCTTCGCGCCCGGTGCCGTTGCCGACCGCCGCATCCTCCCAGAAGGCGCGGATCTCGTACACCACCGGAATGCCGAGCTTAGCGCCGGCGCGAATCGCGGCGAGGCCACAAAGCGCGGGCGAATGGGCGTGCAGGACATCGGGCCGCCAGTCCTTCGCCAGCGCCAGGATCGCATCCGCATGCGCGCGCACCTCGCGCCATTCGCGCATTCCCGGCGGGCCGCTCACTGCGCCGCGGGTGCGATGGAAGCGCAGCCCCTCGCAGGTCTCTGCGGCGAGTCTCTCGTCCTTGGGCCCCTCGGCACTGTGGCGCGGGCCGGTGATGCCGCGCACGTCGAGCCCGTCATGGGCCTGCGCCCGCAGGATCGCTTTCGTGCGGAAGGCGTAGCCGCTGTGCAGCGGCAGGGAATGGTCGAGGACATGGAGCACACGCATTGCGATGCAGGCCCTAGCGCGAGCGTACTTAACGCCGCGTCAACTCCCCGCTGCTAGCGCATTTGCGATGATGGCCCGGCAAACGTCCGGGCGCAGCCGCCGGGAGCGTACGCGCCGTGATCGACATGATCGTCCTCGTTTCGATCCACGGCCTCCTGCTGCTTGCGGGATACCGCCTGCTGCTGCGCGACGATCTGGACGAGGATCCGCTGCTGGAGGGCGATGACGGTGAAGACGGCGGGGCCAGAACCAGTCGGGGTGGTTCCACCCCATGACCGATCTGTTCCTGCTCGGCTTTTTCGCGGCCTTCATGGTCTTCGGCCTCAAGCGGCCGTTCCTGTGGGTGTGCATGTATCTCTACGTGGACATCCTGATCCCGCAGAAGATCGGCTATGGCCCGATCGTCTCGATCCCGCTGTCGCTGATCGCCTTCGTCGCCGCGTTCGGCGGCTGGCTCGCGCTCGACAAGAAGACGCGGCCGACCTTCACCTTCCGCCAGGGGCTGATGCTGTTCCTCGTCGTGTGGGCCTTCTACACTCTGCAGGGCGCGCAGTTCGCCGAAGCGGCCGCGAACAAGTGGGACTGGGTGTGGAAGACGATGGTCTTCGCGATCTTCCTGCCGTTTACGGTCACCACCAAGCTGCGCTTCGAGGCCGCCGCGCTGGTGATGGTGCTGACCGTGGGGGCGATCATCATCTCGGGCGGGATCAAGACCGTGCTGGGCGGCGGCGGTTACGGCAGCCTCTCGCTGTTCGTGAACGAGAACTACGGCCTTTACGAGAGCAGCACGCTGGCCACGGTGGGCGTCGCGATCATTCCGTTGCTCTACTGGTTCACCCGCCACGGCACGATCTTTCCGCCCAGCCTCCCGGTCAAGCTGTTCGCGCTGGGCCTGGCGGGCGCATGCCTGCTGATCCCGATCGGCACCGAAGCGCGCACCGGCCTCGTGTGCATCGCCATGCTCGGCCTGCTGATCCTGCGCGAGACGAAGTACAAGCTCGCCGTCATCCTCGGCGGAGTGCTGCTGTGCGTCGCCGCCTTCCCGCTGCTGCCGCAAAGCTATGCCGACCGCATGGCCACGATGATGACCGCCGAGGAGGACGAGAGCGCCTCAACCCGCGTGGCGGTGTGGAACTGGACGCTCGACTACGTGAAGGAACGCCCGCTGGGCGGCGGGTTCGAGGCCTATCGCGCCAACAGCTTCACCTACCGGATGCCGCAGACCTCGGGCGAGGGCAACATGACCACCGTGCGCTTCGAAAAGGTGACCGACGAGGGGCGCGCCTATCACTCGGCCTTTTTCGAGATGCTCGGCGAACAGGGCTGGCCCGGGCTGGGCGCGTGGCTGCTGCTGCAGGTGCTCGGCCTCGTCAGCATGGAACGGCTGCGGCGCAAGATGAAGCGGCGCGGCGATCCAAGGCTGGAATGGCTGGGGCATCTCGCCATCGCGCTGCAATATGCGCAGATCATCTATCTCGTCGGCGCCGCCTTCCAGGGCATCGCGTGGCAGCCCTTCATCATGATGCTGGCCGGGCTGCAGATCGCGCTTGCGGTCTATGCGCGGCGCTATGATTCGCCGCGCGAGCCCACCGTGGGAGAGCGGCTCGCCGCGCAGCGCGAACGGGCGGCCCCCGATGCCGTAGCGACAGGTGCGGCGCGCACCGCCCCTCCATTGCGCTAGGCCCGCCCATCCTGCATGGAGCGCGCATATTCCAAGCAAGAGGAGAGGCGCATGACCCCGCAGGATATCGTCGCCAAGGTCGGCGAACAGATCGGCACCAGCCCCTGGGTCGAGATCAGTCAGGAACGGATCAACCAGTTCGCGGAAGCGACGGGCGATCACCAGTTCATCCACGTGAACGAGGAAGCGGCCAAGATGACGCCGTTCGGCGGCACCATCGCCCACGGTTTCCTGACGCTGTCGATGATCCCCTACCTCAGCGCCGAGGCGGACCTGCCCAAGCCCGACGGCATCAAGATGGCCGTCAACTATGGTGGCAACAAAACCCGCTTCATCAACCCGGTGAAGAGCGGCAAGAAGATCCGCGGCCACTGGAAGCTGCTCGAAATGACCGAGAAGCGCCCCGGCCAGTGGCAGCAGACCGTCGAAATCACCATCGAGATCGAAGGCGAGGAAAAGCCCGCCCTGATCTGCGAATGGATGACGATGTTCTTCGTCTAATCCTTCGGCGAGAGTCCCGGCGAAAGCCGGGACCTCCCTCAATCAAGCAATAGCATTAAGGAGGCCCTGGCTTTCGCCGGGCCTCAGCAAGAGGACCCTTCCCATGACCCGCAGCGCAGTTATCGTTTCCACCGCACGCACCGCCATCGGCCGCGCCTACAAGGGCGGCTTCAACGACACCAAGGGCGCAACGCTCGGTTCCTATTCGCTCGCCCCCGCGATCGAGCGAGCCAAGATCGAAGCCGGTGAAATCAACGACGTCATCTGGGGTGCCGCGCTCCAGCAGGGTGCGCAGGCCGGCAACCTCGGCCGCCAAGTCGCGCTGCGCGCAGGCTGCCCGATCGGCGTGTCGGGCATGACGATCGACCGTCAGTGCTCCTCGGGCCTGATGGCGATCGCCACGGGCGCGAAGCAGATCATGGTCGACAACATGGATATCGTCGCCGCTGGTGGTCAGGAATCGATCAGCCTCGTCCAGACCCCCGAAATGCGCGTGATGCCCGATCCCGAACTGATGGCGATGCACAATGCGGTCTACATGCCGATGCTGCAGACCGCCGAAACGGTCGCCCAGCGCTACGGCATTAGCCGCGACGCGCAGGACGAATACGCGCTCCGCTCGCAGCAGCGCACCGCCGCCGCGCAGGAAGCGGGCAAGTTCGACGACGAAATCGTGCCGGTCACCGTCACCATGAAGGTGAAGAACAAGGAAACCGGCGAAGTTACCGACCAGGAAGTCACCGTCGCCAAGGACGAAGGCAACCGCCCCAGCACCACGCTGGAAGGCCTGCAGTCGCTCAACCCCGTGATGGGCCCCGACAGCACGATCACCGCCGGTAACGCCAGCCAGCTGTCGGACGGTTCGTCGGCCAGCATCCTGATGGACGAAAAGCTGGCCGAGAAGCGCGGCCTGACCCCGCTTGGCCGCTATGTCGGCATGGCGGTTGCGGGCACCGAGCCCGACGAGATGGGCATCGGCCCGGTCTTCGCCATCCCCGCCGTGCTCGAACGCACCGGCCTGAAGATGAGCGATATCGGCCTGTGGGAACTGAACGAAGCCTTCGCGGTGCAGGTGCTCTACTGCCGCGACAAGCTGGGCATTCCCGATGAAGACCTGAACGTCAACGGCGGCTCGATCTCGATCGGCCACCCCTACGGCATGACCGGCGCACGCTGCGTCGGCCACGCGCTGATCGAAGGCAAGCGCCGCGGCGCGAAGTATGTCTGCGTCACCATGTGCGTCGGCGGCGGCATGGGCGCAGCGGGGATCTTCGAAGTCCTTTAAACTCCGCTGACATTGGGGCAGGTTCGCAGGTGGTCGCCGAACAGGAGACACCGATGCGCCTGCCCCTTTTCATATGCCTTGCCACCTTGGCTGTGGCGGGTTGCTCGTCCGAGCCGGGTACGGACAGCGCGGCGGGTCAGCCCGGCGCATCGCCGACGGCGAGCCCTGCGGCAGAGGCGACCGGGTCGGTTGAAACGCCCGCTGGAGAACCCGCTCCCTCCGATGATGGCTTCGCCTCCGCCTATACCCCGCTCGACCTCGACGATTGCGACGTGCTCGACCGGAGCATCGACGAGGGCAACTGGGTCGAACTACGCTGCGCGGGCTATCGGGGCATCCCGCTGTTCGTGAGCGAGGGCGACCTTCGCTTCGATGTCGATGCAGGCGTCGCGAACGAGAATTTCCAGACCGTCATGGCCTTCAACACGCTCGGCGATAGGGTCGAATGGCGGCTGCGCGAGGGCGAGCCCTTCGCGACGATCATCCGCTATCGCGATGTCGGAACGCCGGGCACCACGCGCACGATCCTCGCGGTCGACAGGATCGGCAGGCCCGGTGCGCCCGGCTGCCGGGTCGCGCAGATCGCGGGCGATACGCCTGGTGCCAACAGGCGCGCGCGGCAGATCGCGGATGCGGAGGCGGCCGCGTTCGACTGTGCGCAGGAACCCCGCTATATCGGCGATGCGCGCTAGCCGCGCAGATGTGCTAGGATCATGCGATGGGACTGATCGAAATCCTCGGCCTTGCGGGCAGCGTCAGCCTGCTGTCCGGCTGGCGGCTCTATGCCACGGTGCTGGTCACCGGGCTCGCCATGCGGACCGGCTGGGTCCCGCTGCCCGATCATCTCGAGATGCTGACCGTGCTCGCCAATCCGTGGGTGATCGGCATCGCCGCAGTGGCGCGGTGATCGAATTTCTCGCCGACAAGGTGATGTGGCTCGATTCGGCGTGGGATGCGGTCAATTCGCTGGCCCGCCCGGTCGGCGGCGCATTGCTGGCGCTGGCGATCGTCGATCCGTCCGACCCGACCTGGCAGGTCATCGCCTTCCTGCTGGGCGGCGGCGCAGCCTTTGCCGCGCATGCGGGCAAGGCGAGTGCTCGCGCGGCGGTCAACACCAGCCCCGAACCGGTCAGCAACATGCTGGTTTCGACCGCAGAGGATGTCGCGACCGTGGGACTGCTGGCCCTCGCCATCGCCAATCCGATCGCCGCTGCGATCATCGCGGCGGTGCTGCTGGTGCTCAGCATCGCGCTGATCGTGGTGGTGGGGCGCACGGTGAAGCGCCTGCTTCACGGCAAGCGACGCCCGCCGGACCCGGCTTAGGCTACCCGCCCGGCGAGCGGCCCGAAGCGCGCGCCTGCTACCCGTGCGCCTTCATGAACTCTTCGATCACCGGGGCGACCTTGGTGCGCCACTTGCTACCGTTGAAGATGCCGTAATGGCCTGCGCCCTCGGCGAGGTAATAGCGCTTCTTCTTCTCCGACAGGTTGCGCGCCAGCGGCAGTGCCGCCTTCGTCTGGCCGATCCCCGAGATATCGTCGCGCTCCCCCTCGACCGCGAGCAGCGCGGTCTGCGTGATGTTGCCCAGGTCGATCACCGTGCCGCGATGTTCGAAGGTGTTGCTGGGCAGCGAATGTTTCTGGAACACCTCTTCGACCGTCTGGAGGTAGAATTCCGCCGTCATGTCGCACACGCTGCGATATTCGTCGTAGAAATCCTTGGTCAGCTGCGCGCTGTCGTCGTCACCTTCGACGAGGTGCTTGTACATCTCGTAATGCGAGAGGATATGGCCGCCCAGGTTCATGCTCATGAAGCTCGCCAGCTGCATGAAGCCGGGATAGACGCGCCGGCCCGAGCCCGGATATTGCGCGGGCACGGTGGCGATCACGTTCTGGCGGAACCAGCTGATCGGCCGCTTCATCGCCATGTCGTTGACCGTGGTGGGGCTTTCGCGCGTGTCGATTGGCCCGCCCATCATGGTCAGGGTTTTGGGTGCCGCCTTGTCCTTCTTGCCGTTCATCAGCGCGGTCGCCGCGAGCGCGGGGACCGAAGGCTGGCAGACCGCGACCACATGCGCGGCCTTGCCTTCGTTGCGCTGCGCGATCTCCTGCAGGAATTCGATGACGTAATCGATGTAATCGTCGAGGTCGAAGCGCCCCTCGCTCAGCGGAATGTCGCGCGCGTCGTGCCAGTCGGTGATGTAGACTTCGCTGTTCTCGACCATCCGTTCCACCGTCCCGCGCAGCAGCGTGGCGAAATGCCCGCTCATCGGGGCGACGATCAGCACGGAGGGCGCGTCGTCGGGCAGGCCGGCGCGGCGGAAACGCTTGAGATCGCCGAAGGCGCGGTGGAGCACCAGCGTTTCGACCACGGCGTCGGGCTTCCCGTCGACCTGCACGGTCTCGATATCGAATTCGGGCTTGCCGCGGCGGATGGTGGCGTGGGCGAACACCTCCAGCGCGGAACCCGCGACCGGGCCCATCCCGCTATAGGCGAGCGGGTTGCGCGGATTGGTCAGCCATTCGGCACCGATCGAGGCCATCGAGCTGGCGCTGTTGAGCCAGGCGGCCTGAATTTCGTAGGCGTGGTAAAGCAAAAAACACCTCTTGACGTAGAGTCGCCGACAATGCGGCATTGACTTACTATATAGGCCATACCTGCGCTCCTCGCCACGATTGTGCAATGCACAATATTGTTTGCGGCTCTTCCCCGTGGATTTCCCCGGCCCATGGCGCTAGGCGAAAGACCGAATGGATCGCGAAGCACAGACATCGAAGCGGCGCAGGCGCAATGCCCTGTCCCGAGGCGGCGAAACCGAGGGCGCAGAGCCTGAAAAGGCCGGCTCGCTCGCGCCGCTGCGGCTGATCTTCCACGAAGCCTTCAGCTACCCCGACAAGGTTGCCTATGCGCTGCTGGCGCTGGTGGTGACGGCCGCCGCAACCCTCGCGATTCCGGCAGGGTTGCAACTCGTGGTCGACCGCGGCTTCGCCGATGGGGGCGATCCGGGCTCGATCGCGCGCTGGTTCCGTTACCTGTTCATCATCGTATGCGTGCTGGCGCTGGGCACCGCGCTGCGGTTCTACTTCGTCAGCTGGCTGGGGGAACGGGTGGTCGCGAACCTGCGGCTGAAGGTGCAGCGCAACCTGCTGCGGATGGAGCCCGGCTTTTACGAGGCGAACAGCCCCAAGGAAATTTCGAGCCGCCTGACCAGCGATACCGCGATCATCGAACAGGTGGTGGGGACCACCCTGTCGGTCGCGCTGCGCAATACGCTGATCGCGGTCGGCGGCACGATCTACCTCTTCGTGCTTGCCCCCCGGCTCACCATCATGCTTGCCATCGCGATCCCCGTCATCATCGTGCCGATCACGCTATTCGCGCGCCGCCTGCGGACCGTCAGCCGCAGCAGCCAGGACCGGGTGGCCGATGTGGGCTCGCTGGTCACCGAAACCCTGTCGGCGATGGCGATCGTGCAGTCGTTCACGCAGGAACGGCGCGAGCATGACCGGTTTGCAGGCGCGGTAGAGCGGATTTTCGATACCGCGCGTCGCCGCATCCTGATCCGATCCCTGATGACCGGCGTGGTCATCACGCTTTCGTTCGGGGCGATCGTACTGTTGATGTGGCGCGGCGCGGTGGGCGTGGCCGAAGGCGCGATCAGCGGCGGCACCATCTTGTCGTTCCTGCTGACCGGCGTGTTCGTGGGCGGCGCTTTCGGCGCGCTGACCGAGGTTTATGGCGATCTTCTGCGCGGTGCGGGCGCGGCGGACCGGCTGGCGGAGCTGTTGAAGGCGCAGCCGCAGATCGCAGCGCCTGCCAACCCCCAGCCGCTGCCGATCCCCGCACGCGGCAGCCTGTCGTTCCGCAATGTCAGCTTCGCCTATCCCTCGCGCCCCGAGGAGCGCGTGCTCGACGATCTCACGCTCGAGATCGAGCCGGGCGAAACGGTCGCGCTGGTCGGCCCGTCGGGGGCGGGCAAGTCCACGCTCTTCCTCCTCGCCCAGCGGTTCTACGACCCGCTCGAAGGCACCGTCCGGCTCGACGGGATCGCCTTGCCGAGCGCCGATCC
>Ga0114910_1000623_pt1 | contig 17674 bp, 8 predicted proteins | sample MalvireepMed_908_FD_83500 | JGI IMG/M metagenome (GOLD analysis project Ga0114910, IMG submission 83500) | Marine viral communities from the Global Malaspina Expedition - Malaspina viral metaG DeepMed_908 | ecosystem: Environmental > Aquatic > Marine > Oceanic | place: Mediterranean Sea...
GGACGGTGTAATCGGGTGCGAGGCAAGTCAGTTAGACCTCGAAACTTTCTTTAGACTGCGTGGCAGGTGTGCACCTAAACGTGGATGGCTGTTTCTTGGTGGAACATTTGAAGGTAGCCTAGGTTGGTATCCACAACTGTTTACCTCTTGGCAGATTCCCGGAGAAGACGAGCAGAGTTTCTCTCTACCCAGTTATACAAATCAGCACCTATATCCCGGGGGAAGAGAAGATCCCGAGATACTTAAGTTGGAAAGAGAAGCATCAGATAGTTTCTTTATGGAAAGGATAGCGGGTATACCGTCTCCACCTAAAGGACTGGTGTTTCCTGAGTTCAGAGCAGATATACATGTTGGAGATGTAGAATACGAAGAAGGACTTCCTGTTCATATATGGATGGACCCCGGTTATGCCGGAGCTTATGCCATAGAAGCGATTCAGGTAGTGGGAGATAAGATCATGGTCATAGATGAAGTCTATGAACGAGGCCTTGTCACAGAAGAGATGATAGATATCTGTAAATCCCGCCTCTGGTGGAAGGATGTACAGTTCGGAGTGATAGACGTTGCAGGTTATCAGCACCAGGCCATGCCGGCCCCCGCAGAGATCTGGATGAAAGAGACGGGATTGTACCTTTCTTCAGAAAAAGTTAAAATAAATGATGGAACCGAGCGTTTAAAATCATTTTTAAAGCCAGATCCTGTATCAAAGCAACCAAATATCATGATAAATAGTAAATGTTTAGGAGTTTTAAGTGAATTCGGTGTAGTTCCTTCTCCTTTTGACGGACAGACCAGAACTTATAGGTGGAAGTTTGATAGAGAAGGTAATGTTGTAGGTCAAACTCCGGAAGATAAGAACAATCACGGCATAAAAGCTTTGATTTATGGACTTGTCGAAAGATATGGCTACGGATATATTGTTGGCAGAGATACAATCAAAGTCAAAAGGTGGCGATAATGGCAAGAAGAAAACCAACAGAGATAATCAACCTTGTAGAAGACCACCACGATTCAACCTACCCCATGCGGGACAGGATGGATAAAGATCATCGGCTGTATAGACTGGATCCCTACGATGCAGGTGACGGATATCAGTCTTATACCAGTAACGAACCACAGGTATTTGCAGATAAGGTAATAAGCTTCCTGACAAGTGCAGAACTTATTATAAGAATCCCTGTAAACGGTGATGACCGTGAGCAGAGAGATATAAATAACGATACAGAAAGATTCCTGATAGGAATACTCCGTGCCGCAGACGATACCCTATGTATGAGAATGGCTCCAAGAGTACGTGACCAACTTGCTTGGTATACCACTATAAGAGGATGGTATGCCGGTAGAGCTCTCCTTGTTAAAGAAGAAGATGGGTCTACTAATGTAGATATAACACCTTGGGATCCTATAAATACATACTGGGGCGAATCATCTACAGGCCTTACGTGGGCCTGCTATAAGATTAAAAAGACTGCATCAGAAATAAAAGAACAATACGGTGTGAAGGTAGATAATACCATGCATGGCGTACATGAAAACGGTGTGGATGTATACGACTTCTATGATAGAGAAGACAACTATGTTGTGATGGATGACAGGGTTTTAAAGAAAAAAACCAAGCACGGTCATAACGGAGTTCCTGTATTCCTAGGTATGGTAGGTGCTACTCCACTTATACAGTCAGATGTTATAGGCAATGAAGCCATAGCAGATGTCGGTGAAAGTATATTTAAATCAAATAGAGTCAACTATGAAGATAATAACTTTATGCTATCTACTATGCTTGAACTTACAGCAAGAAGCAGAAAGCAGGGACTTAAGGTTAAGTCTAAAGACGGCATGAAGACATTAGAAGAAGATCCTTATAAAGAAGGAACAGAGATAGCATTGGCTCAGGGAGAAGAGGTAGAACCTCTAGGCATGCTTGAGATGTCAAAAGAAGCAGGAGCCTTCATGAGTATGATGAGTGGAGAACTCCAAAGAGGTTCTCTGCCTCATTCTGTATACGGCCAGCTTGAATTCCAACTATCCGGATATGCTATCAATACACTTAGGCAGGGCGTAGAATCTGTTTTAACTCCTAGAACACAGGCACTTGAAAAAGCATACAGAAGTATATTCCTTATTCTATCTGAGCAGTACGCATCGGGTAGCTTCAAGTCTATAGAGGTGAGCGGGCAGATGCAGGACATGACATACTTCTCACAGGAGATTACTCCTAATATAGTCAAGCGTGGCGGGGAGCCTGAAATCAAACTGGTATCTAAGTTGCCACAGGACGATATGTCCAAGATGAGTCAGGCACAGATAGCCAGAGAAGGCGAGACTCCTCTACTGCCAGATATCTTTATCAGAGATATGATACTGGGTATGCAGGATGCAGACCAGGTCGATGATGCACTTAAAGAGCAGGCGGCCGAAAGAGCTCTGCCTGAAGCACAGCTCATGACTATTCTACAGAGCCTTGAGAATCGAGGCAGACCCGATCTTGCTAAACTCTATTTCGGTGAAATGCTTATGATACTACATGAAAAACAAAAGGCTATGATGCAGGCGTTCATGCCTCCACAGCCTCAGCAACCACAGATGGGTCAGCCCGGCATGATGCCTCCGATGGGAGGACCTCCGGGATTGCCTCCACAGGTTATGCCTAATGCGGCTATGGGTGTACCACCTCCGATGCCTGTACCACCGATGGGACCGGCAGTACCACCCGGTACTCCAAGACCCGGGGCTATGTCTGAAGAAGAAAGACTTGCACGGATGGGACTTATAGGTCCGGGAGGATAGGATGCCTGCTTTAGATCCAGTAGTTCAGGAACTTTTTAGGCGTTTATTTATGATTTTGGATAATCCTCAAGATGAACAGTTTAAAACCGGAGAAGACGACCATAGGTTAAAGTCTATACTGACAAGAGCATATGAAAACTATCTTGCAAGATATGATGGCAATCCTCCGGAACAAGAACACAACCTATTTGCAAGGACGATGTTTCATTCCTTGGGTAGATACCCCAAGTTCAGCGATGAAAGAGAAATGATAAGAGACCTGGTAAATGATTTGCCGAATGGAATAGAACGTGTTCAGGAGAGACCTTACTTTTGGGAAACGTCTGCCTTTGCGAATGCTGACTGGTCTAATGCAGATAGATTGTTTAATGAACAAGATGTTACTGCTACACGTGAAGAAATCATGAATCAAATAAGAATCGCACTGGATCCAAACTTTGCAATGGCATACCCCGGTTCAGAACAGTATAATCTTTTAGACCCAGATACTAAATTAAAATATGATAATTACGAGAAGGTTGCCCTAACTATGTATGATGTCATGAAGGAGCAATCTGAATTAAGAAATATTCTTTATCCATCTATACAGCCAACTACTACACAGATAGATCCTATAGTTACCCAGATGGATAGTAATGTAAAAAACTCTGATAGAAGTAAGTACTATGCTACTCCTCACTTTAGTGCAATACATCCTATGGGTAAACAACACTTTGCATCTCTAGTTAAGTCTGGTGGATATATAGACATGATGTACGATTACGATAGAGTTCTTGGAGATACAGATGCATCTTATTATGACTACCTTATGAATTATACCTCCGGTAAAATGCCGGAGTGGGGAGCAGAGACTTCTAAAAGTAAGGCAAATAGATTAGTAGATAAATATCTTTCTGTAGAAAAGGAAGTTCCTTATACTTATGATATGGCTTTAGATCCACTACCTGAGCCCGGTACTAAATCTCCTCAAGATCAGATTACAGATATGGTTGAAAAGTCAAATATATTTGACAATGTCAATAAAACTATAAGACTACTTGCAATGATTGATGCATCAACATATGATAGAGTACATAGACCTGGAGTGATGGAAAGAAATATTAAGGTGTTAGAACATCATGCTAGAACTAAATATCCACAGGATTATAATGTGGCTATATCAAGTAATGCAGACCAGATAATACCGGGTGCTCCAGCAGAAGCATCTCGTATTATATCTACAGGGCTTATAAATGATGCAAGGAAAAATAACTGGACACATTCAAGTATATCTGATTTCGTTAACGCAAAATAAAGCAGGAGGCAAGCAATGGCAACAGCACCCACAAGACCGGCCCATATAAATTTTAATGTAAGATGGATTGAAGACAGTACTTTACCAGATGGTGGGTACTGGGAGTATGGAGGAGTTCGATTTGATAAAGAGGGAAGAGTTACAAATTATCAAGATCTTACTCCTGCACAATACCAGATAGCAGCATCTTCTGATCAGCGTTTAAGATATTACTCGGCATTAGATATAGCAGGGCAAGCACCCGCCGGAGCCTTTGGAGGCTTTGCTGAGTCTATGCAAGCCGGTGCGGCTCCCGGCCTATCAGCACTTTATTTTGGAGAACAGATGGTAGGGGAAGGCTTTGGAGGAGTAGGAGCACCACAACGGCCAGAACTACTTCAGGGATTTACCCCTTGGGCAACAAACCGACTAGGACAGGGAATTAGTCAGCAAGATTATCAAAACATGTTAACTGATTGGGGTAAGGGCGGTGCACTTATGGGTACAAGAACGCCAATAGCAGGGACAGGAGCACCCGGAGAATATAGATATGTAGATTCAAGTGGCAACATAACTATAAGAGAGGAACCATTGGAGCCATATCAAGCAGATGCAATGGGGTTTAATCTTGTAGGTTCATCTCCCGCCGAAAGTCAAAGCTTTACATATATACCCGGAGTAGCAGGGTGGGGAGGTACGAATATGACAGATAGAGCTGCGCAGATCACTGCTGCTAATGTAGGAGTAGGTGGAGTAGAAGGTGACCCCGGATGGCATATAGGTAGAGGAGATGTGTTGCGTTCTATGGATTTGGAAGATGCAAAGAATACAATATATGGCGCAGAAGGACTGTCGGGTCAAGATATGTGGAACCCTATGAATAAGTTCCGAAGAGATGCTTTGGAGAAACAGATGAATGCATATCTGTTGGCTAACCCGGGATCCACAGGATTAGGATTAGTACAGAACTATATGGCAGGCGGTGGATTTAGTGCTCAACCCGGTCAAATGGGACCAGGTGCTACTGCGTTTGCTAACTGGAGGTAATAATGTCCAATGGATTATTAGGCAAAGGATTTGACCCACAAGAAGCGTGGGGTGGATTTGGTCCTACCGGTACAGGCTGGATGGAGTTTCTTGAGTATAGCCCAGAGGCCGCTTACTATAGCGATCAGCCCGGCTATGACCAGTCGGCCAGATACGGATTAAAATCCCCTGCGGCTCAACGTACATATGAGAGTAGCTTCTCGGATATATATAATCAGTACTTGGGAAACCTAGGAAGTTTAGTCAGGGATAATAAACAGGGAGACTATACCCCGTTCTATACTTGGCTTGAAGATACGAATCCATTCATGGAAAGATATACGTCCACGTCTCCTCAGATGAGAGGCGGTGGATATACAAGTACATACGCACCACGAACACGACAGTTATATTTCTAGGGAGATAGCATGGCTGACCCTAACGGAAAACCTAAAGGTGTACTCGATTCATTTGAAGACTATCTGGATCTATTAGAATCTGATAGTAAAAAGAAACAACAACCACCACCACAACCCACTGGTAAATTCGTTGACCCAGTATCTGGAATAAATTACGGAGAAGGTATTCAGACTTGGGGTCCTTTAAATAAAGTACCTCTGCCTTTCGGATTACTTTCTCCTTCTACAGGTGCTACTGCACGAACTGTTGATTTACAGGCTTGGTATGACCAGGCCCAATCTTTTGGGCTAGAAGGACGTAAATTTATAGCAGGTCTGGTTGACGCTGCTGGTCCGATTGGAGATAAGACATATGAGGAACGTCAACGGCTTAGGCAAAGAAAGAGAGAAATGGGAGAAAGACAGTTTCCTCCTCAACCTATAGATCCTAATTCAGGTATGCCATTAGATAGTCCTCAACCCTTTACCGACCTAGGGCATGGGCAAGCCATAACTCCTGCTTCTAAAGGACTTAGTGGTATTGATAAACATAGTTCTGAGGCAGTACATCAAGGATCTAAAAAAGTAGAACTTAAAGTCGAGAATATGTGGAACGAAGCCATAGAAGAACACGGCTCGTTTGAAAATATTCCAAAAGCCCAGAAGTTATCTATTAGAGCATGGGAAAGAAAGTGGAGAGGAGAAGCATACGAGAAAAGTTCTCCTTGGTGGATGGAGGTTATGATTGACACGCCCAATCCATTCTGGTGGCCGGCAGATATAGCCGCAGGGCCTATTGTAGGTAAAACCCTAGGTGGAGCTGGAAGACTAGCAAAGTGGGCTGGAGTAGAAAACTTAAGAGGAATAACGGAAGGAGCAGCGTTTCTTGCAAGAACTAAGGCTGGAGAAAAAACCGCCGCAGGACTTAAAAAGACTATAGAGCAAGCAGATTGGTATACGCAGTGGAAGAAACAACATGGTATAAGCGGTGATTTCTTTAGAAGGTGGGTTCCTGCAGATGATGCAATGGTAAGAAATAAGGATGGTACATGGAGCCATCGACCCGGGAAAGGGACTAAAGATATAATCGACCCTGAACTTAAACCAGGTCCGACACAGGATAGAATGATTCCACGTAAGACTCCAGAAACTTTAAAGGAGGAAGGTATCGAAACAGGTATTCTTCCTTATGAGGAAAAAGCAATAGATGTATCCCCTAGTATAATTGATATAGAAGACCTGGGCGATGATATTATTGAAGGGCAATGGAGAGAGGTGGTTGTATATGCTCCTGAACCTCCCGGCCCAAACTGGAGAACACTGGATGCATTGCCATATGTAGCTCCTCAAGCCGGTGGACCACTGGTTCCAACAGAAGCACGCCCTCCATTTAAAAGAGCGACTGAACCTTCTGACGTACTTCCATATGTTAATATAGCAAGTCCATTGGTTAGAAGAGAAACCTTAGCTCTTCCTGAAAAGATAGCAGTAAACCCCAAAAGTAAAAAGGCGATAGAAAGTGGAACGGTAGCTGTGGTTCAGCTTAAATCTCCAGTTACAGGAATATCTGAACAAGGCACGCAAACCTTTAAACGAGACCCGGAATCTCTTACTGGTAGGGATATGGGCGACTGGGAATATTACTGGGAATTAAACCATCTCATGAACGGAAACGGAGATGATCTTTTTATCATACCTTTTGAACAGGTATGGGGCTTTACAAAGGAATATCCTGATGTACCTGCTGATTTAATTGAAGCGATGGAACACTTTCCGTATCCTATGGTATTCAGGACATTGACAGAATTAGATCTTAAGGCAATAAAAGCCAAGAGGGATATGATAAAGAGGTTCACGCCAGCTCAAGAAGACTGGATATCAAGAACTATAAATAAAAAGACAGGCCTTCCTGAGTTCATAAACAAGGCAGACTATGAAGCATCTATGAGAACGCTTCAGCAAGATGACAGGACTGCTTATTTAAATCTAACAAAATCTTTTGACATGGCAGGAAAATCACAAGTCAAGCCTGTTATTAATACTATTAAACGGAGATTGGATTCTAGTAGAAAAGGAAAGTCTCCAGAAGAAATAGCTCGTATAGATACTTCACATATACGATGGGCAAAAGGGCCTATGATTAAATACCGTCAACAGTATCTAAAAGAGTTCCACGGATATACTGATGAGGATATGCACCAGAGAGGTCAGTGGATGTCAGTGCCAAGCCTTGCACCCCATCTGGCTGTAAAGAGGATAAACGAGTTTAAAAAAGGCCTAAACCCCGGAATGCGTGCAAGGTTTGAAAAGCTTTCTATACATAACCTTACTTCTGATAGGTGGCATGCATTTAGAGAAAATTGGCTTAAGAATCCAAAGGGTCGTCTTTGGGATGATATCTATGACATGGGTGACCCCAAGACTCTGAACGATTATTATGTAGAAAATGAATACCCCGTACTTATGGCAGGGTTAGAGGCAAACCCAGAGCTTAATATGATGGAGGCATGGCACATAGCAAGAGTTACGTGGATGACTCAATTATTAAGAGCACTTGATTTAAGACATGACCTATATGCAGTAGCCAAGGCTTTAAATACCGGAGAGGTAGAGATAGGTACATTTAGTTTAAAAGATATGATGGATGATTCTTTAAAGAATATGTGGAAGCATCCCGCTCAAATTCGTTCCGAGAGATTCGATGATGCTTTTAATACTTGGCTGGATATGGCTTCTGAAATGACAGATACGTCTTTCCATATGTCTAAAGAACAAGTTGTTGCGATAAAAGCAATCAGAAATTTTTTATATACATATGGAGATGAGTCTTTAGATATAATGGATCCAAACATTAGAAATATACTTAATGTTCCAGAAGATATACCAACAGAAATATTGCAAGAGGCATTCAGTACATTTAGAAGAGCATCAAGGCCAGCAGTAGGAGAGAATCCATTAAGTCCAGATTATGAGGGTATGCTTCCGGATCCTGCCAGACAATTATTTATAGAACAAGGCTCTCCTTTTGCAGGATTTAATTTGGGCCAAGGTGGATTTGGATGGGATGTAGATTTAGAACGTATATTCGGACAAAAAATGTTAACGGATATGACCTCTATATCTTCAGAGATACAACAACGGATGGGAAAGATAAGACCATATAAAAATCCATATGAAGACAAGAATTATACCTCGATTGATTCAATAGAAACAAACGCAGAGCTATATGAATTTATAACAAAACTAACAGGACATAGATCATATAACAGGCTAGGAAATGAAACGATTGAAATGCTTAGGGGAGAGCAGGATAAGTTTGGAAAGAAAGGTATGGAAATAGGAGAACAAACAGATGTTCAAGGGACAACCAATTATTCCAGATGGCAATACAGAACAACTCCTTTAGACTTCTTGTCTGAGCTTGGATTTGATTCTGTTACATTTAAATCCGGTGGTAGATTCGGAGTAAAGCCTCATAGGTTATATATAACCTTTCCAACTCCCCGGGGTAAAAGTCCACGTGCAGCTATGATGGGACCAAGGGTAGAACCTACCGAAGAAGAATTGATGGAAGCCTTTCAGAGGTCTATGTTGGGACCACAAGAATCATTTCAAAAAAGATTTAATTTGACTGATGAAGAATATATGAATTTGCAAGTACCAGAAGAGTTTGACGTGGTAGATACACCGAGAAGAGTTGAGCGAGGAATTGAAGTATGGGATCCTACAGAGATAAGAAGGATGAGAGCAGCTCAGTTAAAAAGAGAAGAAGATGAAGGAGTGACGGCTCTTAAAGTACCACAGAGAGGAGACCCGTCATATACTTCTCCCGTGTATGGTAACGATACTCTATACAAACATATTTCAAGAAAGTTATTTAAGAACGAAATAAAAGGTGTAGACCTGGCCAAGGTCTACCAAGAGGGTAGCCCTCAATATGTAGAATTACAAAAGATGGGGCTACTGCCAACTAAAAGAGATCAGCCTATACCTTTAAAGAGTCAAGCCGATATATATACAGGAAGATTAGAAAGAGATGAGCCCTACGAAAACCCACCGGTTAGGCAGGTGGTTACAGGTATTGTACCTCTTTATGTAGGAACAACAGAAAAGTGGGTAAATAATCCATGGTCTATTATGGATCTTACTAGAGAAATGACTATGGATCCTAGCAGGATAGGAGATTTCATCGCGGGGCTTGGTCTAAATGCCAGTACACATATTGGAACTACATTTGAAAGGGCAGTTCCTTGGGGAACTGCGGTTCGTTATGAAGGCCAACCTGATTTTGAAAAGGCCGGCAAAATAGTCGGACTCAGAATGATACTCGGAGATACACCGGAAGAGGCATTACTTAATCTTTTTGATCATGATGGAGCCATTCATGACATGGCAGGGAAACAAACAAGAAAAGGTCCTCTATTAGGAAACCTAACACCACAAGGCCAAAAGTGGCTTGACAGGTTCATACTCGATTATGAAAGAAGTACAGAATTCAGAGATGCTGTAGATTATTTTTTAGATAACATATATCCTCCTACGCATCCCAACGAAAGTGGATTTATATCTTCCATACAGTATAAAAATGATGTATATGATCATGGCAGTGCTATGACCTATTATATGTGGGCAGACGAAATACCCTCTGGGTTACGGCCGATTGAAAGTCAAACAAGGGGAGCCGGTGATATCCCATATTTAACCCGCCCGGGTAGGCCTTCCGGTATAAGATGGGGGCCAGAGGGTGCAGATGCAGCCAATAATATGGGCATAGAAATTGAAAGACTTACACGTAATCTTCTGAACGATCTTATGGCGGGAACTTCAAATATACCACATTTTAGGGGCAAGGAACTTTCTCCTGATGAAGCTATACGTGCAGTACAATATCGTACCGTGGGTGGTAGACCAATAGAAAGCAGAGTACATGGATTACAGTCAGAAGAAGGAACATTTATACCTAGAGTTAGAGTAGTATTCCGTCCAAAGATGATAGCAGATAGGCATGCAGCCGGGGATACATCTCCGGGATTTAAAGAGGGAGAGGTTGTCCTTGTAGATAATAGTAATGCTCTGCTTGAGTTAGACGATCCAAAATTCCACTTTCTAGCAGAAAGTGACCATGGTAATTTTGATGTCTTTTATGACAGTAGTACGGGTAGGTGGATGGAAGGAACTACAGATTTGAAGACTGGAGATGAGATTATTGGCCAAACAAATGCCATGCAGGCTAGGTATGGTATTCACTGGGATCATATATTAGGGGAAGACGCACAGAATTTATATTTTCCTCCAGATATGGAAAATGATTATGGTCCACCACTTAAGTTCTTGAACATGGAACATTTTAGAAACGGTTGGCTGACACTAGGGCATAACCATCGTAAAGGTGGTGACTTTTTTGATTCAACTACGCAGATTGTATCTCAGGGGGAAGGAGCTCAACCGGAACTTGGGCCTGGTATGGGATATATGGATAATCGAGGAGATAACATTAGAGCATTGTGGTATTCAGAATTAATGCCAGTGCATAGGCCAGACTGGTACATACAGTTACCGGGGTATACGGGTCGGAATCTTAAGGATGCATTAGATGATATTGGTGCACGATTTGCTTCACAGGGATTCCTTTTAGATCTTGTTCCTCCGGGTAGAGACAGTTCTGAATTACGTGAAATAATAGAAAGTTTTTATATAGATGAAATAAAAGAATTTTCAAACTATGCCACCCAGAGAGATTCTGCAATAGCTAGGTTTTTAAATTCGGTTGTACATGAGAACTTCTCTACCTCTTTCTTAATGTCAGCAGGGTTCAAGGCAGCAAAGACTAAAAGAATTCCCGGTGAAATAGCAGGTATGTCTCTTGGGAACTTACCTGAAGAACAGGTCAGAAGATTACATGAAACCACTGATATTTTACGGGGAATGACTCCACGACCCTACGGTGAGAAATATGATCCAGAAGCTCTTATAGATGAATATACTATATTTGGTGACCAGTTTGACGTTGAAGAAAATTTCCTTCCAACGCAATCATACGGAAGAACTCCTTTTTATAGAGCTGGAGTTAATCCGGGAGGAAAACCCATTAAGGCATTTCCGCAACCCGGTAGAGGGCTTGAATCTTCAGGAATAATAAGCCATGATATTCCATCTCCGTATGCTCGGCCAGAAGAGATAAGAGGAATGCTTACTCCACACGGTACAGGAATAGGCAGAAGGGCGGGTATCGAGGAAGGAGTACAAGTACCTCCAGAACTTCAACCTAAAATGAGGCAATGGGAACGATTTGATTTTCCATCTGGACAACTTGCGGCTGAAGGCTATACTCAACTACCATATGATAGAGGCCTGTTAGAAGAGACGGTAGGCACTGCTATGGGATGGCAAAAGGGATTAACCGAAGGTGCTTATAGAGGAGATCTTCCTATAATGCGACAAAGAGATTTGCCCGCCATAATAGATAAACCCGGGTTTACAAGGCAACCGGCTGATCAAAAAGAAATAGAGCAGAGAGCAGTAGATTTAGTAAGAGGAGGAGGCGGTGGTATAGGAAGACCACCACCACCACCACCCCAGCTTCCACCACCTCCGGGTGGTCCGTTAGTACCGTTTGAAGGAGATGATATTGTAGAGGCAGGCTTTGGTGCATTAGGTAAAGCCGCTATAAAGGGATTGGGTAAAGGTATAGGGGCAGTTGGTAGATTCATAGGTGACCCCGGAATAAGTGCTGGTATACGTAGAGCTATGACTCCAAATAAACGTATGCGAGATGCGATTGAAAGAGCTAAAGAACTTAGAAGGAATATACCTACCGTAACCGGAGTAAAGATTTCTAATGTTCCGTTTGCAAATGTACGTATTCCTTTAGCTGGCAGACTTTCCAAATGGATGCCTGAAAACTCTATGATGAGAAGCGTATTTGAAAAGGTAGGTACTAAACAACCCACATCAAGAGAAATAGAAGGGTTTCAGACAATGTGGAATTATATAAACAATGGAACTGAAACAGGACTACAGGCTAAAGATCCTTTGACCAACGAACCTCTTCAGCAGATAATGCAAAGGTCAATAAGAGAAGCAGAGTTTGAAGACGAGGATCACTTCTTAGCCGTTATGAAACAGGTATTTGAAAGAATGGAAGAAATGGGACTGGTTCAATCGGATATCCTTAAAGAAATTAAAAGAACTGTACCCCCAAGAATAGTAGATGTAGCCAAGAGAGATCTTGGCCCTCAAAGACCTGGTGAATTCTCTGATTCATACAATATGGAAATGAGAAAAATAGGAAAAGATACTGGCGACAAGATGGATAAATCTAGGCAGTTACTATCTAAAAACTTTGGAGATATACTTGAAGATGTTTTGAAAAAGAGAGGTGAGGTTGTAAGTGAAGACCGTATTCTTAGAGTAAGAGATATTCTTACTGGTCATCTACCCAAGACAATAACCCTGATTGCAGATGAGATATATAGAAATTCTGCTAAGCATCCTTTCCTATATGGAGATACTATAAACGGACAGTATGACATGCTTAATCTACAAATGAATCTATACAGAATGTGGGATAAAGAAAATCCTAGTATTCCGGGTTCATATACCTTAAGAATATTACAAGATATATTTGGGGCAGACGTAATAGATCCTCTTGTACGGGCAAAGATAAAAGCTCAAAAAACCTTACTTAAAGGATATGTGGGTAATTGGGATATGGTTCCAAAGAACCTTAGAGAATCATTCCAGACTATGATTGACTATTTTGAAAAGGCAGAGAAGGGGAGTAAAGCGTATAAAACAAAGAAGTATGCTCTTGATCCTATGGAAAAAGCATATATAGATATATATAGATATGACGGTTGGGATTACTTAGTAGATATATTCGGTATATTTAAAACACTAGCATCTGTTCCTGACAATTCTATCCCCGGAATACAGGGTTGGCCTATGTGGGCAACAGACCCAAAGACTGCATGGGCAGCTACTAAGTTAAGTTGGCACGCATGGTTGCCGGGTGGAGGAGCAAAGGTAGATACAACTCTTGATGCGATAGAATCTCATTCTTTATATAACCTATTTAAAAGAAATGGATTAGTTATACCGGCAAGAGCAACAGGAAAAGATATAGAACTTGCACCGTTGATGAATACATTTATAGGAAGAACATTTAGGCATCTCTGGCCAACGGCAGCACAGGCTGAGAATGCGGCTATAGGATTTGCTGCTTCCAGTAGATTTAATCACGTACTAAAAGAATATCTTTACCTTAAAGATTTAAAAGAAAAATGGTATGGGAAAAATAATATAGACAAAGCAATAGTAACAGATGAAGAGATAAAAGAAATAATAGGAAGGGCTCATATACTTACCGGGTATGGCAACCTTGGCCCTATCGACAATATGGGTAGAGATCCTGGTCCAAGCAAAGCATTACACTCACTTACAAATATGGGTGTATTCTCCATAAGAAAGGTTGCTTCAGATCTAGAATTCATACCCATGATGGTAAGAAGAGCAATACAGAGACATAAGTTTGAACCAAAAGATTCTAAAGCTCATGCTGAAATGACCAGAGCAATAGCTCAGGGAACTGCTGCTACGCTTGCGTTATTCCTATATAGAGGACTTCAGTTCATGATGTGGGCATCTTTATTAGAGGGAGGAAGAAGAGGACTTGGGCTAGGTAAGGGAGAAGATGAAGAAATGGATTGGGGAGAAAAGAATGTAAAAGTAATATGGGATCCATGGGATGCAAACTTTGGAAACGTAAGAATTGGAAATACTTATTATGATCATTGGTGGGGAGGACAAACAAGAGTTGCCGGAAAACTTATGCAACTATTATATGGAAGGAAAACAAGTAGTACTACCGGGGAACAGGTTCCTGCTGATTTCATGGATATATTCGCACGATGGGGAACAGGTAAGCAATCTCCTTTAATGCAGTTGATTGTCAATTATATATTTACCAAAGAAGATTTTATGGGAAATAGAATGATTTGGGATGAAGATATAAACAAGTCTTTATTCTTGGAAGCTGATCAAGCTGGAGAAGATCAATCTATCAGCCCTGTAGGATTAGATAAATCCAGCCTTCTATATCGTACATTTATGAATATGCTTGGAGATGAACTAATAGAAATATGGGATACAAATTTTGCACAACCTATGCAAGATATGATGATTAGAGAAGCCGCGGGAGTAGATGATACAACCGCAATTCCAAAGAATATATGGGAATTTGCAAAAGCATATCCAGATAAAACTGCCATGAGTGTTATTGCTGCCATAACTGCTACGCATGGTAAGTCAAGGACATATACAACTCGTGAACAAAAGTTAGAAGAGATGTTTGAAAGCCCAGTTAAGGATATACCTCCACTTCCAAAGGGCCAGGCCTTAGCAGAAATGGAAAGGATAGAGACTAAAACGACAGGGCTTGTTCCTACTAGCGAAACGCATAAAATACGGGGGAAAAGAGACGCTGCTTTGAATCTTATATTAGATCTAAATGCTAAAGGTCCAGATGGTGTAACGAAAACTATACGTGAATGGCATGAACTTTATAGTAACGAATATCCTAACTTTGACGATGAGCAATTATCTAAACAAATACCATATAGTATTAAACGTCCGGTGATGAGTGAGTTCTTTGATATTAATAAAGAATATAGTACTGAGATGAGTGTTGAAATGGAAAGGGGAGGATGGCTTACACAAAAAACTAAAGATTTTAGGGAAGAACGCATGGACGATAAGGCTAGGGTTCTTTCTCAGTTCCGAGAAAGTATGGCTACTGCAACTGATATGAATAGTTATGCCAGAAAAGAATGGAAGTTTATTACTCAACTTCAGAATGATCCTAATTATTCTCGTGAAGAGAAAAAAGAGATTATAAACTGGATATATGCAGGGTCATATGCGTATGATATACCTGAAGAGATATTCCCGTTCTTGCCAGAACCTACATTAGATAAGATAATAAGAACCAGAAATATAACTAAACAAATATTTGAAAGAAGAGTTGACAATGTTGAATAGCGTAACTAAAATTTGGATAATGGAGGGAATATATGGTTACAGAAAATGAACAGATAGTAGATACGACACCTGCCCCGGAGCCCGAGGTACAGGAAGAACAGGTTGCGCAGGAACCGGTAGCTGAAACTACTGAGCAACCAGTAGCAGAGGAGACTGCTGCATCTACGGAACAACCACAGGCTACCGAACAACCGGTTGCAGAACAACCCACGCCACCTACACAGTTCTCTGCTGATGAACTGCAACAGATAAATGCTCAGCAGCAACAACAGTTGCAACAGTATCAGCAGATGCAGGCAGAGCAACAACTTAAGCAGGCCGCAGAACAGTATCAAAGAGACCTTGAAGACAAGGGCTATGCAAGAGAAGAAGCAAGCAATGCAGCCACTGAATACTACAACCGTGAAAAGAATACTAGAGCTCAGCAACAACAATACCAGCAACAACAACTTGAGGCTGAAGGAAAGAGAAGAGCATCGTTGTTCTATGCTAAAAAATATGGGCTGACAATAGATGACATACCTTTATTAGATAAATCTATTAATCCACAGGAAATGGAGAATATGGCAAAGCGTATGGATGAAGACAGAAAGATAAGGAACGAGCTTAATACTCTTAAGCAACAAAGAGTTCCGTCACAACAATTTGATACTAATCAACCTGCAGCAAGTGCATCAGGTTCAGAGGAAGAACTCCTCGATCAGTATAATTCGGGGGTTAGAAATCCCCAAACCGAAGCAGCGGCCAGACGTGCTGCAGGACTAGGCTAAAATATTTACCAATAGGAGGTAATCATGCCACAAACCGCGACAACTGGGAATCTAGAAAATGCCCAGAAAATAATCATAAGTGCTGCTCGGTACACCGAGGAACACAACGCACCTGCTTTGGCTCTTATAGAGAGTTTTAGCCTTGGGAAAGGCGAGAAGCAGGTAACTGTCCCTAAAGTAGGACAGATGTCTATGTCAGACCTAGTTGATGGCCAGGACATAGTAGATGAAGAAGAAATCGGAATGACAACTGTTGATCTTACTGCGTCTGAAGTAGGAGCAAAGGTTATCATTACTGATAAACTTCTTAGGCAATCGGCAGTCAACGTAATGTCTATCATAGGCAGGCAGTTGGGTGACGGTATGGCTAGAAAGAAAGATACAGATGTTCACGCATTGTATTCTGGATTTGATACTGGCCTTAGCCAAGCAGCTACCAGTATGACACTTACTAATGTAGCTAAAGCAATATCTTATGCTAAAGCAAATAAGTTCGGTAGTCAGGTATATATACTTCAGCATCCAAATGCTGTATATGATATAGCTGCTACTGCTGTAACAGCATCCTCAACATACCCTGTGCCAAAAGGTTGGAGTGAGGACTTGCTCGGAGAGTTCTTCAGCGGGTTGCGACCTCTTAACGGAGTAGCTATCTTTGAAGATGGAAACTTGTCAGTAGATGCTAATGATGATGCAGTTGGTGTAATAGCTGATAAAAGTGCATTATGTGTCCTCAATAGCGTACAGACCAAGACTGAAAGACAGAGGGATGCTTCTCTCAGGGCAACAGAAATCGTAATGACTTCTGACTACGGTGTGTTTGAACTTGATGACAGCCGTGGAGCTTCTCTTACTTTTGATGCTGCTAATCAGTCGATAGCTGCAGACTAATAAGGAAATATAAATGACATCACGTAATGAATTAAGGGATGAATTAGTTGGGGCGGGTTATTCGGTTAAATACCTAGATGAATGGCAACCCAAAACTACTCTATATAGGCATAAGCCTTTATATAATATTGAAGGAAGTATAATATTTGATGTCGGTAGTACTGTAAGTGGAGTTCCGGGAAACCCACAATACGTACTAAGAAAGGCTAGGATAGGGCTTTTTAATCAGCCACCTAGTGATACGTGTGAGTGCAGATGGTGCAGAGAGAGACTTGCATCATCTACACCCAAACGTGACGGTAACGGAAAGTTTGTTAAGAAAAAATAGATTGACGTGTAACGATTGACCGAGCGTTAATCTATACTATAATATCGGTTGGTCGCAGGGCTTGACCCTGTAATATAAATAGGAGGCATATTAATATGTCATTTCCACAGTCGATAATGGGTAAATATGGGTGGGAGAAAACAGTTACCACCTCTCAAAAACA
>Ga0114910_1000628_pt1 | contig 17553 bp, 16 predicted proteins | sample MalvireepMed_908_FD_83500 | JGI IMG/M metagenome (GOLD analysis project Ga0114910, IMG submission 83500) | Marine viral communities from the Global Malaspina Expedition - Malaspina viral metaG DeepMed_908 | ecosystem: Environmental > Aquatic > Marine > Oceanic | place: Mediterranean Sea...
ATCATCAAAGGATTGTGCCGCGCCAGGAACGCCACCAGAATGCCGGTGAATCCGTAGCCTGCCACCAGCGAGGCATTGGCCTGCCCGTGAATGGCTGCCACCTCGAAATAGCCGGCAAGACCGGCGCAGGCGCCGGCGATCGCCGAGCAGACGACAATCAGCGTGCCAACCGGCAATCCCTGGGCAAGAGCTGCGCGTGGATTGCCGCCGGTCACGCGCGCGGCAAAACCGAAGGTGGTCCGCGACATCAGGATCTGCAGCGCAATGGCCAATACCAGGCCGAAAACCAGCCCCCAATGCACATCGGTGCCCGGGATATTGCCGACCATGTAGTCCTTGCCGATCGGCATGGTGGAAGGCTTGTTCTGTGACGCGGGGTCGCGCAAGGCCCCCTCGACAAAGAAATTCATGATGGCAATCGCGATGTAGGTCAGCAGCAGTGTCGAGATGGTTTCATTGACGCCGCGGCTGTGCTTGAGCCAGCCGGCGATGGCATTCCAGGCGCCACCGGCCAGCATCGCAATCAGGATCATCAGCGCCATGGTCAGATAGACCGGCGCTTGTGCCGAAACCAGCGGGATGGCCAGCGCCGCAGCTGCGAAGCCGCCCATCACCAGCGCGCCTTCTGCGCCGATCATCACCAGGCCGATACGTGCAGGAATGGCGAATGCAAGCCCTGTCAGGATCAGTGGTGCCGCCCGCTGCAGCGTGTTCTGGAAGGAAAACGAGCTGCCGAAGCCCCCGCGCCAGACCAGTTCGAAAAACTGCGCCGGGCTTTTGCCCAGGACAATCAGAAACAGCGAGAAGATGATGGCCGATATGATCAACGCGCCGAAGGGTATCGCAACAGCCTCGAGCGAGGCACGAAACCGCGCACCATCAAAGGCCGATGTTTTAACAAATGTCGTTTCTGCTTGTGCCATGCCTGATCACGATCACTCTCAAGAGGCAAACAAAATCGGGCCGCGCGGGTGTTGCCGCGCAGCCCGGAGAGAATTCAGGTGATGGAACCGATGACGCCTTCGAGCAGATAGCCCATGCCATCAAGCACCGGATCATAGTTGTCGAAGGTCTTGTCGAGAACCAGATTGCCTTCATTGTCCTTGAGCGGACCGACATAGATCGGCTTGCCCTCCTTCAGCCCTGCAATCGCCGCATCGGCAGCCGCAATGGCTTCTGGCGTGGCGCCTGCGCCATAGGGCGTGTTGCGGACCATGTCGTTGTGGTAGCCGCCGACCACAACATTGGGCAGAGCCTCGCCCTTGCCCAGCATGTCGGCATACATGGTGTAAATGGTTTCCCACTTGTATTCCGCGCCAGTGATGAAGCCCTTGGGCGCCAAGGGCGCCTGCGAGGCGTTGTGGCCGCAGCTCTTGACCCCACGGCCTTCAGCGGTTTCGATCACCACCTTCGGACCATCGACATGACAGGTCAGCACGTCGCAACCCGCGTCCACCAGCGCATTGGCGGCTTCAGCTTCACGAACCGGCATCGACCAGTCGCCGGTGAAAATCACCTGAACCTGAGCCTCCGGATTGACCGAACGTGCGCCAAGAAGAACCGAGTTGATGTTGGAGAGTACCGTCGGAATTGGCTTTGCCGCGACAAAGCCGATCTTGTTGGATGTGGTGCTCAGGCCTGCTGCGACGCCGTTCACATAATGCGCCTGGTTGAGGTAGCAGAAATAGCTGCCCAGATTGGCCGGGTGCTTGTCCTTGTTCCACAGCGGTGCTGCGTGACGGAACTGAACATCGGGATACTTGGCGGCAAGGTCAATCATGAACGGCTCGAAATAGCCGAACGACGTTCCGAGGATGAGGTTCGCACCATCCAGGTTGATCATCGATTCCATCGATTTCGACACAGCGTCGGTTTCAGGAACATTTTCCTCCTCGATGACGGTGACATTCTCGACCTTCTTGAGGATTTCCATGGCGACCGAATGCGCCTGGTTCCAGCCGAAATCGTCGCGCGGGCCGACATACACCGCGCCGAGGACGACGCTGTCCGCGGCTGACGCGGTGTTGATGAAGGGCATCGGCAATGCCATCGCCGCGATACCGGCGGCACCGGTCTTCAAAATCGAACGCCGTGAAATTTCTTTGTTAGCCATGTCCAGATCCTTTGCTGGCTTGCGAATCCCTGTTGTCGCCGGATTTTGGAAGACAACCGGCTGTAAACAGTTTTGCAAAAGGCATGCCAGTTCGGACAGTTTCGATTTTTATATATTTTTCAACACGATAAGATCAAAGCACTGAATCTCGGCAAATCGCTGAAGACTGAAACGGAGCATGCGCAGGTGAAATAATGTACATTTTCTTAATCAAGCATATTTATTGAGCATTTTTTGACCTAATGCATACAATTGATCCTTAGACTCCCGATGCGGGCCAATCCGGGCATGCAGGCGACCGCCAGATCACGCCAAACCGCTGGCCTTGTAGGTCGGGTTCAATCTGCTTTCGAGGTAATCATCGCCGCGAATGGGAGCATAGCGTGGTGGATTTTCCGGCCCGCTGCAGGTTGGAAGGCATTCGATGACCGCATCCGGATTGGGATCAAGGAAAAACGCGATGGAATAGCGTTCGCGCCCTGCCGGACTGACGACCCGGTGCGGGGTCGAGACATAGGTGTCATTGGTCCACCGCATCAGGCAATCCCCGATATTGCAAACAAATGCGCCGGGTATATAGGGCGCCTTGACCCATTCACCGGTTCTTGTCCGAACCTCAAGACCACCGACTTCATCAGTCAAAAGCAGCGTCACACAGCCATAGTCGGTGTGTGCGCCCGCCCCCATCTGACCTTCTTCCACCGCATCGGGTTGCGGCGGGTAATGCAACAGCCGAAGCGTTGCCAGCGGCCGGTCCAGCTTGTCCTCGAAGTGGCCGGCCGGCAATCCGAGATCGGCGGCGAATGCCATGTGCAGCCGGCGGCCAATGTCGAGCGCCGTGTCGAAATAGTCGAGCATGGCCTGGCGGAACCCTGCGTGATCCGGCCAGAGATTGAGCGCGCGGAAGCGTGCCCCGGCCATCAGTTCCGGGTCATCTGCAGCAAGCTCGAGGCCTATGTTATAGGCCTCTTTGAGATCTGCCGGCTTGGACGGATCGAGCGCTTCGCCGCGGATGGGCACATAACCGCGATTGCCGGTTGTGGGCGAGATCTCCACCTGTTTCTTGACCGCCTCGGGCAGAGCGAAAAAATCATGCGAGGTCGAAAACAACGCCTCGATATCCTCAATCGAAAGCGCGTGGCCCTTGATGTAGAAGAAACCGATGCCGCGGCAGGCTTCGCCGATGAGCGCGGCTGTTCTTTCGATTTCTGCCTTGTCGGAGCCGTAGAGGCTTTCGATATGGATGACTGGAATGTCTTGCTCTGGCATGGGAAAACTCCTTAACTGAACCGTTTGGCGGCGGCGGAATGGTCTGCAATCAGTTTGGACACATCAAGTCCGATGACGTGCCCGTCGATGACCCGCCAGTTTCCGGCGACCATCACCCGGTCGGCGCGGTTGGCTCCACAATGCACAAGCGCCGCGATCGGATCATGATTTCCCGAAAACCGCATTTCATCGAGTGTGAACATGGCGAGGTCAGCCTGCTTGCCGACCGCGATTTCGCCGATGTCGCTGCGTCCGAGGCAACGCGCTGATCCGGTGGTTGCCCAGCGCAAAGCATCACGATGAGTGATCCGCTCGGCCGAGTTGTAACCCAGCCGGTTGACCATCAGCGCATGACGCACTTCTTCCATCAGATTGGAACTGTCATTGGACGCCGAACCATCGACACCGAGGCCCACCGGACTGCCGGCAGCCTCGAGATCCAGCGTCTTGCAAAATCCCGAGGCCAAGACAGCATTGGATGTCGGGCAATGGCAGACGCCGACGCCGTGCTTGCCGAGCTTTTCGCAATCCTCGCAGGTGAAGTGAATCCCGTGCGCCAGCCACACCCTCGGCTGCAGCCAGTTGCAATCCTCCAACCAGTCGATCGGCCGGTAGCCGAAGGTTTCGATGCAGAAAGCCTCTTCATCCACGGTCTCGGCCAGATGCGTGTGCAGCCGGCAATCATGGGTCTCGGCAAGCATGGCGCTTTCGCGCATGACATTTCTCGAGACATTGAACGGCGCGCAAGGGGCAAGGGCGATCTGGATCATCGCGCCATCCGAGGTGTCGTGATAGCGCTTGAGCACCCGCTCGCTGTCGGCGAGAATGGTGTCGTCATCCTGAACAATATGGTCGTCCGGAATGGCGCCGTCCTTCTTCGACAGCGACAACGATCCGCGCGTCACGGTGGCGCGGATGCCGAGCGCCTGAGCTTCCTGCACCTCGATATCTGTTGCGTCCTCCAGACCGTCATAGGTCATGTAATTGTGGTCCATCGCCGTGGTGCAGCCCGACAGCAGCAGTTCGGCAAAGGCCAGACGGGCACCGACACGAAACATGTCACGGTCGAGCCGGCTCCAGATCGGATAAAGTGCCTGCAACCAGGGGAACAGCTCCTTGTCCCGCGCCACAGGATGGGCCCGGCACAGGGTCTGGAAGAAATGGTGGTGCGTATTGATCAGGCCGGGGATGATCGCGTGCCGCGACGCATCGAAGGTTTCATCCACCCCGGTAACCGGCGCCCTGCCCGCAGGCACAAGCTCGACGATGCGGCTACCGGAAACGACAATGCCGCCACCTGCGTTCTCCGCCAGGATTGCCAGCGGATTCTTGATCCAGATATTCATGCGTTGCCCATCCAGGTTGCCTGTTTCTTGCGCATGCGAGCGCATCGGATTGAAACCAAGCAACACCCATGCCAGACAGTCAGTGACAATTTCCCGGGGCTCGATTGAAAGGTCTGCCATGAAAGTCGATCTTGTTCTGCGCAATGCCCGGGTGGCAGGTTTTGATGAGCTCATAGATATCGCGGTCACCGGCGGAATCGTCACGGCACTCGGACCGAAGATTATTTGCGAGCCTGCGTCGGAGGAGGATCTCGGCGGCAAGGTGGCGTTTCCGGGCTTTGTCGACAGTCACGTGCATCTCGACAAGGCGTGCATTCTCGACCGCTGCCGCATCTGCGCCGGTACATTGCAAGAGGCCGTGCGCGAAACCGCTGCGGCAAAGGCAGGCTTTACCGAGGATGATGTCTATGCCCGCGCGTCAACAGTCGTGGAGAAGGCAATCCTGCATGGCACAACCCAAATGCGAAGCTTTGTCGAAGTTGACCCCCGCGCCGGAATGCGATCGTTCCAGGCCATTCGCCGTATCAAGGCTGATTACGCCTTCGCCCTCGACATCCAGATCTGCGCCTTCGCTCAGGACGGCTTGACCCGGGAGCCCGAAACGCTCGACCTTCTCGACCGTGCGCTTTCGGATGGCGCCGATCTGGTCGGCGGCTGCCCCTATACCGACCCGGATCCGGTGCGGCATGTCAGCCTGATTTTCGACATGGCTGAAAAGCATGGCGTCGATGTCGATTTCCATCTGGATTTCGATCTTGATCCCACCAGCTCCAATCTGCCCGCAGTGATCTCCGAGACGGAGGCGCGCGGATATCAGGGCCGGGTCACCGTTGGCCATATGACCAAGCTCTCCGCCATGCCGCGCGAGCAGCTTGAGCACCTCATCAGCAATCTGCACGAAGCCGGAATTGCGCTCGTGACGCTGCCATCAACCGACCTGTTCCTGATGGGGCGTGAGCATGACCACACGGTGCCGCGCGGGGTGGCGCCTGCGCATCTGTTTGCCCAGGCAGGCGTGACCGCGGCGATCGCCACCAACAATGTGCTTAACCCGTTCACGCCCTATGGCGACGCCTCGCTGTCCCGCATGGCAAATCTATACGCCAATGTGATGCAGCTCTCCCGCAACGATGAGCTGAGCACCATCTTCTCCATGGTCAGCGATGCTCCGGCGCGCATTTTGCAGGCAGCCTATGGCCTCAAACCCGGCGGCCCGGCCGATATCGTCGTGCTTGACGCGACCGACCCGGCCTCCGCAATCAGGGAAATCGCGGCGCCGCTGTGCGGCTGGAAGGCGGGCCGCAAGAGCTTTTCCCGGCAAGCGCCGCTTCTGCACCGGCCGGTTCACAGCTGATACGAACACGTTCGGCAGAAGCTATTGCTTCTCCGTCGCGGAAATCCGAGGCGCACCGCTTGCCGAGTTGAGATAGCGGTTCTCCCACCAGGAAAAGACGATATCGCGCAGCGCGGAATCATCATCATCCCCATAAATGGTCCGGCGTGCCAGCGCCTCGAATTTTGCCGTTTCTTCCGCGTCGAGCACGATTTCGACCGCCGTCTCCTGCAAGGGCGTGTTGACGAAGTTCGGCACATAGGCCGCATCGGGCACAAGCTCGCGGGTCGCCTTGATCTGCGAATTGACAAAATCCTTTGGCGTCCGCTGGCTCCTGAGCGTCGGCGTTTCCGGGACCGCAGCCATCTCCGCGTCGGTTGCATCGAAGATTTGCAGCTTGATCGGCTTGAGGCCGAAATTGCTGGTGCGCATCACGTCCGCGCCACAGACATTGGGAACCGCCAGCACATCCATGAGCGCAATCAGGTCGATATGATCACCCTTCTGCGACTGCTGCCGGGTGATGGTGGCGCTACCCTCAAGCGTGACCTCGGTACACATGAACATGTTGAAACTGTCATGCACATCATCAGGTGTCAGCCCGTATTCGCGCTGCGCCTCGGACTGGATGTCGTGGCAATTGGTGTGCGTGTGGTAGCCGTAGGCGCTTTCATAGAGATAGGCGCTGCACCTTGGAAACAGCACGTCATTGCGGCCGTAGGTGTCCTCGGCGATATACATCATCGCCCGCTCGCGCGGCGGCGCCGACCAGAGATAAGTCCCCTTGCCGGGATTGAACCCATGAACCGTGCGGGTGCGTCCGCAATGCATGAATTCCTTGTAGTCATGCAGATTGAAGCAGTTGAAATCGACGCATTGCGCGCCGAGCACCTGCTCGATTCTGAGGATCTGGCCCTTGCGCACTTCAAGCGCCTTGCCGGTCCCGGGCTGCATGGTCCATTCAAATACCGGCTGACGCTGCGCCATCATTTCCCCTCCGGCTGACCGGCGGGCAATGGCTCGCTTTCGGCAATGGCGCGCCTGACCAGCGCTTCGAGCGATGGTGCAGCACCATCCGCGAGCGCCCGTTCGAGAAGTGCCCGCTGCTGGTGATTGAGCCACAGCTTGAGTGTTTTTCCGGCCATCGGTTTTGCTCCATCGTATGCGTCATGTGAAATTTATGTATACATGATTTTGATCTCTTGCTACCTCTCTTTCCCAGCAAAATGCGTACAATGGGCCTGAAAAGCCAGACAAGTGTGCCGAGGAAAGCGTTATTCTTGATCTTTTTGCCTGAAGATTAGGCGTTGATTGCCTGATTTTTAAACATATGATCGATACGTGAATGTCATTTAATTGTATACAATGATGAAATCACCGTGAGTGCCAAATGACCAAAAAGCCGAGCAGAATTGACCAGGCCTACATGGCGCTCAAGAGCGCCATCATCGAGCAGGCGCTGCGTCCGGGAGACAAGCTTCCCGAAGACGAAGTGGGGCAACTGTTTTCAATGAGCCGGACTCTGGTGCGGCAGGTGTTCAGTCGGCTGAATGCGGAAGGTCTGATTGAAATTGGCGGCAAACGGCCCGCGACCGTCTCCATCCCGAGCCTTGATGATGCCGTGGCCGCCTTCGAGGTGCGGCAGGCGCTGGAGCGGGAAGTCGTGAGCCTGGTCATCAAGCGCTGGACCCCGGAGCACGAAGCCACGCTCGAGGCGCATCTTGCCAAGGAAATCGAGGCCGCCAAGGCTGGCAACGCCCCGACATCCATCCGCCTTGCCGGTGAGTTCCACACGCTGCTGGCCGACATGACCGGCAATCGGTTGCTGTCGCGCTTCGTCTCCGACGTCGTCTCGCGCTGTTCGGTCATCCTGGCGGTCTTCGGCCGGCCCCATTCAGCCGATTGCGGCGTCCACGAGCATCGTGAAATCATCGACGCCATTGCAGCCGGTGACGCGGCCAAAGCCTGGGAGCTGATGCACCACCATCTGGGCGAGGTGGAGGCGCGCGCCTTGATCACTTCCTCTGAAGCCTCCCCCAGAACGCTTGCCGACATGCTCTCGCCCTATGTCGAAGGCGGAAGCACCCCGGCGCCAAAACCGGCAAAGAGCCGAGGCCGGCCAAGGCTGCAAGTGATCAAGGACAACAGATGAATTCCAAATCTACGGCCAGCCACACCCATTTCGATTTCTCCGGGCTCAGCGGGCGCGACAAATACAAACTGATCATCGGCACGGTGATCCCCCGTCCGATTGCGCTTGTGACCACTATTGATGAAAACGGCATCGTCAATGCCGCTCCGTTCAGCTTTTTCAATGCGCTGTCCGGTGACCCCGCCATTGTTGCCATTGGCGTCGAGAACAAGGCCGACATGAGCTTCAAGGATACCGGCCGCAACATCCGCATGACCGAGCAATTCACCGTCAACATTGTCGATCAGGCCATGATCGATGCGATGAACATTTGCGCAATCCCGTTTGCACCCGACGTGGATGAACTGGATATCGCCGGATTGACACAGGTCCCTGGCGTCCATGTCGGCTGTCCGCGCATTCTTGAGGCACCCGCCGCGCTCGAATGCAGGCGGCACATCACCCTGGAGATCGGCAAATCACGCGAAATCATCCTCGGCGAGGTCATGGGCGTGTTCATCCGAAAGGATTGCGTCAATCCAGACAACAAGCATGTCGACCAGAAACGCATGGATACCGTTGGCCGTCTGGGTGGCCACGACTATTCGACCATCCGCGACCAGTTCACGCTTCCGACCATGTCGGTGGCCGAGTGGGAGACACAAAGCAAGAATCTCGACGACTCCAAAGAACCGGACAAACCGGCTGGGGAACAACCATAAAAACACGTTCCGTTGAGCAATCGCAGACCGGAGGAAAGCGCCTGAAGGCGTAGCCAACAAACCTAACACGGAGACGAGAGATGACTTCTTCCTACATGATTGACCGCCGCCGCTTTCTCGGCACCTCGGCAGCCGCAGGCGCGATGGTTCTCGGCGGCGGCATGATGCCGGCCCGCGCTGAAGACACCACCATCGGCATGATCTATGTCGGCCCGAAAGATGATTTCGGATGGAACCAGGCCCACGCCGTGGGCGCGCAGGCGCTGCGCGATCTGCCGGGGATCACGGTGGTCGAAGAGGAAAACGTGCCCGAAACCGTCGCGGTGTCGAAATCGATGGAATCGATGATCAACCTTGATGGCGTCAACCTGCTGTTCCCGACATCCTTCGGCTATTTCGACCCCTTCATGATCGACATGGCCGGCAAGTATCCCGATGTCCAGTTCCGCCACCCCACGGGTCTGTGGAGCGCTGACAAGCATCCGATGAACCTTGGCGGCTACTTCTGCTACCTTGATCAGGCTCACTATGTGAACGGAATTGCCGCCGGCCTGTCGACCACGTCGAACAAGATCGGCTTTATTGCCGCCAAGCCCATTGCCCTGGTTCTGCGCAACATCAACGCGTTCACGCTTGGGGTGAAGAAGGTCAATCCGGATGCAGAAGTGCGCCTGATCATCACCGGCGAATGGTCGTTGCCGGTGCGTGAAGCGGAAGCAACCAACGCGCTCATCGATGTCGGCTGTGATGTGATTGCCTGCCATGTCGACAGCCCGAAAGTGATTGTCGAGGCGTCTGAAGCCCGCGGGGTGAAGACCTGCGGACATAATGCCGACCAGTCGCCGCTCGCACCGAACGGCTTCATCACCGGAGCCGAGCTGAAATGGGGCACGGTCTACAAGGAATATGCCGGACTGATTACCAAGGGCGAGGCCATTCCGAATGTGAATGAAGGCGGCTACGACCGCGACATGGTTGCCTCCTCACCCTTTGGTGCCGGCTGCAGCGAAGCCGGCAGGTCGGCGGCCCTCGGGGCCATTGAAGAGCTCAAGACGGGTGCACCTATCTTTGTCGGCCCGCTCAAGGACAATCTGGGCAATGTCGTCATCGAGGGCACGCTTGGCCTCTATGACGGATCGCTGTGGGGCACGGATTATCTCATCGAAGGCGTGGTCGGCTCGATCACATAGGCTTCCCCGGATGAGATGAGCGCCGGGGGCCACACAGGGGGCTGGGAAGGCCCCCGGCGCATTTTCAAAAACTGCTGTGGCAAACACGTCATTTTCAAAGGAACGCGAATGGGTTTTGCAGATACGCCCTGCCCGGATTTCATCCTTTCCGCCGCCCATATCCTCACCGGCGCTGACGCGTCCGGCGCGATGCAGGTCGTTGACGAGGGCGCACTTCTGATCCGGGGCGGCATTATCAGGGCGGTTGGCCCCCTGCCCGTTCTATGCAGGGACAATCCGGAAATCGAAGTCAGAGGCGGCAGTGACATGGTCGCCATGCCGGGCTTTGCCAATTCACACCATCACTTCGGTCTTACTCCGCTGATGATGGGCATCCCGTTTGCGCCACTGGAACTGTGGCTGCCGCAATTCCGCAAGATGCGGCAGGTGAACCTCAGGCTGGATACGCTGTATTCGGCGATCGAGATGCTTGAAAGCGGAACCACCACCGTCCAGCACATCAACTCCGGGCTGTCCGGACCGGTTGAAAACTGGGATCGCGCCACCGAGGAGATCATCTCCGCCTATGGCGAAATCGGGATGCGCAGCGGTTATTGCTTCATGATCCGCGACCAGAACATCCTGTCCTATGAGGACGATGCCAGGGTGCTGGCGGCCTTGCCCGAAGAGGTCCGCGAATGGCTTGCGCCGTCCCTGCAGGCGGCCCAAACGCCGACCCGCGCCTATATGGACTTCTTCAGCCGGCAACATCGTGCGTGGTCCGAGCGCGAGCCGGACATGGTTCGGATGAACCTTGCGCCGGCAAATCTCCACTGGTGCAGCGACGACAGTCTGCAGATGATTTTTGCCACGGCGCGGGCCCACGGCGCCAGCGTCCACATGCATCTGCTGGAGACCGAGCGACAGGCGCGCCATGCGAAGGCGCGGTTCAAATGCTCCGCGGTCGAACATCTCGACCGGCTGGGATGCCTTGGCCCGGAACTGACGCTTGGGCACGGCAACTGGATGAGCCGTGATGATCTGGACCGGTTGTCCGATTGCGGCTGCATGATCTGCCACAATGCAAGCTCCGGCCTGCGGTTAGGCAGCGGCATTGCACCGGTCAATGAAATGCAAAAACGCAATATTCCGGTGGCGCTCGGCATCGACCAATCCAACATCTGCGATGACCGGGACATAACAATAGAGATGAAACTGGTCTGGGCGCTGCACCGCGAAACCGGCATGTGGAACGACCGGCTCGAGGCCTCCCGCGTGCTGACCATGGTGACCGAGCACGGCACACAATCGGTCGGTTTCGGCAAGATCACCGGACGTCTGGAGGTCGGCAGGCAGGCTGATATCGTGCTGATGAGCAAATCCGAAATCGGCCGCCCGGTGCTTGATCCCCGCACCCCGATTGCAGATGCAGTGCTGCACCGTGGCAGCAGGTCAGCCATCCGGCAGGTCTATGTCGGCGGCCGTCTGGTCGTCGACAATGGCCGTGTTACCACCATCGACCGGGATGCGGTGCTCGCAGAAATCGCCACCATCCTGTCTGCGCCGATGACCGAGGCCGAGCAGAAGGCAGACCGCATGGTGGCCGCCATGATGCCCGCGCTCGAAGCCTTCCACCTTGCGCATTCGCCTGACCACGGATATGCCCCCTACCGGTACAACGCGATGAATGACGCCGACCGTCCCGGCTAGACAAGACTGGCGCTGGCCACGCAGGTTGGTGCGGAATTTTCCCTATGCACCTCAGTGCCAAATAAAGCGGCTGAACGGATCAATGCCGTTTCAGCGAACATGGCGCAAGGCAGAAGACCCGGGAATCATCCGCTGTCGGCATGCAACTGGATGTTCGCTGATGGCTCATCCAATCTTGCAATCAAAATGCCGCCAGCTCGAAAACGGTAACCCTGTGTTTTGGCGCCGTGACGCGTTCGAACCGGAGCCAACACATCTGCGCCACTTCACACGTCGGCGGCTCCGTCCAGCCGCAGCAAGACAGAAACGATGTATTGGTTCAAAACTAGGAAAATGGTCGGAGCGGCGGGATTCGAACCCACGACCCCTTGTCCCCCAGACAAGTGCGCTACCGGGCTGCGCTACGCTCCGACTGGGGACAGGGATTAGATCATCGGTGTTTTGCGGGCAAGAGCAAAATGGCCTTACCAAGGGAAAAACCTGGAAATGCCGATCGAGCCCTCAGTCATCGATTCCCGGAAACTGTGCCACGTTCTCCAGCGGGCGGTGGCGGGAGGCTACCGAATCCGCGACAAAGCCCTTGCCGGCTCATCCCCATGCACCACGAATCAGGGCCGCCTGATCCTTCGGGACGCCGCCACTTCACGAACCACTGGACTGTGCACGATGCTCTGACCGTTGCGGCGGGTTGTGAGGCGGCTCATGCGCCAACCCTCTCAAATATGCGGTTTGATAAATGTCTTCGCTTATTAGCAAGATGTTTTTTAACTTTTTCTCCTACTATCTGTGGAAACATCGGGAGCAATCCGCAGAAACCAGGGGCCGTTGGATGTCACCAGCCTTCGCCAATGCCCTTAGAAGCAAGAGCAGGATAACGACATGAACCTGAAAAAGTCATTCTGGAACGACAAGTCTGGCAATTTCGGCCTTACCTTTGGCATTCTTGCCGTACCGGTGATGGTGGCGGGTGGCCTGGCCGTGGATTATGTCGGATTGAGCGTCGAGAAGGGCGAGCTGCAGAATGCAGCGGATGCGGCGGCTCTGGCGGTGGCCCGGGAAGGCAATATCTCCAAGGATAAAGCGCTTCAGATCGCCAAGCACATCTTTGCAGCCAATTACGGCTTCACCAATGCCAAGGTTTCGGTCGAGCTGAATGCCGGGATCGCCGACGTGCACGCCAGCATTGACAAGCCATTGGTGTTCGGCGGCTTCATGGGAAAAAAGCAGGCCCCGGTGGCCGTCAACGCAGAAGCAACCTATGCCTATACAAATTACGAGATCGCTCTCGTGCTCGACACCACCGGCTCGATGGCAGGCGGCAAGCTCAGCTCGATGCAGAATGCCGTGATCGGACTTGTCGACGGCATGACGAGCCTCGGGCTGGAAAAGGAGCAAATCAAGTTTGCGCTGGTTCCCTATGCCGGTTTCGTCAATGTCGGACCAGACTACGGTCCAACCATCAACGGATTGGGCGCCATTGTGAAACCTGGCGCTGATTGGCTTGATCAGGACGCCAAGGCGCCCGTTCCCCAGTCCGACCTGCCGACGAATTTTAGCCGTTTTGCCATGTACAAACACCTGAATGTCAAATGGCCGGGTTGCGTGGAAACACGGATACCGACGAAGAATGCCTTGCACGATGTCGATGACACCGTTCCAGATGTAACGGATGTGAATTCCCTGTTCACGCCGTTCTTTGCAGCGGACGAACCCGACACGGCTTATAAATATCCAAATTCCTACCTGCCCGATGGCGGCACGCCTATCAAAGGCAGGAACGCGACCGAGGCGGACAGGGAAAAGCAGCTGTCACGCTACGGCCAGACAGGAACCTACGTCACGCCCAAGGGTGCCATTGACGCCGTGCTGCAGACCCTCAAGTGGAAGAAGCCGAAAGTCGACAACTCGCCATCCAAATATTATTCGAACAAGAATGACCCGAAGGGACCGGGTTTTGGCTGCGAGACAGAACCCCTGGTTCCACTGACCTCGAAGGCTTCAGACATCACCAAGACGGTGAAAAAACTTGAGGCCAACGGCTCGACCAACATGCTGGAAGGCGTGATGTGGGGCTGGCGGGTGCTGTCGAGCCGCGAACCGTTCACCGATGGCGCCAGCGAAGGCGACGGCTCGGTTGAGAAAATCATGATATTTTTGACCGACGGGCAGAACTCTTTCGGCAACCTGAACAATGATCTGGGATCCGGCTATACCAGCATGGGTTATCTCGTTGACGGCCGGCTTGATGGCCTGACTGCGGCCTCAAGCGGCCAGACCAACGATGCGCTGGACAAGAAGACGCTAACTGCCTGCACCAATGCCAAGGAAGACGGGATCGAAATCTACACGATCCGCCTGGAGGAGCCTGACGTCAGCACCGGGACGTTGCTTTCGGAATGTGCATCGAGCAAGAGCCACTATTTCGACGCCCCGTCGCGAAGCCAGCTGGCACCGATCTTCGACGCCATCAAGAAGGGTGTCGTGAAGCTGCGGCTCACCTCGTAAGCAGCGCTGAGGTTTTCGGCACTTGACTGAAAGCCAAAGGCCGGGATCGCAAACACGATCCCGGCCTTTGTTTGTGCAGTGAGGCTGTTTTTCCCAGCCAAATGGCTTTGATGAAAACCGGGCGGGCGCGCCGCGTACGGTGGCGTCAACCCTGCACCCACCCGGCAAACCGCTGGTCGTTAGGCTTCCCCGGCGGTTTTGGAGTTCAGAACGAAGACATTGTCGCTTCGCTCCGAAAACGCGAGTTTCATTTTGAGCCGCAACAGCGCCTCGAGATTTGTGTCGGACACCTTGGAGGGCTCTTCTCCCTCCCAATCGAGAGCGGTCTGCAACACGGCCATGTTGATGAGGCGGCTGAGATCACCCATCTTGAGGCGGTCAGCTTCTTCGCGACAGGTCACGAGCGTACGGATGATCCAGGCATAGGAGGCAGTGTCGGACATCATCAATGCCCCAGCTTCGATTGCACAGTATCAAGCATCTGCGCCTGCCGATGCGCCGAGATCTCAAGCGGACCGGGGACATGCCATGCCCCTTCCGGCCTGATCAGACGGTAAGGATCGTCATCGAGAGAGAGTGCAGTCGGCGACGGTTCGATATCGTCCACCATCTCGACAAAAAGGTGATCGGAAAAGGCGAAGGGCGCCCCGTTCTCCTTGAGCTTGAACCCGAAGTGCTGCCAGAAGGCGAGATAATCCTCGCGGGCATGACCGTAGATGCGCCGGAAGCCCTTTTCCTTGCACAGGGCGACACTGGCGCGCACCAATTCGAATGCGGTGCGCGTGGTGCGGAACTCCTTGCGGACAGCAAGCCGTTCCAGCTTGGCGAAGTCGCCGAAAAACCTCAGCCGCATGCACCCGGCCGGCTCATTGTTGACCAGCGCCAGCAGATGCGTGGCAGCCAGATCATTGCCGTCGAATTCCTCATCATAGGGACAGGCCTGCTCGCCAATATAGACTGCGGCCCGGACCGCGGCGATGCGCATCATGTCCTCGAACCCATTGACCACCTTTATGCCGGTTGGACGCAAGGCCTGATCATGCGTGGAATAGCTCGGCTGACGCGCGGCAAGCGTCTCGGGCCGGCGCGGGATCATGTAGAAACCGTTCAGAAAACGGCCATCATGCCAGACGCCCTCTTCAAAGCCACGCCGCACCATGGCCCGATGACCACGCAAGGTGAACGAGGTGGAGATGATATCGGCCTGGGCATAATGGGGGGAATCAAACCGGTCCATCACACGGTTGATGCCGGCCGCCAGCACACCGGGTGTAAAGCTTGCCCAGACATAGATTGCAGCGGGGCGCTCATGCTGCCGGGTCAGATATTCATTCTGCGGATCAAGCAAATTGAGCGACCCGTCAAACAATGCCGAACGGCCCGCTTCATTGAGCAGCAGTGCAGACATGAAACCTTCCGGACGGGTGCGGCCGCGGCGGGTGAACAACCAAATCGCGTCGGCGTTGTGCTCGGCCACACGAATAACAGTTTCCGGGGTCGCCAACTGTCCGATTACCTTGCCCGCCGCCTCGAGAAGCCGCGGCACCTCCGAGTGATCCAGACGGTTGGTTACGGTCACCATGGCGGCTGCGCGCTGCATCCGCTCGGCCTCCAATGCGGCTTCGGCGGCCAATACACTTGCATTTGCTGATGAAAAACTATTTTGTGACGTGACTGACATGGCCCGGTTTTCCTTATGTTCCGGGAAGAGTAACCGGGCCTTGCCGCTTTGACTTTGGCAAAAAATGAAACAGAGAGTTCCACCCATGGAACACCAATGGCGCAACGCAGATTGGAACAGCATCCGGGTTTTTCTGGCCGTCGCAAGACTTCACAGTTTTCGCAAGGCGTCCGAAGAGCTCGGCATGTCTGTCAACACCGCGCGGCGCACCATTTCCCGCCTGGAGGATCAGCTCGGCTATCTTTTGCTTTTCCGTGAAGCCGAAGGTGTCCGGCTGACCGATGAAGGGCGCCGGGTTGTGCTTGCCGCACGCGATGTCGAAAACTCGGTGTCCGACATGTGGCGCGTGGCGGCGATGGCCGAACGCGATGCAGCCGGTCCGATCCGCCTCGCCATAACCGAGGGATTGGGAAGCTTCTGGCTGACACCACGCATCGTCGACTACATGAACGATACCGGAGCGCAGAACCGCATTGAGCTGCAATGCGCCATGCGCTCGGTCGATGTGTTGCGCATGGAAGCCGACATATCAGTGCAGCTGGAAATGCCAAACCGGCCGGAACTCAAGGTCAAACGGCTTGGCTATCTGCATCTGGTTCCCTTTGCCAGCAGCAGCTATCTCGAGCAGTTCGGACGCCCCAAGAGTGTCGCCGACATGGTCAACCACAGGGTGGTCGAGCAGCAGACCGATCAATTGCGCGGTTATGAGCTGGACAAGATCTTCGGCCCCAAGATTGCCGAACGCATGGTGCGGATGAAAACCAATTTTTCCTCCGCACATTACTGGGCGGTGGCGAAAGGCGCAGGTATCGGATTGATGCCGAATTATGCCAGAGCCATCGGCGGCAATGTCGAGCATGTTGACCTGGGTTTCGATTTCCGCGTTGAAATATGGCTGGCGACCCACCCCGAAGTGGCCAAGAGCTCACGGCACAGGGCTTTTATCGATTTTCTGACCGAGAGCTTTGACGACAGCAGGTTTCCATGGTTCGGAGCGGACACCATGAGCCCGGCGGAAATCGAAAAGCAGTTTTCACGCGAGGATCTCAGATCCTATTTCGAAGGATTTACCGCTCGCTCATGACACTGCGCCGCCATCCACACGCTGCTCCGGAAATCGTAACCTTGGCGACTCAGGACGAACATGACCGTCTCGCAATGGTCATCATGCAGCTCGAAATGGCGCTGGCTCTGGCCAAGTCGAAACGGCTCCCACAGCTGTCAGCCAGCCTTGAAACAGCACTGACCGAAGCGCGAAACCTGCATGTCAAAATGTTGAACTAGAACTTCGGCCGATTGACCAGATCGCCGTTCGATCAACAAGACGCATTCTGGATGATGCACGGGCGTATGTCCCGGCCGGGTCAACGGACCTGATCAAGCAACCGCTTACACTCGAGAAGATCGTAGAGCGCTTCCTGAAGCAGTGCGCGGTCGTCGCGTTTCAGGCCGCCTGCCCCGGCCTCCGGTGCCTCCGCCTCCGGCTTTCCGTTGTCTCCGCCAAGTCCGAAAAAACGCCGTGTCGCAGGCAGACGCGGCTTGCCGACCAGTTGATCTTCCTCGGTGGCTTGCGC
>Ga0114910_1000638_pt1 | contig 17424 bp, 20 predicted proteins | sample MalvireepMed_908_FD_83500 | JGI IMG/M metagenome (GOLD analysis project Ga0114910, IMG submission 83500) | Marine viral communities from the Global Malaspina Expedition - Malaspina viral metaG DeepMed_908 | ecosystem: Environmental > Aquatic > Marine > Oceanic | place: Mediterranean Sea...
ACTCAAGGCTGGTTATTGAAGAATAAATAGGAGTATTTAATGGCAGTTTATAATGCAATACGATATGACCAATATTTTGACCATGGTTATGCTGGTGACGGTTGGTATTTAATATCAACATTTACTTCTGATGGTTCGGATACTACAGCAAGTTTTACAAGTGGTATTTCTTCTACTTACAAAGAATATGTTTTTGTTATCACAGGAATACATCCTGAAACAGATAATAAAAAATTTACATGGCAAGTTAGTATAGATGCTGGTAGCAATTACAATGTAGCTACAACAAGTACATATTTACAAATATACAACAATGAGGCGGATAATAGCCAAGCATTTCAGTATAGTACCGACAGAGACCAGGCACAAGGAACAGGATTTAATGTTTTGTGTAATTCTGTAGGTAGTGACGCTGACCAAACTTGTTCTGGGCTCGTACATTTATACAATCCAGCCTCGACAACCTACGTTAAGCATTATATGGCTAAAATGAATTGCCAACAAGCGTCTGATTATGTAGTCGCAGAACAAACGCAAGGCTATTACAATACTACCAGTGCAGTAAATGCCGTGCAATTTAAATTCGATAGTGGTGAAATACAAGCTGGAAAAATTCAAATGTTTGGGGTAATTTAATGGCAACATATGAAAGTATTAAATATAATTTTATTCCTGCTTCAACAGATACAGGAGCATTGTGTCTTATTAAATCTCTTACAGCCAGTTCAGATTCTACATTAAGCTTCGCTGATGGCTCGTCTGATGTCGTTATGGACGATACTTACAGGACCTATGTTTTTAAATTTATTGCGATGCATCCAGCGACAGATGCCGTAAATTTTGGAGTGCAATTTAATGCGGCTGGTGGAAGTGGATATAATGAAACAATTACATCTAATTCTTTAAACTCATATCATAAAGAAGATGGAAGTGGTGGGGCTATGAGAATAAATGATGCTGGCGACCAAGGACAAGGAACAGCTTTACAATGGTTAAGTGGAGGAACTCTTATTACAGAAACAGGAAATGATAGCGACCAGTGCGTTTCTGGCACACTTTTTATTTTCGACCCTTCTTCAACTACCTATATGAAACAATTTATTGCAGTAAGCAATGATTCAGAAGCGGCTGATTATAGCAATTCTTCTCATGTATCGGGAATTATAAATACTACAAGTGCTATAGATGAAGTGCAATTCAAATTTTCAAGTGGTAATGTTGATTCTGGGGTCATAAATATGTATGGGATTTTGTAAATGACTACTTATTCAACACTATTATATAATCATGGATTTCCTGCTAATGCTACAAGAATAGGAAGGGAAAAACTTATATCTACTACTACTGCAAGTGATACCACAGATGTAAATATTACAAGCGGAATTGACAGTACATATAAGGAATATATATTTAGATTTTATGATTTAAACCCAGCTTCAGATGCAAGGTTTCAAGTCAATTTTTCTATTGATGGTGGTTCAAATTATAATGTTTCTAAAACAACAAATTATTATAGATTAGAACACGCAGAAGATGATGGAACAACTGGAATTTCTTATAAAACAACTTTTGATGTAGCTGGAACAGGAGTACAACAAATAAGCAACAATATTGGAAATGACGCAGACCATTCAGGTGTTGGCGAAATGCACCTTTTCAATCCAGCAGATACTGCACTTATGAAGCATTTTTATATTGATTGGCATAATGCAGATGCAAGTACCTCTCCTATAGCTTGGGGTGCAAAAATTGGGGGGTATCTAAATACTGCCAGTGCTGTAGATGCCGTGCAGTTCGATATGTCAACAGGGAATTTTGATGGGGTCATAAAAATGTATGGCGTTTTTGGGGGATAATATAATGGAGAAAAATAATGGTTAGATATCACAATATAAATGGAGTAAAGGTTCAATTTACTGCGGAAGAGGAGACAGCAAGAGATTTAGAGGAACAGGCATGGGCTGATGGTGCTTTCGATAGGGCAATTTCTGAACTAAGAACAAGAAGAAATTATCTATTAGCACAGACAGATTTTTATGCTTTATCCGATGTTACAATGTCGGCAGAAATGACGACTTATAGACAAGAGCTTAGAGATTTACCAAGCGGTTTAAGTACAGTTTCAGATGTTGAAAATGTAACTTGGCCTACTAAACCATAATGAAAGATTTTATACTAGGTTTATTAGAAGTTTATTGTGGGAAAATGAGCAATTGGGCTTGGAATAAACGATGGAATAAAGAAAATAGAAAAAATAATGGCTAAATTATTGAATACGTTAATAGAGGGCCCTAACAGGCTCATAAACAAAAGTTATACCTTATTAGGTACTTTGGGTCACTAGATTCATTTAAATCGCTGTATATGGCTCTAATGCAATCTTTTTTTATTAATTTAACTTATTTTTGGCGGATTTCTTAATGGGATTAATATATACAAGAAGTGAGTATTTCACTCCTATAAAAAAGAAAACAACAATAGGTCATTCAACAAGAAGTAGACCTTTAAATAAACACAAACGTAAAATGTGGAAAAAATATAATAGACAGGGGAAATAATGGCAACAATACAATTACCAGCAGTTCAGTTACCGACAGGTGTCACACCTCAACCACAAGGAGTAACATCACAACAAACTTTGGAGAAAATGAAGAAACTTGTAAAAACTCCAGAGTTACCAGTAGGAGGTAAATTATTAGCACCTCAAGCATTACAAGCAAGAACTGTTGAATTACCAACAACACCTGGAGTAGCTACAACTGCACCTACAGCCGCAACACCTACAGCTCCTACAACACCAACAATAACACCATCAGTTGCACCAACGACAGCAGCAGTAACAGACCCTGCAACAATGGCTGCTCAACAATATACAGCAACAACTGTGGGTACTGCTCCGACAATGGCAGCAGCTCAAGGTACTGTAACTCAACCTATGACTGCTGAAACTGGGCAAATAGCTGCTGATGCAACTGTTACCGGACAACTAGCAGGACTTCAATCACAAATTACAAATGCTTTAACAACAGGAACAAATCTTCCTTCATGGGCACTTGGAGCACAAAAACTTGTAGAAGCTAATATGGCTAAACGAGGAATGGGTGCATCAAGTATGTATGCTGAAGCTTTAGCTCAAGGAGTTATGCAAGCGGCAACTCCAATTGCTGCGGCTGATGCTCAAGCCTATAAGGAAATGATTTTCCAAAATTTAAATAATAGACAGCAAGCAGCTATAACAAATGCCAATTCATATATTAAAATGGATATGGCTAATTTGACAAATACACAACAAGCTAATTTACAAAATTTAGCAGCAAGACAAACACAGTTATTTTCAGACCAATCAGCCCAGAATGCAGCAGCGCAATTCAATGCAACTAGTCAAAATCAAGTAGACCAATTTTTTAATAGTTTACAAACGCAAGTCAGAACAAATAATGCACAAAGAGCAGATGCTATGAATCAGTTTTCAACAAGTGAAAAAAATAAAATTTCTGCAATGGACGCAAATAATCAAATAGGAGTTGAAAGAGCAAATGCGGAAAGAACAGCAGTTATTAATCAATTTAATTCTCAGTTAGAAGATTCAAGAGAAAGATTTAATGTTGAAAACCAAAGAGTCATAGACCAATCAAATGCACAGTGGCGTAGACAAATTAATACAGCTAATACTGCAGCAACAAATGCAGTTAATCAAACAAATGCTCAAAATTTATTAAATATGTCTAACTTTGCTTTATCATCTCTTTGGCAAGAATGGAGAGATGAGGCAACGTGGACTCAAGAGGCATCTCAAAATATACAAAATCAAGCACATAATATGGCTGTTGCTGCTCTACAAAGACAAATGGAATTTGACTTAGCTGATAAAGCGAGTGGAGATAGAATATTTAATTTAATAGGGCGGTTTCTTACTGGCCTATGGAAATAATAAGAGAGGAATAATGTTTAAAGATTTAATTAATAATATTTTTTCTGGAACGAAAGCAGGTGGAGGAGGAAATCCTTTAGCGGCATTTGCAACTTCTTTTATAACAGATAAATTTAAAGAAAAACTTAAAAGAGGAGCAGAAAATGTTTTTGGTGGAGATGCACAAGACTTATCATATCAAGCTTATATACCTAAAGGACTGGATTATAGTGCTTTTATGATGGGTCCAGAAGGAGTTAGTCGTTCAAAAGTAGCAGGTTTTCCTGGTCCACTTATTGCCGAAGACCCTGGTGCAATTAGTTTTTTGTGGCAAAAAAGATTAAGCACTTATATTAATAGCGGAGAGGTAGCATAATGGCATCAACAGATATTCGTAATCCTTTTGACGCACCAATACCTGGACAATCTTTAACTGATACTCCGGGCAATGCTTCATGGGAGCATCCACCACAATATACAAAACTAGATGAGACAGCAGAAGTTGTTTGGGATTTATTACATGAGCCAAATAAATTGGAACAAATTATTTTATTATTACATTCGGGAGTATCTGTTGAAGCTTTAACAAAAAGTGTAATATTTTCTGGATTTGTAAAAGGAAAGTGGACTCCAGATTTAGGTCTACTTCTTACTGAAATCGTATTTAATCAAATACTAGCAATAGGAATGAGGGCAAAATTAAAGAATATTAGAATGTTAATAGGTGACCATACTAATAGTACATTTAGAGAACAATTAGCTGATTTTAATGTTAGTAAAAAATCTGATGAGTCAAAAAGAATAAAATCTATAACCAAAATTAAAGAAGATATTAAAGAATCATCTGAAAAAGTAGGTTTAATGGCGGGGGGACAATAAAATGGCTTTAGGCGGTTTAATGAGTTTGTTAAAAGATGTTGCAGTAAGTCCTGTAGGACAAATAGCCGGTGGTGTAATGGAGCAAAAGGTTACGGATTGGCAAGAAGAGGCAAGGATAAAAAAAGAAAATGATGAAAGGAATGCACAGTTTACTGATGCAGTTACATTAAAAGGTATAGATAATATGACTAGTCAAGAACTTCTAGCAACTCAAAAATATGGTGCTTATAATCACATTATAGATGCTGGTGTTCCAAAATATGTCGCAGATGAGTTATGGGCTGGAGGCTTTTTTGATAAAGCTCAAAATAGTCCAGAAGGTGTATATAATGTATTAGCGGAAGCAGAAAGTGCTTATGGAGTAGACTTTTGGAGAGATAAAACAAATAAAGCACATCAAGATATGTTGGCTAGAAGTCAAGAGGGTCAAGAAATGTATGGCTATAATGTTGAAGCCCAATATAAAAAAGGTGTAACTGATAGGCAAACATATATTAATAATGCATTATCTAGTTATGGTAGTATACCAAAAAATACAGCAACTTTAGTAACAACTCCAAATGTAGGTGTACAAGAGGGAGTACAGCCAGTGAGTGTTGATACTACACCTGATAAAGTGCCTCTTGATTTAACCAAATATTACCCAGGACCAGAACTTGTTGGAGTTGATGCAGAAGAAACTCAGAAAAGAATGGCATTAGCTAACGAAGACTTTTTACAAAATATGGGTTATAAAAATATTAGTTCATTTTTTACAACAGATACTTTGGGTAACAGAATATTTAAATGGGATGATTTAGAAAAACAAACTCCTGGAGTAATTAAAGATAGAACTTTATTTCAGACTGCCGTTGGTAATGTTTGGAGTACATTAGAAGCAGGGCGTGGAGAAGAGTTTGGATTTGGGAATTTACAGAATCAATTCGGAAGTGGAGGAGCTTTAGATGATGCTGGACTTGTTCATACAATAGGTAGAGTAGTAGCCAATGTAATAAAAGATACTGAAAAAGAAGGACAAGCTAACTGGTTTCTTGATAAAATAAGAAAAAACATTGAAAAGAATGCGAAAGCAGGAAGTACCATGGAAGTTATGATGCCTACATCTAATGCAGAAATGATTAAAACACTTGAATCCTATAATCCAAGTTGGCTTGATGAATTAATATCTATACAAGGTAAAGATAAAGAAATCCTAGAAGGTTATATAGGTGGTACAGCGAAAGAGTGGGAAAATCCATTTATAAATACACCATATGAGTATATTTTTTCTGATTCTAAAAATATTCCTATTATAATAGACCCTGTTGAAGGTCTTGGAGATTCTGCAGAAAGGTCAATAATGTTAGATGAGATAGGACAAAGATATCAAGATAAAATATTATATAATAAAAAAGACCCATTAACTTATAATCGTATTCAAATGTTACATAATTATTATCGTGGGGAACGAGCAACAAAAACAATAGAAAGTGGTCGAGCATATGAACCTGGTGTAAGCGAAAAGATGCCTATACCTCCAGGTATACAAACAGCTCGTACTTATTCGCCTAGACCAAGTTCTGCCTTTCTACAAGGTGTAACTCCTTCTGGTATAATGGCTGATGTAAAGTCTATATCTGCATTAGATGATATTATTAATTTTAAACGTAATAATATTTTCAATTTAGAAGAATATAGACCAATTGAAGGTCTTGGGGATACTGCTTCAGTTCTATTGCATGGAACGGATTTAAATTCTCTTGGGGCACTTAAAACATTAGAAAGTAGGTTGCATACAATTCCAGAGTTTCAAAGAGAACTACAATTATTATTACGACAACAACAACAAGATGGAAGACTTCCAAAAGATTTAACACAAGAAGATATAGAAATACTTGCTGATAGGATTATAGATGATTATGCCTATGCAATTAATGAGGTTCAGTTACAGATGCGTAGTAGAGCAGACGCTCCTACTGATAAGGCACTACCGGGGCTTGATGAAAAAGAATTTATTGATTCTGATGCTGAAACACCACCATCAAAGGTAGAAGAAGATGGAGAGAAAGGTCAAAGAGAAAAGAATGAAGAAGCACTTCTTGAATTTATTGGAGAAAAATTTAAAAACATATTTAGGCCAACAGAAGCACGTGCGGAAGAACCTCCAGCTCGCTTTAAGAAGGAATAATGTTTTGCCATTTATGTTTTAATTGGATAAATGGAATATATATTCAAAGTCACATACAATGTGAACTATGTAAACAAGTAATTGAATCTTGTTGTTCTGGAGAAAGAAGTGAAGATTCAACTTATGAAAATGAAGTTTATATTACAGGAAATATGATGAGAGAAAAACAAAAAAAGATTTGTAAAAATTGTAAATGCGACAAAGATTGTCATTGTGGTGAAGGTGACTGCACGAAATGTAATTGTACTAACTGTGATTGCAAAAGCTATTGGGTTAGTCCACATAATGGAAGCTGATAATGGTTGAAAATTTTACCGAAGAGTGGGAAAAAAGAAAAGAAGAAAAGGCTCTTTTAAAATTAGACCAAGAAGAAAAGGAGATTATAGAACTTGAAGAGCCAGACCCTGCAGAAAATGATGAGTTTTATACACCAGACTCAGATTCAAAATGGGATGTATTATATAAAAAAAGATTAGACCAAGAAATTGAAAAAGTTAAAAATTTATACCCCGATGATACTGACAGGCAACAAAAAGAATTAAAAGATTATAGAAAAAGGGCAGATATAGAGCAGCAATATTCAAAACAGCTTGTTGGTGGAATTTTTGATGCTGTAGATTCTGCAGCTAACTTTACTATTAATAGATGGTTACCTGAAGACTATAAAATAAATTTACCCGATATAGAACCTCCTGAAAATGTAAAACAGGGACTTGTTCGTGGTGGTGCTCAATTTATGGTTCCATTTTTAGGATGGTTTGGTGCATTAAGTAAAGGATATAAACTTCTTAAAGGAGGAAAAAAGGCTGCCAATGAATTTAAAAAAAGTTGGGCAGCCGATTTTGGTTTAGCGTCTGCGGCTGGAGCAATTACTGATGTTGTACATTTTAAGGCAGAAGACCCTACATTATCAAATCTTATACAACAATATCCTCATTTACAAAATCCTGTAACAAATTTTTTACAAACTGACCCCGATGACACAGAATCTCTTAATAGGTTTAAAAGGGCTGTAGAGGGATTTGGACTTGGTAGTCTTTTCCCAGTAATTTTTAGAGGAGTTGGAAAAGGTTTTAGTTATACAAGAGAAAAGGCTACTGAAAGAATAATTAAGTCTACTGTAGATGCAACTGATTTAAATCTTACTCCTCAAATAAATCAAAAAACTGGAAAGCCAATAAGAGGTAGTTATCATGCCCGTGTTGGTGGAAATGAAATATTTGTAGATAGGAATAGTGCCACAAAGAAATGGGATGTTACAATTAATAATAAGCGTGCTTGGTCTTATGACAGACTTTCAGATGCAAAAAAGGGTATTGATAATTTATTGAATCACAGAACAAATCTTGATGAAGGCTTAAAAGGAAAACATAGAAAATTAGTTGATACTAAGGAACCATTATTTCCGTATATGGGTTCAGGGCTAAAGGAAAAAACCTTTACACAAAGATTAAATGATTTTTTTAGGGGACGGCAAATTTTAGATTATTTTGCAATGAAAGTGTTTGACCAATATCATGGTTCTAAACTTTTAGGAAGAGAAGTATTTAGTGGAAAGTTAACCCCAGAAGGTCTTAGAAAACTAGGAAGTGACCAATATGGTGGGTATAAAGAAGTTCGTTTAAGACAAGGGGCTGCTGGAATAATGGAAGCTATGCTAAAACATGGGCAAATTAGATGGAATAAAGGAAAAGGTCAATTTGAGACAATAGCAAAAAACAGAAAATCACTACGAGAAATATTATCTCCCGTTGATAAGGATATCAGAACTTTTATGCAATATTGGGCTGCATCACGATTGATGAATATTCAAAAACAAGTAGAGCCTGCTAAATTTGTAAAAGTTAAGGGTGAACCAGATAAGTTTGTACCGGGTGTATATACAAAAGATGAGGAAAAAATAAAAAGATTATGGGGTGACGATAAAAAAGTAGAATTGGCTTTTCGTAATGCTGCAGGTCTTGGTACAAAAAGAGCAAAAAATGGAAAGTTATGGAGTGAAATTCTTGACGAAGTAGATGAATTTAATGATTCTATTTTAGACCTTGCAAAGGCTTCAGGAATTATTGATGATATACAATTAGATAAATTACGAGCTTCTCCACACTTTATACCTTTTTATCGTGAATTTGCGGATGAAGCAGGTAAGTCTGCAAGAATTTTTGGAGGTGGTGGACTCGGTAGTGTTTTATCGAAACAATTTAAAGGTGCTCCTATTGGGGAATCTGGATTACGAAGCAAGATAACTAAGGATAAAAAGAAAATTCCAAATAATGAAGGAGTACCAAAATATCCTTTAAAAGATTTAGTTGAAGGCTATTTGGGAAATATGTTTAATATTATAAAAAATGCAGAGCGTAATAGAGTTATGCTTTTGCAGATTGCACACATTGAAGAATTAATTAGACAAAATACAATACCTATAGCAAGACGATTGAAGGCAGAAAAAGTGGAAGAATTAGGAAGAAATCTTAATAAAAAGGAAACTGCAAAAATAAATAGATTAGCAAAAAAAGAAGCAGCAAAAGATATTGGAGAAAAATGGGCAGAAAAAGTGCCAAGAAAAATGCAACAAATAAAAGTTGATTTGGAAAGTGGTAATATAAAAGGACAATTTGAAGATGCTGGTATAGATATATCAAACCTAGAAGATTTAGTATTTTTTTCTCCAAAGAGACTACAATTAGACAAACATGAATTTATGGTTACTAGATTAGTAGGAGGTAAAAGAAAATTAGAAATATGGCGAGTATCTAAAAATCAACCATTTTTATTTGAATCTTTTAATGCGCTTTATGACAGAGAAACAAAGTTTCTAGGAAAGTTTATGTCATTTTCTTCAAAATTTAAAGGTCTTTTAACACGTGGCGTAACATATGACCCTGGCTTTTTTATGTGGGCAAACTTTATAAGAGATACTGCTTCTGCAGCTATTTTATCTAAAAATAAATTTAATATTCCAGTTTACTCATCTTTAGGAGGACTTTTAAAACAATGGCGCAAGAATCCAGTTGTAAAAGATAGGGATGGGAAAGTTCTTAAAAATGCAGATGGAAGTGATATGCGCTATCAAGATATGTGGCATGAATTTGTTATGAATGGCGGCTCTTTCGGTTCAACATTACTTCGTACAAATATTAATGAAAATGCATTAAAAAGATTATATAAAGAAATGAATATTCCTTATGACAGAGTTCTTAATAAGGCAAGTGATTTACCAATAGCTGCTGTAAAAGCACCATTAAGAGCTGGAGGAAAAATTATTCGTGGATATGAGGATGTTGTTTCAACATTTGAATATGCTACACGTTTTCAAGAATATACTCAATTAAGAAGGCGTGGAGTTGGTGCAAGAGAAGCAGCATATCAGGCAAGAGAAATAGCAACAGACTTTGGTATGCATGGTACAAGTCATATAATTACATTTTTAACTAGACAAGTTCCATTTCTTAATGCAGGACTTCAAGGTTTATATAGGTCTGCTAGAGCATTTGAGGGATTAACAAAAGCTGAAAAAATCTTTGTCGGCTCAAAAATTGCTACGGCCTTAACTTTACCAACTTTATATTTCAGATATCTAAATCATGGAAATAAAGATTATGACCAACTACCCCAACACGTTAGGGATATGAATTATGTAGTTCCTCTTTCACCGGATAAATCGGGTAAACCAATAGAAGAGAGATTTTTATATATTCCAAAACCATTTGAATGGGGAGCAATGGCAACTGTTCTGGATAGAACTTGGGATTGGCTAGGACCACAAGCTATAGTAATAAATGGAAAAAAGATTTCATGGTTGGAAGGGAAAGAAGATTTTACATGGGATGATTTTGTTGCAATCGCAAGTAAAGTTGTATCAGAACAATTACGATTAGATATTATTCCACAAATAGTTTCACCTTGGGCTGATTTGGCACTTAATAAACGCTTTACTGGTTCAGCAATTGTTCCAGAATGGGTACAACAGAGTCAAGAGAAAAACGCTCAGTATTATCCTTGGAGTAATGCTGCAATTGCTACAGCATGGACGAAGTATAATTTAGGTGTAACTGGTTTAAGTGCAATTCAATTTGAATATTTACTTAAAGGATATACGGGTGCAATGGGTCAATATTTTTTAGATTTTATGGTAGACCCGCCATTTAGAGGTGATGACCCGAAAGAGGATATAATGTTTACAGCCCCTAGAATAGAAACTGACCCTGCTCTTGTACCGGGAAAAAAGATTAGCCCGTGGATATTTAAAGACTGGAATAAAGTACCATTACTTAAACGTATATTTAGTGTTGGCCCACATCAGCATACTCAAAATATATTAGATGCCTATAAGTTACAAAATGAAATATCTACGAGGGTAGATACATTGGCTAAATTTGAAAAGGGACCTGAAGCTAATCCAGTTCAGTTTGAAAAATTAATAGAGGACCCTTATACACAAGATATTTTACTATTAGATAAAACGCTTGCAACTCAATTTGATATGATGAGTGAAATATCAAGAGAAGAAAAAAGACTTTGGGGATATAAGGCGGCAGATATGACCCCTGAAGAAAAGGGAGATGCTCTTAGAGAACTAAGAATACGAAAAGCTGAAATTGCAGATTCAATTATGGAAGCACTAAAAGGAATGGATTTGGAATATGTTATGCCAAAACTTTTCACTATTCCACTTACGCACCATGAAGTTAATTTATTTAAACTTGTAAAGGACTTGCCTAAAGTTAGAGACTTTCTTTTTCCTGGAGCTAAAGAAGAAAAAAAATATACTCCAAGTGGAACAAATTTAACTTATGAACAAATGTTGGAGTATTATTAATGGCTAACAATAATTTAGATGACCAGACAAATAAAGTGATTGTACCTATACCTAAACCTAATATAAATGACCAAACAAATGAAATAATAGGTACTTCAGATTGGAGTAAAATAGGATTAAGCTATGTAGATGGTAAATTTTATCTTGAGAACCCATTATTTGATAGAATGCTAGTACAAGAAAGTAGCAGAGGAGCAAATTTAAAAAGTCCTAAAGGTGCTATAGGTTTAATGCAGATTATGCCCGGAACAGCTAATACTGCACAATTAACAGATGATGAGGGTAATTTAAAAACTGCAGGTTATGGAATAAATTATACTTTAACCAAAGATGAATTACTTGACCCTGTAAAAAATATTAAATTTGCTATGGAATATTTTAAAGGTTTAAGAAAAAAATTTGGAACTGATGAATTAGCTTTAATGGCTTATAATTGGGGACCAGGAAATGTTAGAAAATGGCAAGCAGGTGAAATTTCAAATGATGAAGTTCCTACCGAAACGATAAATTATATTAAAGATATACTTGGAGACTTAAAATGACGGATTGGCAAAAAGATGTTTCTGAATTAAAAACGGATATAAAATATATTCGTGATGATATAAATATTATGCAGAAACAAATTAGAGATTTAAATAAAACATCCCATATGGGTTTAGGTGGACTTAAAGTATTTTTATTTGTAGGTACATTTCTTGGAGCTATATGGACGTTTATAAAATTAACAGATTAGGGGAGACTTATGGAAACAATAAAAAAATTTTTAAGTGAAGTAAAAGATATTGTAGGTTTTATGTCAAGAGGACAAAAGATTTTTTTTGCATCACTTATTATTGTTATAATTATTTTAATAATTAATTAATAATGGAATGGCTGCTTGCCACTATAATAGGCGTATTTGCCGGAAATGTTATAGAATCAGGCAGTATTGAAAGTGGAGGAAATATAATGGGTGGTTTACCTGTAGAAATGATTACAATGCTCGGCTCTAGCGTATTGGGTGGTGCTATGACTCTTTGGGGTCAATCAATAAAAGCTAAACAGCAACAACAAGTAATGCTTATGGAGCGTGCAAAATTTCAAATGTCTTCTATTGAAAAGGCACGGGCTTATGACAATAAAGGATTTCAATGGACACGAAGAATTATAGCATTGATTGCGGTTTTTTTTATTATCGTATGGCCTAAAATTGTACCAGTAATATTTGATGTTTCGGTCTTTTTAACATGGACAGAATTATCACGTGGATTTTTATTTCTAATTGAACAAAAAGAAATGTTAGTGGATAGAGAGTTTGCAGGAGTAGTCATTACACCAATGGATACACATTTAATGTCGGCAATAGTTGGATTGTATTTTGGTGGAAGTCTAGTTAAAAAATAATGCCTGACAAACCACTAAGAATTTCTGAATCGGCAGCCGTACAGATGCCTATGAAGACGGTTGTTAGCCTCATAACATTAGTCGCAATCGGAACATGGGCTTTTTTCGGTATTCAGGAAAAATTAAATCAGCACTCCACACAATTAGAGATAATGGATAAAGACTTAGTAATGAATACTGAGTTTAGAATCAAGTGGCCTCGTGGTCTTTTAGGGTCGCTTCCTGACGATGCTTCTCAATTCATGCTTATCGAGGACCTTTATAAACAGGTGGAAAAAATTCAAGTAACCGTTGACGGCATGATGCACAACAAAGTAAATATAGAGTTTCTACAAACACAAGTAGAAAAGATGGCAGAAAATATTGAAAAGTTAAAAGATGGTCAACGAAGTTTAGAATACACAAACGGACGTTAATATGATTGAAATGGTTATGGCGTTATGCCTATTTATAATTGAAGGAGACGAGGCTAAATTAAAGGAACATTATTTTCACCCTACAGTAAGTTCCTGTTTAAAAGCAAAACGTGAAGGGGAAAGAAACGTCTCGCCAGAAGATATAATGTTAACGTGTGATAAGGTTTTAGCCGAAACAGAACTAGAGGAATATAATGGGAGGACTCGTATCTTAGAAATAATTGAGGAAGAATAGATGAAAAAATTTGCGACCATTTTACTAACCTGTTTATTTTTTACAGGCAATGCATTTGCAGGTGGAACTGTAACTAACTCTGGTACAACCGGTACAAGTTCGGGAACCAATACCCAATCAAATGCTTCTGGGTCCAATACAACAATTACTGGTGGTTACTCAAGTAATACTGAAACAACATATTCAGGTGCACATAATGAAGACTCAACATCAACATCGACAAGTACTACTAATAATAATAGTACAATACCAGTAAATTCAGCTAATGCTCCTAGTTTTTCTGCAATGTCTCAAGATGTTTGTAGCATGGGTGTTAGTGGGTCCTTTTCTTCTCCTGTCTTAGGTTTCTCTGGCGGCAAACACGTAAGAGATTTAAACTGTGAAAGAATTAAGTTAAGTAAAGTTCTTCATGATTTTGGAATGAAAGTAGCATCAGTTTCTATACTTTGCCAAGATGAAAGAGTTTTTGAAGCAATGCAAATGGCGGGTACTCCCTGTCCCTTTGAAGGAAAAATTGGACAAGAAGCATTAAACGCATGGAAGAAATATGATATTGAGCGACCAGATTATGAAACATATGTAGCTAAACTTGAAAGTCGTTCTAGAATAGATGATGAATTAAAAAGAATCGAAGAAGAAAAAATAAAGGAAGAAGAAACTCAACTTGAAAAAACAACAAGACTTAAGAAAAAATTTAGCGATGTTGTTAACAAATGATACGAACATTATTAAGTATTTTACTAATTTCTTGGACTACAAATGTTTATTCAGAAAATTTAACAACAGGAAATTTATTACCTAATGCCGGAGATGGAGTAGATTGGGGTTCCAGTTCTACTGAGATGATTAATGATGGTGGTTCTGGGTATGTTTCCAGTGGTGATACATTTAATGGTTTTACTGTCACTTGCGATTCTTCACAGGCTAATTGTGGATATAAATACGATGTAGGTGGAGACTTTGAGGTAACAGGAACAGCAACTATATCTGTAGATGATATTTCACTTACTAATGAAAGCAGAACACAATCAATGCTTGACCAAGGGATTACCCTTAACAATTATATTGATATAGCTAATTGTGAAAGTTCATCTGGTAATTGTGAATCAAAGTATGGAAGTGATGATTCACATAGTATTACAGTAGAACTTGAAAATTCTGATGGAACCACATTATCAACTGTAACACAAACAAGAACTAATCTTGTTGGCTTTCAGGGTAATTGTAGTGGATATCCAACTTATTCAGGAAGTGATGGAAGAGCTACGGGATGTGGCCAGTATAATGATACTATAATATATAACAGCACTGGTGCAAATAAAGTTGATTGGTCATGGAGTGGAACAGATAGCAGATATGGTAATGGCTCAACTGCAAGCTTAGGCGGGCCAAATCTTTTGGGTGCTAAAATGACCATGACGTATGATGGCACAACTTATGACCCATTAGATGATACTACAGAAGAATCTCTTTATTCAATAGATGATACTCTTGATGAAAGTTTGAGTGATTTTCAGGAAGAAGAGTGGTTTTATGAAGAAGACTTTACATCATCGTGGGATGATGAATGGGTTTATGAAGAGGAATTTGGATTCGAGGAAGAATATTCCTTTGAAGAAGACTTTGGTTTAGAAGAAGAGTTTACTTGGGAAGATGATTATTATTTTGAGGAAGAGTTTACTTTTGATGATTTTGAAGACGTTTCTATAGAAGAGTTTGAGTTTGAAGAATTTGAAGAGCAAACCTTTTTTGATAACTTTGAGTTTGAAGAATTTGAAGAAGTTGCAATGGAAAATACTGCCTTTGAAGAAGAATTTGAAGAGCCTGAATTTTTTGAAGAAATGTTTGAAGAAGAATTTGAAGAAACATTTACAGACTTTATAGAAGAAACTGGAATGGCAGAAGAATTTGAGCAATTTCTAGAAGAAGAGGGAATAACACAAGAAGAATTTTTTGAAGAAATTGTAGAAGAAGAATTTGCTGAAGAAATTATAGAAGAAGAGTTTGTTGAAGAAGTTATACAAGAAGAACCAATGATTGAAGAGGCTCCATCAGAGGTTGTTGAGAATGAAGAAGCAATAGAGGAACCTGAAGAAAAAATAGAAGAAACTAAAGAAGTGGCAGAAAATGAAACCGAAGACACAACCGAACAGGATGAACCCAGTAGCGAAGATTCTGAGGACACCGAAGTACAGTCAGAGGATAGTGAAAAGCAAGAAATTGTACAATCGGAAGAAAACGTCATTAAAGAGAAAGGAGTTACTACAAGTGTTGAAAAATTGGAATCTGAATTAAAGAAGAATTTAAAAAAGGTTGCTAAACACATAGCTTTAATAGCAAAGAAAAATACTCAAAATTTTACAAAAGAAGATATATTTTTTAAAAATAATAATACATTAAATGCATATCTTAAAACTAGTTTTTATAAACCTAAAAAAATATATGAGGATGTAAATCTAGGATTATATAATCAACTAGATTTAAGCGCTTATAGCAAAGATATTTATACAAAAATAACACTTGCAAGTTATATAGAAAATGACCCTGTAGAGGTTCATAGAAAAAAACTAGAAGAAATAACTAGAAAAAAACAAAAATTAATAATTGAATTGGAGGCATTACGAAATGAATAATTTAGTTACAAAGCTCAGTTCTATTGCAGCCTTAATAGGTGTTGTCGGGGCCATTGGCGCAGGCTTTGTACAATGGGGTAAAATCCAAGCAAAACTTATAGAGCTTGATAAAAGAAAACCGGTAATAAATCAAACAGTTGATTTAGGGCCAGTCAATGATAAAATTGCAAGTCTTGAAGTTGACTTAATAGATAGAATTGAAACTGTAGATGGTAAAATTGTAACAGTTGATTTAGTACCTATTAAAGAAGACATAACAGAATTAAAAAATAGGAAAGTTAATCTTAAACCTATTAATGATTCCATTAAACAATTAGAAGCTTCGGTTGCAGACTTAGGACAGAAAGTTGCAATTGTTGCAAAAGAAAATCAATTACAAGATGTTCTTATTGACGAAATTAAAGCAAAGTCTAGTAATCCATTAGCTAACTAAGGAGAGTAAAAATGCCTGATTATGGTGGACCCAAAGGATTCCAAGGTAAAAGTGAAAGCGGCAAAGGTAGTGGCGATAGTGCTAGAGAAGAGAGGATACGTAAAAACATAGTTAAGGTTAAACCTCTTGTACTTAAACCAAAGCCTAAACCGGATATGAGGGAAAAAGCAACTGCTACTAAACCATATAAATCACCTTCTTTACTTGAAAGACATCCGCCTCCTATTACTTCGCCAAAAAAAGATGTTAATTTAAAAGAAAACAAAGAAGATACTGTTAAGGCTATTTTAAGTAGTCTTGGTATAGACGACATAGACCCCAAATACTTAGATAATAAAACTTTATCTAAAACAATAAAATTAGGCGAAGAAATAGATGATACTATTGGATGGGGAAATTTGTACCAACTTAGCCGTTGGGGCCTTTTAGATAAATCAGCTAATATTGAGAAAGCGTGGGATACATATACAGCATCTCTTGAACTTACAGAAACTAAAAAGGACTGGGCAGCTAATCTTGAAAAAACGGGGGAAATTGGTAAAGGCTTTG
>Ga0114910_1000644_pt1 | contig 17373 bp, 15 predicted proteins | sample MalvireepMed_908_FD_83500 | JGI IMG/M metagenome (GOLD analysis project Ga0114910, IMG submission 83500) | Marine viral communities from the Global Malaspina Expedition - Malaspina viral metaG DeepMed_908 | ecosystem: Environmental > Aquatic > Marine > Oceanic | place: Mediterranean Sea...
CATCGGCATCGGCGCCTCTGCCCGGTGCGACGGCCAGGTACTCGTCACCGACGATATGCTCGGCATGTTCGAACGCGTGCCGCGCTTCGTGAAGAAATACGGCGACCTGGCCGATCGGATCACCGGCTATGTCGAGGATTATGCGAAGGAAGTGCGCGCGCGCACCTTCCCCACCGAAGACCAGACCTACCAACCCAAATAGACCGGGCCCGACCCGGCAGCACGCGGACGGCGAAATTCGTGAACACGCTTTTCAAACATTACTGGGGCTCGCTGCTCTTTACCGCGGTGTGCTTTACCGCGGCGGGGATCTACGCCTGGAACGGCAGCGGCACCATTGGTGGCGTCGCCGAGGTGCTGTGGATCGTGCTGGTCCTCTCGATCCTCGAAATCTCGCTCAGCTTCGATAACGCCGTGGTCAACGCGACCGTGCTGCGCGAGATGGACGAGAAGTGGCAACGCCGCTTCCTCACCTGGGGCATCCTGATCGCGGTGTTCGGCATGCGGATCATCTTTCCGCTCGCCATCGTGGCGATTGCCGCCAATCTCGATCCGCTGTCGGCGATCAACCTCTCGCTGAGCGATCCGGAACGCTACGAGGCGATCGTGTCGTCCGCGCATGTCGGCATTGCCGGGTTCGGCGGCGCCTTCCTGACGATGGTGGGCCTCAGCTTCTTCTTCGATGGCGACAAGGATGTCGACTGGATCCGCGGCCTGGAACTGTGGCTACGCCGCTTTTCCGAGGTCAAGGCAGCCGAGATCGGCATATTGCTGATCATCCTCTATTCGATATCGACGATGCTGGCTGACGCCGAGGCGATGGTCTTCCTCACCTCGGGCATCCTCGGCCTGCTGACCTATATCGCGGTCGACGCGGTGGGTACGCTGCTCGACAAGATGGAGCGAAAGAAGATGGCCGAGGGCGCGGTGCGATCGGGCCTCGGCGGGTTCCTCTATCTCGAAGTGCTCGATGCGAGCTTCAGCTTCGACGGGGTGATCGGGGCCTTTGCGCTTTCCAACAACATGATCATCATCGCCATCGGGCTGAGCATCGGGGCACTGTTCGTCCGTTCGATGACCGTCCATCTTGTGCGCGCGGGCACGCTGACCAAGTATCGCTTCCTCGAACATGGGGCCTTCTGGGCGATCATCGCGCTCGGCCTGATCATGCTGTTCTCGGCCGAGTTCCATATCCCGGAGACGATCACCGGGCTGATCGGCGCGGTGCTGATCGGGATCTCGCTGGTCTGGTCGATGCGCTACAACCGGCGGCACGGGGCAGAGGCGGACGAGATCTAGGTCTGCAAATCGTATTGCTTGAGCAGATCGTAAAGCGTCGGGCGTGACACGCCGAGCAGCTTGGCACTGCCCGAGATATTTCCCTCCGTGCGCGCCAGCGCCTTGCGGATCACATAGCGGTCCGCCTGCTCGCGCGCGCATTTGAGGTTGAGCGGCACGGCATCCTCTGCAGCGTGGGTCGCGAGATCCAGATCGGCTGCGGAGACGAGCTTGCCGTCCGCCATGATGACCGCGCGTTTCACGCGATTCTCCAGCTCGCGCACATTGCCCGGCCACTCGTGCGTATCGAGCGCGGCGAGCGCATCGGGCGCGAAGCCTTTCACCTGCGGGTTCATCTCGCGCGCGAAACGATTGAGAAAAGCCTTGGCCAGCAAGGCCGCATCGCCCGGCCGTTCGGCGAGCGTGGGGATCGCGATGACGATTTCGGCCATGCGGTAATAGAGGTCTTCGCGGAAGGTCTCGCTAGCGATCATCGCGTCGAGATCGCGGTGGGTCGCGCACACGATGCGGGTATCGACCGCAATCGCCTTGCGCCCGCCGATCCGCTCGATCGTGCGTTCCTGCAAGAAGCGCAGCAGCTTCACCTGCAAGGCCAGCGGAATATCGCCCACCTCGTCGAGGAACAGCGTGCCGCCATGCGCACTCTCGATCTTGCCTTCGGTGGTCTTGACCGCACCGGTGAATGCACCCTTCTCGTGCCCGAAAAGCTCGCTCTCGAGCAGGTTTTCGGGGATCGCCGCACAGTTGATCGCCACAAAGGCACCATCGCGCCGCGGGCTGGCATCGTGCAGGCCGCGCGCCAGCAGCTCCTTACCCGTCCCGCTCGCACCCAGCAGCATCACCGAGGCATCTGTATTCGCCACCCGCTCGATCGTGCGGGCGACCTTCACCATCTCGGGCGCGCCGGTGATCAGCGTGCCGAGGACGGTCTTGTTCTTGCCCACCTTGTCCGCAAGGCGGCGGTTCTCCGCCTCGATCCGGTGCAGGTTGAGCGCCCGGCCCACGATCAGTTCGAGCACGGAGATATCGAGCGGTTTCTGGTAGAAATCGTAAGCCCCCGCCGCGATCGCATCGAGGGCGCTTTCGCGTGCTCCATGCCCGCTGGCGACGATCACCTTGGTGCTCGGCGCTTCGGCCATGATCGCATCGAGGACGGCGAAGCCTTCGCTGGTGCCATCCGGATCGGGCGGCAGACCCAGGTCGAGCGTCACCACCGGCGGGCGTTCGGCGCGCAAAATCGTCAGCGCCTCCTCGCGGGTGCCCGCCATGAACACCTCGAAGCCTTCGAAGGCCCATTTGAGCTGGGCCTGCAACCCCTCGTCATCCTCCACGATCAGCAGTTTGGGTGGCGAATCGCTCATCAGGCAGCCTCTTGTTCGCGGGTTTTGGCAGACAGCGCAGCGCCGTCGGCAAGATCGAGTTCGATGGTGAAGCGCGTTCCCAGGCCGACGCGCGACTGGACCAGCAGCCGCCCGCCCATGGCGCGCACCAGCTCGCGCGCTTCGAGTGCGCCGATGCCGAAGCCGTCCGGCTTCGAGCTGACGAAGGGCGCGAACAGTTTCTCGCGCACGAAAACCTGATCCATCCCCTGCCCCATGTCGACGATATCGATCTCTGCGCGCAGATGCCTGCGGTGCACCGCGATGCATACCGGCGCCCCGTCTGGGCTGGCTTCGATGGCGTTCTGGATCAGGTGGACCAGCGCCTGTTCCAGCCCCTCCCGGTCCGCCTTCACAACGCACGATTCCGTGCAGCAGACATCCACCGGACGGCGCGCGTCGAAGCTTTTCGCGATGTCGCGCAGCAAGGCGGCGAGGTCGACCGCCTCCAGCCGCGCCGCGCGCCCCGTGCCATAGCGGCCGAGCCGCTCGATCAGCGCATTGAGCTTGGCGGTGCTGGTGCCCAGCGTCTTGAGCATATCCGCACGAAAAGCGGGATTATCCGCATGACGCTGCGCATTGTGCGAAAGCAGGGAGAGCTGGCTGGCGAGATTCTTGATGTCGTGCAGCACGAAGGCCATTCGGCGATTGAACTCGTCGAACCGGGCAGCCTCCATCAGCGCGCGCTGGCTCGCCTGTTCGGACAGGTAGCTCGCAAGCTGGCGCCCGACGACGGTCAGCAGATCGAAGTCCTCCCAGTCGAGCTTGCGATCGACCAGCGGGCGGGCGAGCAGCACGACGCCCTGCAACCGGTCGAAATGGCGCAGCGGCACGATCGCCCACGCGCCGCTCTGGCTGTCGAGCCAGGCTGGCAGAGCCTCGGTCTCACCGGCCAGCGAAGTGCCCGCGTGCCACTCTTCCAGATCGATCACATAGTCGCGCGTTGCGACGAACCCCGCAATTTCGGCGGGCAGCGCCGCCGCCGCTTCCTCGTCCAGTGTCGGCCAGTGCCAGGTTTCGGCAAGGACCAGCGCACCATCGGCATCGGGAAGGTAAAGCGCGGCGGAGGGGCTTTGCGTGATATCGGCCATCGCCTTGGGGATGCGCAGGTGCAGCGCGTCGCCTTCCTCCACCCCGCGCCCGATAGTGTCGGCAAGGCGCAGCCACTCGGCGCGGTAATCGTAGCGGTGGCTGAACAGGTGCTTTTGTGCGGTGACCTTCAGCCGCGCGCGAAAGCGCGGGGATGGCAGCCACAGGGCCGCGACGGTCAGCAGCGCGACGAGGAAACCGACCTGCGCCAGCCGCGCCCCATCCGCCTCCAGCGCACTCAGCAAACGGGCAAGCCCCGCCATCGCCAGCAGGTACCCGCCGATCATCAGCAACGAGATGGAGCGGAACGCCACCTTGCGCGAAGCCCGGAAGCGCAGGCGGCGAACATCCGCGCCCAGCGCCATGGCCAGCGGGATGAACGCGACGCCCACCACCAGCCCGCGCAGGCTCGCCACATATGCGGGGAATTCGCCCGTAAACCACGTGACCACGTAATAGTTCAGCTCGAACACCCACAGCGCGGAAAGCGACAAGGCCACCCAGCGCGTCCCCGCACGATCCTGTTGGGAGGCGCCAGTGTAGAGATTGTGCAGGAGGACCAGCGCCCCGATCGCGACCAGCGTGTGCAGCAGGGCCGACACGGGAAGGATCTCGTCGGCCAACTGCGGGCCCGCCGCGAACCAGCTGTTCGCAACCAGCACCACCCCCTGGAGCAGTTCGACGAAGACGAGGCTGGCGAACACGAACCGCACACGGCGTGCGCTCTCGCGGTCCACTCCGCTCGCGAAGAGGGCGTGCAGCAGCGCGAGCCACGAGAGGTTGCGGATCGTCTCCGTGGCTGCGGTCGGCAGGTTTGCCGGGCCTAGCGCCGCGAGCACTCCTGCCCACAGCGCAGTGAGGCACAGCGCAGCGAGGCCGGCAATCCGCTCTCGGTGCCAGGGCAGCGGCCGCCGGACCAGCCAGATCGCGGCGAGCGCGCATACCGCCGCGCACATCGTATTGCTGGCAAGCCCGATGACCTGCCCGAACGCTTCCGCGCCGATCATCGCGCGCCGTCAGGCCAGAGGATCACGCGCAGCGTCTGCAGCATGATCAGCAGATCGAGGAAGGGCGTGTAGTTCTTGGCGTAGTAGAGATCGTATTCCAGCTTGTGCCGCGCATCTTCGATGCTGGCGCCATAGGGATAGTTGATCTGCGCCCACCCGGTGATGCCGGGCTTCACCATGTGCCGTTCGGCGTAATAGGGCAGCTTGTCTTCCAGATCGCCCACGAACTGGGGCACTTCGGGGCGTGGACCGACGAAGCTCATCTCGCCTTTCAGCACGCTCCACGTCTGCGGCAGCTCGTCGATCCGCACCTTGCGGATGAAGCGGCCGAGGCGGGTAATGCGCGGGTCGTTCTCGCTCGCCCATTTCGCCCCGTCCTTTTCCGCATCGGTGCGCATGGAGCGCAGCTTGATGACCCAGAATGGCCGTCCGTAAAGGCCCACCCGCTGCTGGCGGAAGAACGCCGGGCCCTTGCTGTCGAGCTTCACCAGCAGCGCGAACAGCGCAATCACGGGCAGCGAGATAAGCAGCACGAGCCCGCTGACCACGATATCGAATGTGCGCTTCGCGATGCTCGAATAACGTCGGCCTGCCGAGAATCCGTCGGAAAAGATCAGCCAGCTGGGGTTGAGCGTGTCGAGATCGAGGCGGCCCGTCTCCCGCTCGAGGAAACTGGACACTTCGTGCACCGGAACGCCGCGTGTGCGCACGCGCAGCAGGTCGTTCAGCGGCAGCGCATTGCGCCTTTCCTCCAGCGCCAGCACGACTTCGTTGGCGCGAAGCCCGCTAACGTAGGCACCGAGATCCTTCAGCCGCTCGCGCGACACCGCCTCGGGCAGCAGCCGGTGCGCTTCGTTCATGGCGATGAAGCCGACGATCACGAAGCCGCTATCCTGTTCGGCTGCGAGCGCCTTGAGCCGCGCGGCGCGCGACCCCGCACCCAGCACGACCACCCGCCGCTTGAGCCGTTCGCGGTCGACCGCATGGCTGAGAGCGACGCGAACCAGCCCGATCAGCAGCAGCGCGAGGCCGAGCGCGTAAAGCAAGGTTGAACGCCAGAACCCGACCGAGGGCAAGGCGAAATCCATCACCGCAAGCGCGACACCCCCGAAGGACAGTGCCACCATCGCGCGCGCGAATGCGTAGCGCGGGCTGCGCAGCGCCTCCGCGCTATAGGCACCCACCGCGATGAGGCTGAGCAGGGAGACCAGCGCAAATCCTAGGATCGGCGCAAGGCGGTCGGCCCATGGCCCTGCATCAATGCCGATCTGCACCGCGCGCACATGCCAGCCAAGGTCGCCTGCCAGCAGCAGCAGCGCCAGATCGCACAGGCCGTAAAGCAATGCGGCATGCGGGATATAATGCTTGAACAGCCGGATCATCGCACTTGGCCGGGCCCCTTGTACCGCGAAAATCCGCGGAAATTCCTATGGGGCCCGGCTTACGCGCGAGTGATGAAATGTCGGTAAATTTTACACCGGGCTTTGCCTGCCCGGCACGGCCTTACTCGGCAGGAGCCACCCGGTCGGCCGCATCGCCGATCGCGTCGCCCGCCTGATTGGCGGCCTCGCCGACTTCGCCGGCAGCCTCGCCGATGGCGTTGTCCTTGGCGACTTCGGCGTCGCTCATGGTGTTGAAGATCAGCACCGCCGCCACGATCGCAACGATCGCGACGATCACCAGCATGATCTTGGCCCCGCCCCCGCCCGAGCGCTCTCCATCGGTGACGATCGTGTGCGTGGTGTGCGTGTTACCTGCCTTGTCGGTGTGTTCGGTAATGCGTTCTTCGGTCATGTCGGCTGCGCCCCACTGGTGAGTCCTGAATGGCACAAGTCGAAACGGGGTCGGGGGTTCCGCGCAATCGTCAGTCGACCGGGCTCCGCGCGGGCCCGCGCAGGGAGCGCGCGGGGCATTCCACGCGGCGGCAGGTGCGGCACCCGGGGCCGATGGGGATCGCGTCTTCGGGGCGGAGCGAGACGCCGCGCGCCAATGCGAAGCTTTCCGCCAGACGCGCCTCAACCCCCAGGATCAGCACGTCGGTGCGCGGCTCGTCGGCGTAAGGCGGCGTGGCGATATGCGCGATCAGCCAGTGGGCCGGACCCAGCGCGCCGCTCTCCAGCAGCACCGCATTCGCGCGCCACTCGGGCTGCCAGTGAAAGCCAAGGCGGGGGCAGCCGGGCCTTCGGTCGAGCAGGCTCGCATCGCTTGCGCCCAGCAGCCGCTCGACCAGCTGGACCGATCCGTCGATCCGCCCGGCGAAGAACGGCAGGCCGCGCTGGCCGACCCGCTGGAGCGTCGTCAGCCGCCGGGCGACCTCCCCCGCATCGGTCGCGAAGCGGCGGGCGAGCACGTGCGGCTCGTACCCGGTCGCCTCGCAGGCGCGCAGGAAGCGACCATAGGGCATGATTACCGCGCGCGCGAAATAGCTGCGCAGATAGGCCTGGAACGCGCCGCGTGCGCCGGGATGTTCGAAGCTCGCACCATCGGCGATGTCGGCGATCATGTCGCGGTGCTCGAGTTCGGCGACCTGCTTGGCGATCTCCAGATTGCGCGCGGCGGGCGAGAGCATTTCGGACAGCTGCACCTGGCGCGCATGCAGATCGAGCCGCCGGTTCGCCTCGGGCAGGACCGCGCGCGGAAGGAAGCGCAGCGCGAGATCGTGTCGTTCCCTCAGATGATCGGTGAGAGCAGCGCCGATATCCGCGCGGGTGAGGCGCAATTCGTCGGCCAGCGTCTCGGCAGCCTCGTCCAGATCCGCGAAGTGGTTGCGCCAGCGCTCGATCGCCCGCCAGATTTCCTCCTCGAAGGGTCGGCCATGCGGGCTCGCCGTGCCTCGTTCGTCGAACAGCCGGGCAAAGGCGGCGGCGGCCTGTGGCGCGGCGGCGAGAAACTCGGTCACTTCGGCGCGATCGATCCCGAGATCGGCAAAGCGTTCGTCCCCCAGACGCCGCGCGAGGCCATCGATCCCGCCGATCGCGCTGTTTTCCTGCAGGCTGCGCGGGTCGTAATCGAACTGGTCGACCAACTGCACCACCACCCGCGCGGTGACGGGCCGCTGGTTACGCTCGATCAGGTTGAGATAGCTGGGCGAGATCGACAGGCGCTCGGCCATGCTCGCCTGTGTCAGGCCTTCGCGGCGGCGCAGGCGGCGCAGGGCTGCGCCCGCGTACAGGGAGGGTTCGCTCATGGCGCAAGTGCTCGCATAGTTTTGTAAATATCTTCACACATCGACAAGCTCACTCTATCGATTTTACGATATGAGACAAGTTAGCTTGTAACTATCTCTAGTCGCCAAGCCCTTCCCAGCGTACCTCCCGGGCAACGACGCATTACCCGACGGAGTACCGAAATGACCTACGCACGCGAAATCGAACAGCTGACCCAACGGATCGAACAGGGCGGCGAAGCCTGGAGCGCGATCGACGCGCAGGCTGCGGCGCGCATGCGCCTCCAGAACCGCTTCCGCACCGGGCTCGACATCGCGAAATACACCGCGAAGATCATGCGCGAAGACATGGACGCCTACGATGCGGACCCGGCAAACTACACCCAGTCGCTGGGCGCATGGCACGGCTTCATCGGCCAGCAGCAGATGATCGCGATCAAGAAGCATTTCGGCAGCACCAAGCGCCGCTACCTCTACCTCTCGGGCTGGATGGTCGCCGCGCTGCGCAGCGAGTTCGGCCCCCTGCCCGACCAGTCGATGCACGAGAAGACGGCGGTGCCCGAACTGATCGAGGAGATTTACACCTTCCTCAAGCAGGCCGACGCCCGCGAACTGGGCGGCCTGTTCCGCGATCTGGACGCTGCGCGCGATGCCGGTAACGAGACCGAAGCCAAGCGTCTCGAACACGCGATCGACAATTACGAGACCCACGTGGTGCCGATCATCGCCGACATCGACGCTGGTTTCGGCAATGCCGAGGCGACCTACCTGCTCGCCAAGCAGATGATCGAGGCCGGGGCCTGCGCGCTGCAGATCGAGAACCAGGTGTCCGACGAAAAGCAGTGCGGCCATCAGGACGGCAAGGTCACCGTGCCGCACGAGGACTTCCTCCAGAAGATCCGCGCGATCCGCTATGCCTTCCTCGAACTCGGCGTCGAAGACGGCATCATCGTTGCGCGGACGGACAGCCTGGGCGCTGGCCTGACCAAGCAGATCGCCTACTCCACCGAGCCTGGCGACCTGGGCGACCAGTACAACGCCTTCCTCGACGCGGAACCTGTCGATGCGAGCGAGATCCAGAACGGCCAGGTCTTCATCAGCCGCGACGGGCAGCTGATGGCGCCCAAGCGCCTGCCGTCCAACCTCTACCAGTTCCGCCCCGGCACGGGCGTGGACAGGGTCGTGCTCGACTGCATCACCAGCTTGCAGAACGGTGCAGACCTGCTCTGGATCGAGACCGAGAAGCCTCACGTCGAACAGATTGCCGAGATGGTCGACAAGATCCGCGAAAGCGTGCCCAACGCCAAGCTGGTCTACAACAACTCGCCCAGCTTCAACTGGACGCTGAACTTCCGCCAGCAGGTGTACGACGCCTGGGAAGCCGAAGGCCGCGACCTGTCGCAGTACGACCGGGCCAAGCTGATGAGCGTGGACTACGACGGCACCGAGCTGGCGACCGAAGCCGATGCGAAGATCCAGAGCTTCCAGGCCGATGGCGCGAAGCGTGCGGGCATCTTCCACCACCTCATCACGCTGCCGACCTATCACACCGCGGCGCTCAGCACCGACAATCTCGCCAAGCGCTATTTCGGCGAGGAAGCGATGCTCGGCTACGTCAAGAACGTCCAGCGCGAGGAGATCCGCCAGCAGATTGCCTGTGTGAAGCACCAGAACATGGCCGGGTCCGATATCGGAGACGACCACAAGGAGTATTTCGCCGGCGAAGCCGCGCTGAAGGCGGGCGGCAAGGACAACACGATGAACCAGTTCGCGGCCTAGTTGCCCGGGCAAATCGATAAAGGGCTCGAGAGGCGGGCTTGTCACCGGGGCGTCGGGTCGGCATTGCTGCCGGGCGACCCCGGGGCACCCGGAAGCCGATGGAGCGGATGCACTTATGACTGACGAAACCGACACCCCAAAAGAGCCGGGCCGCGCACGCGCCCTGCTTTCCACCGCCGATTTCCGCCTGCTGCGCGCCGCGCTCGCCAGCCATGCGCGGACGACCGAAGATCGCGAGGAGCTGGCGAAGATCAACGCCCTCCACCATCGGTTGGGCACATACGTCCCTGACGCGGAATAGCCGCGCGGAGAGGATGCGTCGGGCGGGCGTGCGGGGGAAACCTCGCGCGCCCGCTTCGCTTTTGTGCGAAATGTGCAAGCGACGTTGCACTGCGCGGCAGACCTTCTAGACCGCGCGGCAATCAAGTTGCCCAAGGAGCCTGCCGATGCCCCGTTTCGCCCGTGGCGTGATGAAATTCCAGAACGAGGTCTTTCCGGGCAGGAAAGAGCTTTTCGAACGGTTGAGCCAGGGCCAGTCGCCCGAAGCGCTGTTCATCACCTGCTCCGATTCGCGGATCGAGACGGGCATGATGACCCAGACCGATCCGGGTGAGCTGTTCATCTGCCGCAATGCGGGCAACATCGTGCCCCCGCACACCAACCAGACCGGCGGGATGACCGCGAGCATCGAGTTCGCCAGCGCCGCCCTGCAGGTCCCCCACATCGTCGTGTGCGGCCACACCGAATGCGGTGCGATGAAAGGCGCGATGGATCTGCATGCGGATCGCAGTTCGCTCGATACCCTGCCCCATGTGCGCGAATGGCTGGGCTTCAGCCGTGCGGCGGTCGATATCGTCGAGGCGCGCGCGGCGGGCCTCAGCGCTGCCGAGCGGATGCGCATGCTGCTGGAGCAGAACGTCATCCTCCAGCTCCAGCATCTGCGCACGCATCCCACGGTCGCCCTGCGGCTGGCGCAGCGCGAGGTCGAGCTGCACGGCTGGGTCTACGATATCGCCACCGGCCGGGTCGACGCCTACGATCCGGCGCAGGATCGCTTCGTCTCCATTGCCGAGCGCTACGGGCTCTAGCTAGCCGCGCGGCATCAGCCTGAGCGCCGCGTCGGCCAGAGCTTGCGCCCCGGTCGCGATCACCTGTTCCGCATCGGGCGCCCAGAACGGGCTGTGGAGCGAAGGCAGCGTCGCCTCGCCGTTCTGGGCGGCCTGCCACTCGTCCTGCGGCACGCCGCCGATCCAGAAGATCAGCGACTGGACGCCATCGGGATCCGCACGGCGGAACTGGCCGAAATCCTCGCCGCCCATGACGCTGGGCACCTGCATCACTCGATCTTCGCCGAAGCGGGTGCGGAAACCCGCCATCACGCTCTCGGTAAAATCGGGATCGTTGTAGGTCGACGGGGTATAGGGATCGGCGACGGTCACGGTCGGCAGCTTGTCGTCCGGCATGCCCGCCGCGATCGCTTCGCCCCGCGCGATCCGGGCGATCCCGTCGAGCAGCAGCTTGCGCGATTCGTCGGTATAGCTGCGCACGGTCAGCTGCAGCTTGGCCTCGTCCGAAATGATGTTGTGCTTCGAGCCCGCGCGGAAGCTGCCGACCGTGACGACGCCGGGTTCGAGCGGAGACAGCTCGCGGCTGACCAGCGTTTGCAACTTCATCACGATCGCGCTCGCCAGCACGACCGGGTCCTTGGTCGTTTGCGGATAGGCGCCATGCCCGCCGATGCCGGGGACGGTGATGTCCACGCTGTCCACATTGGCGAGCGCATAGCCGGGCGAATAGCCGATCATCCCTGCGGGAAACTGCGCCGCATCGTGGAAGGCGATGGCGTAATCGGGCTTGGGAAAGCGGGTGAAAAGCCCGTCTTCCAGCATCGCGAGCGCGCCCTCGCCCAGTTCTTCCGCCGGTTGCAGGATCATCACCAGCGTACCGCTCCACTCGTCCTTACGATCGACCAGCTGCTGCGCCGCGCCGATCCACGCGGTCATGTGCGTGTCGTGCCCGCAGGCATGCATCACGCCGGTCTCGACGCCCGAGGCAGGCGTCGCCGTGACCGTGGAGGCGAAGGGCAGCCCGGTCTGTTCGACAACCGGCAGAGCGTCCATGTCCGCGCGCAGCAGCACGGTGGGCCCATCGCCGTTCTTCATCACCGCGACCACCCCGGTCCGGCCGACGCCTTCGGTCACGTCGAAGCCCAGTTTGCGCATCCGGGCCGCCAGCTTGGCGGCGGTCTCGGTCTCTTCGAAGCTCAGTTCGGGATTGGCGTGGAGATCGCGATAGAGCTCCATCAGCTCGGGCATGTCTTGCGCCACCGCTGCGCCCAGATCGTCGTTCTGGGCAAAGGCGCTGGTCGAACACAGCAGTGCCGCCGCTGCCACCATCGTGCTTCTCATCCCGATCCGCTTGGCCATTCCCTGTCTCCCCTTTGAGTTCTCTGCCCGCCCATTGCGGTACGAATGGTCGGTTCGCCGCGCAGGTGTTCGACCTAGTTGATGAAACACATACGCAAGGCACCGTCGGGGTCGACCCATCGCAGATTTGCCGTGTGTAGGAAATGCCTAGAGCCGGTAGGTCAGAACCAGCAGGATGGAGAGCGTGGTCACCATCAGCAGCACCAGCGGCACGCCAGTGCGGATATAGTCAGAGAATTCGTACGAACCCTCGCTCATGATCAGCATGTTGGTCTGGTAGGCGATGGGTGTCGCGTAGCACAGGTTGCAGCCGAACAGCACGGCCAGCACCAGCGGCTCGGGCGGCAGGCCGAGTTCGGTCGCGATGGAAAAGGCGATCGGCGTGCCGACCGTCGCGGCGGTCGCGTTGGACGCGAAGTTCGTCAGCACCGTCACGAAGAGCATGATCGCGGCGAGGACCAGCGCCGAAGGCAGCGCCGACAGACCGATCGAGAGCGCCATGCCCAGCCACGCCGCCGCCCCGCTCGCCTCGACGATCGAGCCGACCGCGATGCTCGCGGCGACCAGCACGATGACCTTGGCGGAGAGGGCGCGGCCCACCCGGTCGAACTTCACGCAACCGGTCACGAACATCAGGATCGCCCCCGCCAGCGCCGAGATCGCGATGGGGAACAGACCGATGGAGGCGGTAAACACCGCGCCGCCCATAATGACGGCGGAAAGCAGCGCCTTGGACCTGCGGGGCAGTTCCCGCATGCCCTCCAGCATCAGCAGGCTGTCGCTGCGCGCAAATTCCTCCAGCTCGGCACGCAGGCCCGTGGCCATCAGCACATCGCCTTCCGCGAACTGGAGATCGCCCTGGCCATAGTCGGAAAAGTCCGCCGGTCCGCCCGCCCAGCGTTCTGGCCGGTGGACGCCGAGCACGGCGACGCCATAGCGATCCGCGATCCCCGAACCGGGCAGCGTCCGCCCGATCAGGCGCGAATCCGCCGTCACCGCCATTTCGACCACGATCACGTCCTCGCGCCGCGCATCCGCCTCGCGGTTGATCTTGGAGAGGACCCAGTCGGGCGCCGCCTCGCCGCGCAAGGTCCGCATTGCCGCCTCGATCCCCTCCTGCGTGCCGGAGATCAGCAGGCGCTGCTGCGGCTGCAACTGCCCGGTGGGGGGATCGTGCACGATCACGTCGCCCGAAATCTGCGCCAGCACGTCGGCGATTGCCGCGCCGGTCAGCGGGCCGTCCTCGCTCACCCGCAGGCGCGCCTGGAACTGGCGGCGCGGGCGCGTGTCTTCCACGCGGTTGTCCTTCAGCAGGCGCGGCATGACCAGCCAGAGATAGGGCAGCGCGATGGCCGCGGCGAGCAGGACGATGGGCGTATAGTGGAACACGCCCATCGCGGGCATGCCCAGATCGCTCGCAATCGAGACGACGAGGATGTTGGTCGACGTGCCGATGGTGGTCGCCATCCCGCCGATCAGCACCGCGGCATTGAGCGGGATCAGCGTTTTCGACGCGGGCAAGGCGCCGCGCGCGGCAAGGCTCACGAAAATCGGCATCAGCAGGACGAGCACCGGCGTATCGTTCACCGCCATGGAGAATGCCATCGCGGCGATGAGCGAGACCAGCAGGCCGATCTGCAGGTTCCACTTGAACAGCCGTTCCAGCAGGTGCGCGGCAGGCTCCAGCGCGCCCGTCACGACCAGCCCGCGGCCCATGATCATCAGCGCGCAGATCGTGATGAGCGCGTAGTGCCCGAAGCCCGAGAAGGCGAGCGCCAGCCCCTCGGTCGTCTGCGCGCCGGGGAGCGGGAAGAAATAGAGGAACACCGCGATGACCGCGATGGTCATCAGCGACACGATCTCGGTCGACAGCTTGCTGCGCGCGAAGCCCAGGAACATCGCGACCGTAACGATCATTGCGGCGATCGCGTGAAATGATGGAGCTTCGAGCATCGCTTTCGAAAGCGATAGCCGCGCGTGCCCTGTCTAGGCAATCGATTGCCGAAATTTACAAAGGTTAGCCTGCGGTCTCGCAAGCGCCCCGGATGGCAGTGCGGGTTCGATCGAGGAAGATGGTGCCCCTGGCCCGACTCGAACGGGCACTCCTTGCGGAACTCGATTTTGAGTCGAGCGCGTCTACCAATTCCACCACAGGGGCATTTCCATCCGGCTGCGCCATAAGGCGAGCGGGCGGCCTAGCGCAAGCTGTTCGCCACGATCTTGTGCATCTTGGAATGCAGCGCATCGTTGCCCGCCAGCACCTGCTTGTGCAGCACCGGCTCGCTGCGGCCGCGATAATCGGTCACGAAACCGCCCGCCTCGCGTACCAGCAGGCACCCGGCGGCCGTATCCCACGGTTGCAGGTCGCTTTCCCAGAACCCGTCGAAGCGCCCGGCGGCGACCCATGCCAGGTCGAGCGATGCGGCACCGAAGCGGCGAATCCCCGCAACCTCGGGGCCGAGCGCGCCGTAGATGCGGCTCCATTCGGAGAAATTGCCATGGCCCTGGAAGGGCATGCCGGTCGCGATCAGCGCGTCGGAAAGCCGGCCGCGCGCCGATACCCGCAGGCGGGCATCATGCAGCCACGCGCCGCGGGTCTTCTCGGCCCAGAAAGTCTCGTCGGTGACCGGATGGTAGACGACTGCGGCGGTCACATCGCCCCAGCCCGATCCGTCCAGCTTGCGCTCCTGCACCGCGATCGAGACCGCGAAGTGGGGGATGCCGTGCAGGAAGTTGCTCGTCCCGTCGAGCGGGTCGATCACCCAGCGCGGCGCATTCTCGTCCTCGCCTTTGATCTCGCCCGCTTCCTCAAGCAGGAAGCCCCAGCCGGGGCGCGCCTGGAGCAGGTCGTCGTAGAGCGAGCGTTCGGCCCGCATGTCCGCCTTGCTGACGAAGTCGGCGGGCCCCTTGCGGCTCACCTGAAGATGCTCGATCTCGCCGAAGTCGCGCCGCAACTTGCCGCCTGCGCGGCGTGCGGCGCGTTCCATCACGCGGATAAGACCCGTAATCGCTGCCATGTGCTTGTGTCCGTTATTCTGCCGGAGCCTGCGGAGCCGTCTCCGCAGATGCACCGGGCTCGCGTGCGCCGCACACGATGGCGGCGACGATGTAGATATTGATCGGCTTGCTCGTATCGATCTGCGGGTTCTTCGCAAGAACCTCGCCCGTCGCCCGGCTCACCTCTTCGAGATTGGCCGCATACAGACAGCGGATCAGACCGTTCTTTTCGTCGGCGGAAACATCCTCGTCCCGGATCGCGCTGGCGAACAGGGTGAAGATCAGGCCGGCCCGGTCCAGCACCGCCTTTTCTTCCGGAGCGAGCGCTGCGGGGGCGGAAGCCTCCTGCGCGATCGCCGGAACGGCGAGCGCAAGGCTCGCCAGAAGTGCAAGAATGGGCCCGGCCCGCATGCTCAGTTCGCTTTCCCGACGTAGCTCTGTTCGTACACGTCGACGATGATGCGCGTGCCGCTTTCGATATGCGGCGGCACCATGATGCGCACGCCGTTGTCGAGGATCGCGGGCTTGTAGCTGGAAGAGGCCGTCTGCCCCTTGACCACCGCATCCGCCTCGACGATTTCGGCCTCGATCTGTTCGGGCAGCGCAACGCTGATCGGCTTTTCTTCCCACAGTTCCAGCGTCACCGTCATCCCGTCCTGCAGGAAGGGGCGCGCATCGCCCAGCAGGTCGGACGGCAGGTTGATCTGCTCGTAACTGTCGGTGTCCATGAACACCAGCATCTCGCCGTCTTCGTAGAGGAACTGGTAGTCCTTGGTGTCGAGCCGCACGCGCTCCACCGTATCGGCGCTGCGGAAGCGCACGTTGGTCTTGCGGCCATCCTGCAGGTTCTTCATCTCGACCTGCATATAGGCCCCGCCCTTGCCCGGCTGGGTGTGCTGGATCTTGGCGACCTTCCAGATGCCGCCTTCATATTCGATGATGTTGCCGGGACGAATGTCGACGCCGCTGATCTTCATGGGGTATACCTTGGCTCTGAGCGAAATTGAGGCTGCGGCGCGCACAGGGATGCGGCGCGGCAACAAGGCGCGGGCCTTAGCCGAGCGCTCATGGTCAGGCAAGGTTAGCCGTACTATAGGGCGCGCCATGGACAGGATTTCGAAACTTACCGCACCGATCGTGGCGGCAGGCGCGCTCGCCGCGCTCGCATTGCCCGCCCTCGCCCTCGCCAACCCGCCGGGCGCGGCGCCATCGGGGCGGCTCGCCACCCTGCCGATCGGCACCTACGAATGCACGCTGCCCGGCAAGGCGGACGGGCCCGCATGGCACCGCATTCCGGACCACGATTTTGCGATCCTCAATTCGTCGAGCTACGAGGCGCGCGGCCAGCGCGGCGTCTATCTGATGCGCGGCACCGAGGTCACGTTCACGCGCGGACCGTTGAAGGGGACGCGCATGGAACGATCGGGCAAGCGCATGCTGCGCGAGCGGATGGACGACGGTTCGCTGGGCCGGATGCGCTGCGTGCGGACCGGCCCGGCGGCCTGACTTGGGCCGCGACTACTCGGCCGTGCCCGCGAGGTAGGGGTAGGGATTGATCGCGTTGGTCGGTTCCCACCACTGCGCATCCTCGGTCGTGCGCAAGATCGCGAAATGCAGGTGCGGCGCGTCGGGCGCGGCATTGCCGGTCGTACCGACCGTCCCGATGCGCTGCCCGCGGCGGATCTTCTGTCCTTCCTTCAGGCCGGGCGCATATTTGTCGAGGTGGGCGTAGTAGAAGATCGTCTGCTTGTCGTTCGAGCGCACGTAGAGCGAGTTGCCCCCGGTTTCCGACTGATAGATCCGCTCAATCGTGCCCGGGGCCGCCGCAACCACGGAAGTGCCCTTAGGGGCCATGATGTCGATCGCCTCGTGCAGGCGCGCGCCGCCATCACGCTCGGCCAGAAAACTGTCACTCAGATCACTCTTGCGCACGTTGAGAACGGGGATGACCAGTTCGCCCAGCCCCTTGGCTTGCGGGCGAGTGGGATTGGCGCGATCGGGCGATGCGACATTCGCCTCCCGCTGCGCGGTGTCGGCCCGCTGTGCGTCGGCCTGCTGTGCGTCGGCCTGCTGGTCGCCGGTCTGCTGTGCGTTGGCCGCGACCGTCTCCTGCGTCAGGGCAGGGCCCGCCGCTTTGGACGCTGCCGCGCCGGGCCGGGTCTTTTCGATCTGGCTGTCGGACCCTGCCATATCCAGCAGGCTGCCCCCCGCGACGATCCACACCATAGAGG
>Ga0114910_1000645_pt1 | contig 17351 bp, 24 predicted proteins | sample MalvireepMed_908_FD_83500 | JGI IMG/M metagenome (GOLD analysis project Ga0114910, IMG submission 83500) | Marine viral communities from the Global Malaspina Expedition - Malaspina viral metaG DeepMed_908 | ecosystem: Environmental > Aquatic > Marine > Oceanic | place: Mediterranean Sea...
AGAAGGTTTCTGTCTCTTTTGCGCTTTAGGAGGCTGTCCCGGAAGCTCAGGCTCAGGCGCAGGGGCAGGTCCTCCGGGGACTTCTACGGGTGCAGGTGTAGTCTCCTCACTCTTAATTTCTTCAACTTTTTCCTTCAACTTCCCTAAAGGACCCCATGCACTCTTATTTTCTGTACCCGTAGGTGACACCGAAGGCACATCGGTAACAGTAGGAGGCGTCTGAACTGTAGATGTCTGCGCTCCAGCGTCATACCCAGCAGGGGCGGCAGGCTTCGCCGCTGGAGGAGCAGCTGGAGGAGCAGCTGGTACATCAACCGGAGACGCCTTCGGAGGAGCAACTGGAACATTGACCGGAGCCGGAGGCCCCGCAGCAGCAGGTGGTTGAGCGGGTGGTACCGCTGTGTCCCGACCCGGCTGTGCTACCGGAGGCGCAGTAGGAGGAAGCGTTCGGGCAGATTGACTGGGCTGTGGTTTTACCGGGATGCCCCTTGCCGCCTTCTTCGGCGCATGTGGAACTGGAGCCTGCCGTGTCTCCTGTTCTCTACGTCTTACTGAAGCAGACCGCCCTTGGTCCAACAGCTTACGGACTAAGTCAGGTCGCCTAAAGGTCTCAGGGTCGATAGAATCAAGATCTATCTGCCCCGTCTGTATCTGTTGATATAATGTATAGTCATCATAGATGCTCTTTTTCGGCTCCGGGGCAGCAGGGGCTGGCGTTATGGCTTCTTCGGGAGAAGCTGCCGCTGTTGCAGCGGGCTCTGGAGTAGGTGTCACCGGAGCTTGGCCGGGGTATGTTGATGGAGTTACCGAAGACTTGCCAGCGGCAGAGGCCGTAGCAGGCGGAGGCGCACCGGGCTGCGGTGGAGCAGCCTTAGTCGCCGGAGGAGTACTTGGGTGCACTGGTGGAGTTGCAGCAGCAGGCCGTGGTTGCCCGGGATACGTCGGTGCCGTTTGTCTTCCTCTGGACGCACTTTGCCCGGGATGCACCAGAGCCGTATTCTTCTTTTTCTTAGATGACGGCTGATTACGCATCACCTCATGCATATTATAATTCATTTACAGCACCCCTTACGTAAGCCTCTTAACCGCTACACTTGTGTTTAATTAGGACGCCTTAGAGTCGGCGTAATGTTTTACTGCATCAACCAAAGCCTGTGCGATGATGTATACAATAGTTGGTACGCCCTGCATCTCAGGAGCAGATGCACTTGCAACTCCCTCGCCCAATACAGCGGCTCCAATTTTCTTTGATACAAGTCCTTTGAGTCGTTCCGTTAAAAAGTCTCCCATTACTCTGTCTCCGCTTCAATTAATTCCCCGTTATCGCTAACAGCGGTCGGTGTCTTTATCATGGCTTTGTAAGCTTCAATCTGTCCGAAAATGCGCTGAGACGCCGGATCTTCCATTACTAATTGGCTTCCCCTCTGCTCCAGCCGTCTCGACAATTGCTCCAACTGCTCAGTTATTTCTGCTTGTTCCATGCTATTCTCCTTTTAGATTTCCTTCCCGCATTGGCATCTCGCCGTTGTATCCGTTCCCATACCTTGCGGTCGATCTTGCGATTTCGCCGCCTGAACTTCCTGTACCAATTCAAGCAGCGCGTCCTTAACGACAGCTGGTACAGCCTCTGTAGTAGTGCATAGCTTTAACGCCTCGTTTAATTTTTCAGTGTACATTATTTACCGCCATCATAAATTCTTCTTAAGATTACAATTGTCATTGTAATAGCCCACATAACGCCACCACTGATGGCCTCATGCGTCCAAAATTCCTGCCATTCACCACCACCGGGAAACCCCTGTATGCCCCATATCTGGTAGAGGGCAACCATAAGTGTTCCGGATGTAGTACTGGCAACGGCAGTCTGTCTTGACTGTTTTTTAGCTTCTTCTTCACGGGTCGTTAATATTTTAACTTCTCGTTTGGTTTCCTTGACTTCTTCCCTTGTTTCTTGTAACTCTTTGCGATCTGAACTGCCAACAGAAAAAGCTAATTTACGCTCTTGTTGGCACTCCTTTAATGCCTTAAGACACCTGATGTACTCCTCTTTAACCTCTCCAAAAGAGTTACACGCATCTGGCCGCTTGAACCGCGCCATCTCACATCGAGATCAGGAGTTGCCATATTATTGCAAGGGCCAATATGCCCGCCACGCCTCCTGTAATTAGTAGTACTCTTTTAATCATCTAAATAATGCCGCATCCTCTTCAGCCTGCCGCACAACTCTATTTTTATAGCCGCCTGCCGCCAGCTTTGTGTCATATTCCGATCCCCACTTTGCCACTTTGTTTGCAAGGCATTTCTCCGCATCGAGGATGAGACCTCCAGCAGCTCCATCAAAAGAGGAGACATGAGTCCACCACTCGTCTGGGCTTTCTACCACATGGGCCAAAACAGCGCGTTCTCTATCAGTTAATGATCTTGGCATAAGTCCTCCTTATTAGGTTAAAAGGCATCCCGAGAAAAAAGTATGAGCATTGACATCAACGACTTTAGTGCTTCCCCGAACATCAATTTTCAGACCTGCTATATCCCCTGCTTCCATATCTGCTATGAAGGAGAAGACATCGGTAGACTGTCCGTAGCCGTAATTTTCGCCGCTTATAACTTCCCCTTTTATTTTTACGTAAAACTGATAGTTTGAGGTTTTCAGATAGATTATAAATTCATTATGAGCCGCAAGGACTCCAGCTGTCTGTACACAGCCACTTAATAAATACCTTCCGTCAACAGGTGCCGTAAATACGTATGGCGAGGAAGTTGAATAACCACTACCGATATTAAATCGCGTTGACGTAAGGGCGAAACCAACTAAATCACCGGACCCGTCTGCGTTTTCAGCGCCATATACCGTACCATCCCCTGTGACATTTGAGAGATGACCAGCGTTGTATGCTGAAAAAGCAGGCTGCGCTGGCTTTGTCATTACTCCAGCAACCGTTGTGACCGAATTGACTCCAGCGCCTACGGTTACGTCGATCTCACCGTCTGTGGCAGTTGATCCAGTGAGTGCTAATCCAGCAGTAGTAGCGGTACCGTCATTCTCCGCAACGAAAAAGCTCAGTTTACCTGTTTCAGAGCCAGACGATGCATCAGCTATTTCACCTAAAATTGTAGCGTATTGTTGCGTCGCTGGAGTGCCTTGATCGTCGTATCCCCAAAACTCAATCCTGCCAAGATCATCGGCATCTGAGCCAGCTGCGCCCTTGTTCACATTGAATTTTAATACCCCTGAAGTAGCATCATTGGCTGTATTCTCAACCAAGATTTGTGGCAAACTGGCCGAACTACTGGATACCGTCATTACCTGTCCACTGCTGAACTTGAGATTGGCTTCACCCTGCAAGGCATTACTGCCCGTCACGGTGGCTATAGTATCATCTGTTGATCCAGATAGAGTTGGGCCAGATGATGGCAATGCCTCCCATGCCGGTGCTGTACCAGCCCCCGTAGAAGTCAGCACCTGACCATCAGTTCCGTAGTTTGCACCACCTACGCCCAGCTCACCTTGAGAGGTAATCCTGAACTTTTCAGTGGCCGCTTCAGAATGCCCTGTGGAAAAAATCAAATCAGTGGCATTAAGATCGGCAGCAAAAGTGCCCTGTGCTACAGCCTGTATGGAGGCTGCGATTGTAATTGCATCTGTTCCACCTGCTTCATGGGGTGCCTGAAAGTCTATCTTGCCCAGTACGTCGTTAGCATTGATATCCGTCAAAGCAGTGGCCAATAGCAGCTTACCTGTGCTGGTAGTAGCATCAGCTGATGAGCCCATGAGTCGGAGTTGATCTTCGCTCTCGTCCCACTCCATATAGGCACCAGTAAGATTACCAAAAAACTTTACATCATGGCCGTCTGTATTGGCTCCAACGGTAATAGTGCTATCGGCCTGCACCGCCGCATTAATGTCTAATGCCTTGTCGAATTTTACTGCCTCACTACCATTAGTAGTAACAAGCGTCATGTAGGCGTTATCGGCTTCTTCGATAACCAGAGATGCCGCAGTGTTGTCTAATATTTTAATGGAACTTGCAACACTGAATCGTAACGCACCATCTGCACCGGCTGAAAGCGTTAGATCTCCACCCACCGTTAAATCGCCATCGAGCTGCGTAGCTCCATCGTCTACCCATAACGCATAATTACTGGTACCACCCTCTGTCGGTGCCCCGCTGATACGCAGGGTAAATGCATTTGTGACCGTGCCCGTAGCTGTAATGTTTGGCTCGTCAATATTCACCGATCCAACGTAAGCCGTTGTTCCAGCAGGGATAGTTTGCGCTCCTCCGGGCTGGACGTTTAGGGCATAAGTATTCGTCGTGGCGGTGTGGGTGGCAGTTGGCGTACTGATTTTAAGGAACTGGTCATCGACAGCTGCGGCCCCGATGGCCATCGTATTTGTCCCACCATCGATAGTCAGGAAGTTCGCCACATCATTTGTTTCAAACTTTACGTCCAGATTTGCCCCGGATTCATTCCACACAAGTCCTTGTGAGCCTACCGAGAGTACCTCCACGAGCGACGCACCCACCATCGTGTTAAAAACAAACTCGCTTGCTTCAGAGGAATGCGTCACGTTATTTTGCACAACTTCCAAAGAGGCTACTTCGTCTTGGTTATTGCTGGCGTCGGACATCTTAAAAGAGAAGCCAATCCCCTGTCCAACGCCGGGAGTCCCCGAAGAGGGGTCCCACTCAAAAATAGCAACGTCCTGTACGCTCGTAGCTGCCGATGTAGTAATCTTCCACGTCTTTAAAGCAACTGACGTTTGCGCTCTCCCCAAAGCCATGATGCCATCGGCTGACGTATAATCGACGTTAGCCTCATCAATATTGGTGCCCTCAAGGAAGCTTAAAATGTTGTTTATATAATCTCGTACGGGTTCAGCGTCGAGCGGATCACCCGGATCTGGTAAACTCTTAGATGGCCTTGTTACAGTAGCGATGGTATTTCTCCTTATTCTACGACTTCAAATTCGACTTGATAACCGACAATGTTAATGGGCTGATCTCCCTCCCACTCACACTGTATTACTTCCGCCTCTCGGTTAACGAAGAAGTTGTCAATGTTTGCACCACCCGTATTCCAGCTATTGGTGGCGTCCCAAGTTTCACCTGTGTCCCAAGTTAGATTCTGGAAAGAAACTGACTTTGTTCGCGCAGAACTCTTCCCCTCATCTCTAATGACCGTAAGAGATCCACCCTGCTGTCCAAGACGTTGCGAATACAGTGTCCTAATTCGGATAATGTTCTTGGTCTTACCCGGCATCCCAAGGTCATTGGGATTTGTTTTTATCCGCCACTGCGTTCCCGTCCCTGCATCGCTCGTAGAAGAAGGATCATTAGCCTTATATACAATCCCGCTGGTACTGCCCCACCAGTCAAACTCTACATTGGATATATTGAACCGTTCGCCATACGACAGCTTGTGTGTCGGCTCATCAAAGAACACATCACCGGACTCCCAGTCCCATACTAATATAAGGTCGTGCCCGGCATCGCACGTCTCGGACGAAACAAGCGTCCTGACTTGATGATCCGACTCTCTGATGTATGACTGTGCGTATTGCAGCCTGTCTTGATTCAGGCTGTTCCATTCATCTTGAATGTCCAGAGTAACGATTTGCATCGACAGGTCGGGCCTTATCACAAAGGCACCTTCTTCTGCAACTCCAAAAACAAACTCTGGTCTCTTTATAAGAGACGACTTGGCAATGGGAGAAAAGCCCCTAATTGTCTGCTGCTCTAAAAGGCGGAATTCAATAAACCCAACGTCATATTCTATAATTCCAGCGTATAGCCCATCGCGCTTAAACACCAATACCCTACCGAAGTTATCCACAGCCCCAACAATGGCCGGGCCGTCCTCATACAGCTCATACCTGTTGTTTTCAATGAAGTTATTTATATCCGGGCTAAACACTTTGGTGTCTATGTCGCACCACCGTATGCGGGTAGGGTATTTAGTCCCCCCTTCCGTGGTGCCAAATGCAAGAAGAACCCCCCGGTGCTCAATTAAATCCTCACACGTCTGGATTGTAACGCTATCAAACGTCAGTGCAGCGGCGGCGGTTCCAGATGAGAAGTTTCCATTCCATGTCCATATTTCATCCTTGCCGTTGCATGCAATAAGAGTGTCCTTCAAGAAGGCAAAGCGATATCTGTCATCATTGCCGCCTGCCGTAAGGCTCAAGCTTCCAGTCAGCTCCTTTTGAGTAGACCCATTGTCGGTAAAAACCTTAGTCGGAGTGGCAATAACCTGCTGAAGCCCGTGCGTTTTCCATGTATTCTGCGTTAGCCCCGTAACGTAGGCTCCAGTGGAAGACGTGGTCCAAGCCGCATACCCGTTGCGGGCATCGGCAGAACCCCTCTCCGAAAGATTCATATTCTTTAGGACGGCGCAATGGAGAGGAGTCGCTCGTTCATGGGGATATCTCCATCGAGATCGCTGTCCCCGAACAGGAAAAACTGGCGAAGTCTGGATTCCGGGTTGTACTGTAGGAGTCGCCATTATTCGATCACTTCCACCGTATCTACGTGTTCAGAAAGCACTTCATATAAACAACTAACACAAAATCTCTCAGTGCCTCTGGGCGTAGGAACTTCGTGGAACACAATATAATTCCACGTAGGTCCATGCTTCGGGCATAAAACTTGAGGAGGACTCTCATTGTCGATCAGAAAACTGGGATCAGACATAGTCAACGCCCTGAACAAGGGGTCTCGTTAGCTGGTCTCGTCCAGTAGTGTGATCAGAAAGGACTCTAATTCTGTTGGGCTGACGCATACCCGTAGCCGCCTTGTATCTTCGCAGCCCCTCAGTATACAGCCGTGTCATTTGCCCTGCATGCTGCATTTTACCCATTGAAGGCATGCACTCTGCCGCCGCGCCCCAGACAAGGACGTTATGGAATTCATCAGTGATTTCGGGCCAATCTTCGTCATTAACAAGATCTGGCTTCCGCATGATGGCACGAATGGTATACGCCCTGTTGGCAGTAGGCTGTGGCCAGAACTCATACCATAGATACGTTGGAGAGCCAAACCAGACAGGGATGGTAGCAAAGGTTGTCCCAGATGTAACCCCCGAAAGAGTCAGGTATCCAGTCCACGCAGTCCCAGATGCTGAGACCTTTGTGACTCGCTCTAAGCGCGAGGCATCATACGTGTTCGTACTGTTGACATTAGAGGTTCCATTGAGCTGGATCTTTTCGGTGACCAGAACGCCTGAAACTTCACCCGTGACTCGAACATTAAAGTTTGCCCCAGCGTCAGAAGCAGAAGACGACTTAATGCGAACATTCTCGGCTGAAGACGGCTGAACTTGGACTCCGAATTCGCCCATGGGATACGCCTTGTCGGGGTCTCCCGTTGTAGTTGTGCCGGGATGGAGGACGTCAAACTCCCGGGCAGATATATCATAGACGCGCTTAAGGTTAGTAGCATCATCTATGTTAAGAACCTGCTTGACAAGCAGGGGCAATCCCCCCTGTCTTGTATTGGCAGGCAGTGTATACGAAAACTCACGACGCTCTTGATCTGCATCTACCGTATTTAATAAGTGTCGGTAGACTCGATTGAGTGCCGCCTTGACCATAGTCTCGAAGTCGTCGCCCGCATCGGCACCCGACAAATCGAGGACTTGATCGACCATTTCCTGAAAATACATGAGCCGCTCCCATCGGAGAGCCCATCCAACCCAAGCGCATACTAAGCCTACTTAGCCTGCTTTTTAGGTTTGGACTCTCCGCTTTCCTGTATCTCGTCTTCGGCCATTTCGATCATGGCCTTGCGTTGTAGAGGGTCAAGACCTTGGAGATACGAGCGAGCATCTTCTTCGGGGGCTTTGTTAGCCGCCGAACCCGATTTCATATCCTTAAAGGTATCCGCAAGGACCCCAAGCAGGTCCTTTTGACTCTCCTTGACTTTGTTGTCAGCACTATCCTGAAGACGTTGACGAAGCTCAGGGCCATCTGTTTTAGTTATCGAAGAACAACGGAAATCAAAGGCTGCATAACGAGGCAAGGCCCTGCCCGTGGCATCTTCTCTACTGTCTGCATCTACGCCCGTCAACACGTTACCATCTTCCGTAATAGCGACCTCGCCGCGACGGTTCCCCGAAAAATCAATTATACATCCATCGTCTTCCGTAATCCCCATGCGATCACTGGCCGTTACCTGCTCACTCCACAATGCTCCGTGCTGCGTGTCAGACAGCAAAGGATTTGTGGATTCGTACTTAACGTACCAGACGTGATCCGCGAGGTGCTTAGGAAGTTCGACAGAACCGTCCTCTGCCGCTTCAACCAAGCCTCTGATTTCGTCTCTGATATTTAGTACTTCGGACATACCTTCTCCTTATTTAGGGCACTGAGTACCCTGAGATGTTCACCTGACAATCTGCTGAACTACTTGCGATCTTCCCAGACACAGCTGCTCCGGGAGTTCCAACCACATTAAGGCCCCCAAAATGAAACTTAAGGCCCTCAACGCTTATATCTACCTTGCTCTCAAATACAACCGTAGTCCCAGCACTACCACCCAGAATCTGGACAATAGAATCGGCGTCTACGTGACCCGATAGTGCCGTAACAATGTGCGTCCTATCGGGACTTCCGTTTGAACCAGCAGCAGCAGCATGAGTGGCCGTAGCCCCCGAATCTGTCCCTGCTGCCGTCTCACTAAATTCGGTTCCAATATGCATCTTACTCACCTCTCATCCAGATTAGCTCCGCACCAGTCATAGTTTCCAAGTTAATATGCGGATTCCTTATGTAAGTACTAAAAAACTCAGCAAGCTCAGGCCATTGGGCGTCTCGTGCATTATCAACTACAACCAGACACTCCTTGGCTCGTCTCTGCTCTACAAAGTTTAACTCAATCTCCAAATCCTTGGCAGTGTGCCCTGCATCAAGAAAAGCAAAGTCTATTTCTATGAGGCCGTCCAGCTGATGATCCTGAAAAATATCTGGTATCTTGCCCACCACGGGAGTGACGTAATCAACGTGCTCTGGGGCTAAGGCTCCCGATGTTGATACCCCATGGTCGATCATATCAATAGTAGTCAAGTGGCCTGTGCCGTTTGCCACCAAGCCCTCTGCAATCGCACGGGTTGACCTACCTTTATTAGTGCCAGTCTCAAAGCATGACAATGGCCTTATGGATCGAATCAGTCCAGTCAAGAACTGGGCAAAGCCCTCATCTATGCCCCACAAGGTTGCAGCCGCTGAAAAATTCTGCGGGAATATAGGGTCCACTTCCCATGGTCCCTTATCCCTGCCAATGCGAGACATCTTCGCCGATGGAACAATGTTGAACAACCCGCCTTCCTCCAGCGGATTGTCATGGTGTATAGACAGACTAATGGAGACCTTCGTACCCTCGGTCACCTCAGCAACCGATTCGTCCACGTAATTGCTAATAAGGCTCATTTCTTCGGCAGAATAAGCCTGCCCAGTAGGCTTCTTGGGTTGAGAAATACTACTCCCGTTGCTCGATAAAGCCACCATACCTCCCTTAGGGACAGCTTCCCCACTCTGTTTGTCCATCTTCTACCCTCGCAGTACTCACAAAGCTTGCCAGCAGAAAGAGATGTGTCTATTCCTCTGCGACACGAATCGCATCGCAAAACGATAATACCCTTCCCATCCGGCGCATTCACACCAGATTCCCCACTCTTCCTCTCTCCACCCCCGGCTTACGCACAGACAAGGAGCTTTCTTCTTCTCCGCCTGTTTTTACCAGCTCCACTTTAGTTTTTTCACCAAACTGCTTGTCGCCCAAGTGGTGCTTTTGGGCTTCAATTTGATCCCGAAATGCCCTTGTAATAACTGGGGCAAAGCCTACGTGCGGCGCAAACACATCGGTGTCACAGTAGATGCCAACGTCTTTCCTTTTCGCCCGATAGCACCAATACATATCCTCAGTGCCTCGTTTCGGCATCAAAAAGTAGGGCTTCCCAGCTTGATCTTCCTCATAAAAGGTAGAAGTTTCATCTGGTATATCCCCCAAGTAGTGGTCGTACTTCTCAATTTGTTCAGGGCCTAAATTCTTTTTGATTATATCCACAATTTCCTCAACTTCGGGGGGCAAGGCTGATGGCCCGCCTTTTTCACCCCTTTTGTTAAAGACATCGCAATTAACGAGCATACAGTGAGTGCCCCCACCATCCACTTCCATGACCCCATTCTCAAGATTGTGGGCAGCGGAGAGGTTCTTGTAGCTTTTGTGGTTGTGAAAATCCCGCCATAAAGATTTGCTATTGCATTTCGGACATGATATTTCATCGTCATTGGGAGGACATCCTATCGGGCCATGCTCATCATGGCCAGTTTTCTCCAAGCCATCTAATACTATCACCTCTTGGGTCTCATAAGACCAGATCTGATACCCATACCAACTACACTCATTACACTTGTATGCAGTTGACCTGAGAACTCCTATCTCATAATTCGGCCTCCGCATTGGATACGGGGCAATCATCACCTCTTTGTCATGTTCTAAAAATCGTGGCAACACTGACGGATCTACTATCGCATCGTCATCGAGCCACAATATGTGGGTCCAGTCTCCCTTAAGGGCAAGGTCCACCATCTGAGATCGCGCAAAATGCACAAACGTCCTGCCAACCACGGTCATATTGAACGTCAAGTCCAACTTAGTCCATTCTACAGCACATGTGACGTGACTTGTATACACCTCCGAAGAAAACTGGTTGGTGTAATTTGGCGTAGCTACCAGTATTCGTGCCTCTTTTGCTTTCTCTGAAACCTCGGCCATCTATAAGACCCCTTCGTTAGTTAATGAAGGGGGAAGCCCTTAAGGGCCTCCCCGTCCAAATCATGTGCAATAGAGCTGTACTGTGGCATTTGTGGCATTTGGACCAGCTTCCAGCGTCCATCCCACTAAAGCAGCGGCAAGGCTAAGACTGTGATCGGCGTGACCCGCCACAGACGTAACATGCCCTAAATTAGTGGCATTGATCGACCCTGCACATACCATAGTTCCCGCATCTATTGATGCGCTCGCTCGTACGTTTGCAGGTCCAAAAATCTGCAAACGCCCGATATCGGCAGCGGCAATCGTGCTGTCCACAACTCCGGCAACCTTGTGTCCGCCGATTCCAGTAGTGGTGTGCAAGGCCGAATCGACCAGCTCCACCTTCTTACCTTGATCAGCGTCAGTCGCCGTAGCTGTCCATTCAACCACCTTACCGGCTTCCAGCTCAGCACCCTGAGCATTCTCTACCACGATGAAAATCTTTTCAGCTTCTTCGCGGTTAGGACCCATAAAATCCATGGGAATTTAACCTCCGTAATAAGGTGTGTAACTACCGAAACACCGCAGTCCACGCAAGGGTGTCTGGCGCACCAGCACTCCCTTGAACGTGTACTGACCCGTTTGCGGCAGTAGCGGTCATAAACTGCATTATAATTCTCCTCTTAATTCAAGCCGTCAAACAAAAACGGCAGTCCAGTCAAACGTCTCTGGCCCGGAGACATTGGTATCGATCCAAATCGACCCATTGTCTGCCGTTCCGTCAGACGCACTGGCATTGATAAGCACTGTCGGCACAGCGGTGGCCAAGCCGTCACGATTCCCATTAACCGAAAAGCTATGGATATAGCCATTCGGGAAAATGTCGGCCTGCGCTCCCGTTGAACCCGCTTCAACGGTTCCAGAAATCATTGTCGCATTGCCCAATGACACCCGTGAACCACCGGTAATAGTAAAGTCTCCTACAGCCATTTGTGTATCTCCCTATTAGGTGATACCTGCCAACTTGCCGCTCTTCCGGCGATTGTTGGTAGCCAAGTTGCCTTGGAATAATACCTGAGTCACCAAAGCGTCTTGATTGATTGGCCTCTGGAAACCTTCTTCAGTCATCTTGAAGTTCGCGTCAGCATGCATAAAGAGCATGATATGATTGCTATTGACCAAGTGCAACTCACCAGAGGTGCAATAGTCATCCCAATCAATCTGCGTACCTTTAAACATAAGCTTTCCAATCCCTGCATCTGCGCTGCCTGTACCACTCTGCTGATAGCGCACCTGCGGAAAAAGGAGAGACTCAAGAGTCTCATGCACTGACTGCGTTGTTACTCCATAGTCTGGGCTGCTACCAGCACCGCCTTTACCCTGCTTACAGTCATTATACAATGTCCGCAGTTTAGGAAGGAGGTTAGTAGCTCCAGCACCAACAGAAGCCTGTACCTGATTCTGCCAGTTTGTATTGCCTGTGTCCACAGAAGCATACGCCGTAGTTCCGGGCGTAGTCTCATGCATCGCAGCCAATCCAGTCAACTGTTTGTTGGAGGTTCCAGTACCATCTGAGAAGACACCCGTTGCCACGATATCTGACAACGACAATGCCGCTTGATTTATTTTCTCCTGTTGGAGATTCGTAATTCGTGACGGCCCTTTGTTACTCCTTAATTCGCGTCCATGAACACTTACACTTACTGACCCCTGCTTCCAGCTATAGAAAGCCGCAGTCATACCCGCTTGCGCGGTAGTATTCAAGGATTCGTAATCGGAATACCAACCGGCTGTCGAATTTTTCTCATGCACTAAACCTATTCGTATGCGCTCACCCCCATCGATCACCTTGAGGCGACCAGAACTGCGCATCCATTGCAGAAACACATCGTTGTTAAAGACCTGATCATGCAAGGCTCCGCTGTCGATCACATTCATAAGCGTGGTCGTCAGGACCGGGGCATACGTTAGGGTTAGGCTCGTTTCGTTAGCCATGTTTCCTTTACCCTATTATGTTGGGAGCGTAGGCATCTTGCGAAGTGCCGCAGCTGAAGCTCTGGCTATCACCTTATCAAAGTCGATTGCTCCACTTTGAGTTTTGTCCCTTTCTGCGTCATAAACACGAGGGGCCATTTCCCCTCCTGACGCCGAATTGCGCTCTACAGTAGCTCGCATAGCATTTCGGGTTCGTGCACTCTGCCCATTTGTTGCTTCGCCAACCCCGGTATCGTAACCTTTTTGCTCGGCCTCCTTCAATAACTCATCTCGCCTTGCGAGAAAGAAGAGGTCCCGGGCAGTAGGCCCACGCTCTGGGTCGTACAGGCGGTCGAACTCTGCCTGCGTGGCATCTTGCACTTCTTCGGAATAAATGAATTTACCTTCTTCATTTATATGCCCGAAGTCGTCTCCGAATTGCTCGATCCCCTGAGAAATGTCGTCTTGTATAAACCCTCTTTGAGAGTCTACTGTCTGCTGTTGTGAGAGTTCATCCCTTGTGGGAATGCCCTGCGACTCCAGCATCCTGTTAAACAACGCCCATTGCTCTGGTGTTACTTGATTTATGGGATCATTAGGATCTGGCGCAGGTTGAGATCGTTCAGCTCGCTGAGTTTGCAGCTCATCGATGAGGTCATTGACCTCCTCAAGAGAGCTGTTTAGCTCAGATTGCTGATTCTTCCACTCCGCCTGCGTTCGGTGAAAACCAGTCAACACGCCACGAATAACATCCGCATGGCCTGCTCCTATTTGAGATTCAACATCCGTTAAGACGGTATCTATGCCCGGTCGTTTCCCGGCACTCTCACCAGATGTATCCGGTACGGACAACTGGTTGGTGCTCTGAGACGTACCATTAGCGGAAGTCCGTCCTATACCTTCCGCATTATTCCCACTCAGAGTTTCAAGCTGACCGCGATTTGCCTCTGCTTCCATTTCCATTACCTCCCGAAAAGGGTCAGGGTCAGGTTCGTCCGCATGGCGATCATGGTCCAGATCGACTTCTGAGGTCGTGGGAGTAATTTCTGTCATAAAATTCTCCTACTTGCCGTATTTCAGGCGTTAGGTAGTTCGTTCGTATTAACAACATCTACAGTCTTACCATTCTTTTCAATTCCTACTTGCCAACCTTTAGGTGTCTCATCATTCCTTTTAAGCGTTGCTCCACGAGGAGGCAAGGGCTTAATGTGATGGGGCGCATGCTTGTCAAATTCTCGCGCCCCACCAACGGGATCACCAGCTTCTATTACCCCCATCGCCGCCATCTTATGCCGCTTGTCTTCGCGACCAGTTATATCAACGTCCAGTGCTTCGTCGTAATACGCCTCAAACGGCTGAAAATTCTTAGCCGCCTCGACAGGAAACTGCCTGTTCATTTTTGCACCACAGTGACAGAATTGAGCCACTAACCTGTCTTTGACGCTACGCTCTTCTTGGACGTAGCACTTGGGACAGCTGTAATCGTAATTAGGCACTATATCCCTTGGCCGTAACGCCTGTGGCGGGGGCCATTTGTAAATTGATTACGAAGGCCCACATAGTCTTCTAAGGTTTCAGAGTCCGGCAAACCATTCTTCCCGTTTTTCCCGTTTTTCCCGTTCTTCTTTTTTAACTTAGCCAGTTCTTCCATTCGCTTTTTCTTTTTCCTCGCCTCTTCCTCCACTTGCTCAGCACCCCCCAGTGCTGCTCCCCGAGCAAAGTCTTTAAATCCCATTAGTTTTCTTTTACCTTTTTAAATTCAACGTCGATTTTATTATAAAAAACTCTATCGAATTCACCGGTAACCTTTAACACTGCCTCGGAGGGTATCTCATTGGACATTACGCCTTCATAGACTCCTTCGGGGCCAAGGCCGGGCTTGTATGTAAACTGATACACATTCAATCCAGAGGGAGACTCCCCAACAAGCTTAACATTTTCCTTCATCGCGGGGTCAGACCCGGCTAAAAATGGCAAAAATTGCGTGAGACTTCCCGGGTCTGCCAGTCCCCCACCCCCACCATTTTTCTTTTTCTTTCCCTTAAGTGCATTCATAAGCTGTTCAATCTCTTCAGCACTTTGCTCCGCCGCCCCAAGAGCGGCACCCTTGGCAAACTGCTTGAATCTACTCTTTTTTTTAGCCATCTTACTTGCCCTTTTTCTTATGTATTCGCCACTGGCCTTTAGGGGATAATAGGCTTGTTGTGTCTATTAGCACAGAAGCCACACCATCGTCACTTCGATATGCTTCCCATGTATAGCCATTTTTTAATCTTGGCGAATGATGGCCCGTCCTCTTCAAACGCCTCTTCTGTCGCTTTCCTTCTTCCAATAGCTTCTTAGGATCATGTGGCCCTACTGGATGCTGCTTACTTCGAGACTTCCGAACCTGATCAAAAGCATCTTTCTCTGCTCTATCAACCGCACGTCCAACCTCATTTTGCCATTTACGGCTTTTCTTTTTCATCTCCTCAGAAGTTCTGGCCCAGTCTGCCATCTTGGCTTTTCCAACAACAAAGCCCTTGGGAACCTTTCCCTTTGCCCAATCGGGAACTTCGCCACCTGAAGGATTGACGAACTTTTCGTAATCGGCCATTCTAATTACCCATCATTCTTTCGTAAGCCGCTTTTTTAGCAGGGCTTATTTTCTTTTTCTTCAGTGGCTTACCTGTTTTAGCGGCCTCTTTTTGGGCCGCTGCATACCCTGCTTTATCGTAAGAAAAACGCTTACCGCCTACCTGTGGCATGACTTACCTCCCAAAATAACCCTTGGCTGCTTTTAATAGTGGATTAACTCCAAGGCCAGTCCGTCTTCCAATATTTGCAACAACATTCGGAGCGACTCTCCTTGCTCCGCTCTCTATTGCCCTACCTGCTGGTCCGGCAAGCCTTGCGGCTTGACCTGCGCCCACGAGGCTCGTTGCCCCCACTAACTGATCTCCCAGCATATCAACTCTCGCTTCTGGAGATCTATATTCAGCCGGAATGGCATAGCTCCCCGGCCAATTAGCCGGATCTGCTTGTTCCTCTCTAAACCTGTCCCAGAAAGAAGAATCCTCGCTGCGACCAGCATCAGTGCCCAATGCAATATTAAGCAGGCTTTCGGAGTCCTTACGCATCTGCTTTAATACATTCTTTTTTGCAATCCCGGTAGCCCTGACCTTGCCATCGCTGTCCACCTCAATGGTATAAGAAATGGGTTTCCCATTTCTCATACCGTTAAATTCTCTGGCACCAGAGCGTCCGTCAAGGACTGCCGAAATTCTCTCGTCTGTAGTAAGGTCCTTTTGCTCTTCTATTTCATCTATTCGATCTATTGTTCCCCGGGCATTATTTACATGATCTCCTAAGCCGTCGTCTACTGTCAGTGCTTCTCCTTCGCCAAACCGACGTGTGATCTCATCAGTCCCCTCATCGGAAACGCTTCCGCCCCTTAGCCTTGTCATCTGGTCTGCAAGGTTAGGAGTCTCTGACACCCTTTGAGCAGACGCCCTGACCATGTCAGAGGTAGGCTCAGTCCTACTGGCGACCGTGGAGTCGGGAGCTGGGTCTGCGCCTGCGACGGGAGCCGCACTCTCTGGAGATGTAGTAACTTGCCTTGGACTGGCTTCCATCTGGCCATTTACGACCTGACCTAAAGCTGGCGGCGATGTCGCCGGGCCTGATGGCCCCTCAAATACGCTTCGTTGTCTGTTGGGATCTTCAGCGGGAGGTCTGGCACCCGGGGGAAGTACATTTGGCGAACTCGATACTTGCGTCGCGTCGGCTCTCGCCGTAACAGGAGCCCCTCCCCCTCCGGTAATTGCCTGCTGTGTAGCAGGTGTTACCGTTGGATCACGCCGTGTAACGGGAGATGTAATGTCTGTTTCCATCAAGGCTTCAGGAGAATCATCATCAGGCAAGGGATCTCTGGCCGTTGTGTGAATATTTGAAGGTGGCCTTCTGGAGCCACTTTTCAGGTTAATCCCTTGCGCTTTCCTTCCCGCCTGTTCCTTGGCCCACCTTGCTTCTTCTTCAGCTGCAAGCTTTCCAACTCCTTCATCAAAGCCTGCCTCTTGTTCTTCTCGGTCAACTAAGACTGCGCTCAGACGTTCGAGTCGCCGCTGCTTGGCACGATGAGAAGATCGCTGACGGGATTTACGGCTTCCGGGCTTTCCTCCAAATCGCTCGGCCTTCTTCGGATCATATTCCTTTTCTAATCTTTCAATCTCCCTGCGGATTGCAGCCGTATTCATCTCCCCTGTAGGAGTTCCTCCCTCTTTCAGGTACTTACCCGCCCTCTTAGCCGTCTTAGAGACCTTACCCTTTAGATGTTCAGCCGCCTCGCCAATTCTTGCGGTACCCGCTTGGAGCTTTTTTTCAACATCTGCCACCTTGCCTTCCACCCTCCGGCCTGCCTCCTCTGCCCTACCTTTAAGCCTTCGGCCAATTTCCCTGCCCGTTTCTGTTACGTCAATAGTCTGCTCACCATACCTCCTTTTTGGCCCCTTCCTTGAATCCTGCCTCAAGGAGCCCGGCCTAAAATCCTTATCGGTCCTTTGTCTTGTTTTAATCAGTCCGTTTGCCATGCTTGTCACCCTTAGAGTGCTTTTTGTCTCCCAGCATAATAATCATCAGTGCCGG
>Ga0114910_1000646_pt1 | contig 17344 bp, 19 predicted proteins | sample MalvireepMed_908_FD_83500 | JGI IMG/M metagenome (GOLD analysis project Ga0114910, IMG submission 83500) | Marine viral communities from the Global Malaspina Expedition - Malaspina viral metaG DeepMed_908 | ecosystem: Environmental > Aquatic > Marine > Oceanic | place: Mediterranean Sea...
GCGACATGCTGCCGGTCGATCTGATTGCCTGCAATCTCGATCAGGGGCAGCCGAATTTCCCCAAGCACATCCTGCCGGAGTATCTTGCCGCGCATGATGTGCCGCACCGGATCGAGTATCGCGATACCTATTCGGTGGTGACGTCGAAAGTGCCTGAAGGGGCGACTTACTGCGCCCTGTGCTCGCGGCTGCGGCGCGGCAATCTCTATCGCGTCGCGCGGGAAGAGGGCTGCGAGGCTCTGGTGCTCGGCCATCACCGCGATGACATTCTCGAGACCTTCTTTCTCAACTTCTTTCATGGCGGCCGGCTGGAAGCGATGCCGCCGAAGCTGCTCAACGACGATGGCGACGTGATGGTGCTTCGCCCCATGGCCTATTGCGCAGAGGAAGATCTGGCGCGCTTTGCCGAAGCGCTGAACTTTCCGATCATTCCGTGCGATTTATGCGGGTCGCAGGACGGTCTGCAGCGCAACGCCATGAAGCTGATGATCGGAGATATCGAGCGGCGGATGCCAGGCCGCAAGGATTCGATGATCCGGGCGCTGTCCAATACACGCCCGTCACATTTGCTTGATAGGTCCCTGTTTGATTTTGCATCGCTTACGGTAGAAACAGGGAAGACGGAGCCATGACTTCATTGAATTCGGCGGATATGGATTGGCTGGCAGCGTTGCTTCTGGATGTCGGAACCGCCGAGATCATGCCGCGGTTTCGCAATCTCGGCGATGGCGATGTGCAGCAGAAGACATCGGCTGCGGATCTGGTGACCGAAGCCGATGTGAACGCCGAACGGGTGATCACCGATGCATTGCTGGAGCGTTTTCCTGACGCAATCGTCATTGGCGAGGAAGCCGTGGCCGATGATCCGCGACTGCTCGATGGCTGGAGCCGAACCGACAAGCTGGCTTTTGTTATCGACCCGATTGACGGCACCTTCAACTTTGCTTCAGGTGTGGCAGCCTTCGGGGTGATGTTGTCGGTGGTCAAGGATGGCGAGACCATTGCCGGGATCATTCATGATCCGGTCGGCAAGGACTGGATCATGGCGCAGAAGGGCGGTGGAGCAATCCTGCGGCGGCTTGATGGCGGTGAGCGTGTTCTCAAGGTTGCCGAGCCGGTTGGTGCCGTCAACCGGATGATCGGGTCGGCCTCCTGGCAATATATGCCGGAGCCGGAGCGCAGCAGGGTTGCCCGCAATCAGGGGCTTTGCCTGGGCAGTGTGGCCTATCGATGCGCGGCGCAGGAATACCGTTTGCTGTGCGGCGGACATATCCACTTCGCGCTGTACAACAAGCTGATGCCCTGGGACCACCTGGCCGGCACGCTGATCGCCGAGGAAGCAGGCGGCCATGTCCGCCGCTTCGATGGCAGCCTGTACCGCCCGGAGCACCTAGACGGCGGCGTGCTGGCGGCGACCGACCCCGACAGCTGGAACCTGGTGCGCGAGGCGCTCTGGCGCCCCTGAGGGCGCCGGATCAGTTTGGCGACCCAATACCGAACAACCGGCCTTTTTCTGCAATCAACACCATTAGCAGCGAGACTGCCGATACAATGGCGTAGCCGGCGGCAAGCGGAAAGACCGTGCCGTCAAAGGCCTGGCCGATCAATGCGCCGACAATGCCGCCGCCGACTGTCTGGGCAAAGCCCAATGTCGAGGATGCCGTGCCGGCAATGGCGCCAAGCGGTTCCATGGCGATAGAATTGAAGTTCGACCCGACAAAGCCGAACAACGGCATCATCAGCATGGAAATGCCGAAGAACAGCCAGAAGGGAATTGGCCCGATGGCGGTCAATCCGGCGAGTAGCAGCGAAAGGGCGAAATAGGCGATCAGTGCGCCGTGGGACAGGCGCCGCTGGCCGAACCTGCCGACAAGCCGCGAGTTGACGAATGACGATCCCGCCATGACGACAGCAACCGCGGCAAAGGCCACCGGGAAATAGGCGCCCAGCCCGTATAGATCGACATAGATCGGCTGCGCGACATTGAGGAAGCCGAACAGGGAGCCGAAATAGAAGCTTGTTGCCAGCGTATAAAACAGCGCGATCCGGTTGGTCAGCACAATGGCAAAGGCCTCCCGAATGCTCTTCATGGTCAGTGGCCGCCGGTTTTCGCTGTCAAGCGTTTCGGGCAGGCGCAACATTGCCCAGAGCCCGACAACCAGCGACACCAGCGCCATGAAGATGAAGATCAGATGCCAGTTTCCGGCCAGGATGATGGTTTGACCAATCATCGGCGCAAACACCGGCACCACCATGAAGACCATCATGACCAGCGACATGGTGGCTGCCATGCCGCGGCCCGAATGGGTGTCACGCACAACCGAGATCGCAATCACCCGCGTTGCTGCTGCGCCGATCCCCTGCAGGAAACGGGCAATCAGAAGAAACTCGAAGCTTGGCGCAAGGGCGCCGGCGATCGAGCATATCGCGTAGAGCGCGATACCGAAAAACAGCGGTGCGCGCCGGCCAAACCGGTCGGACACCGGGCCGAAGAACAGTTGCGCGCCGCCAAAGCCGATAATGTAGGACAGCAGGATATATTGCACGCGGTTGGCATCGGTGATGCCAAGATCGGCCTGAATGTTAGGAAAGGCCGGCAACATGATGTCGATTGCCAGGGCATTGAGTGCCATAAGGGAGGCGACGATGGCGATGAATTGGGCGCGACCGATACCTTTGACGCTCGCAGGGGGGCTCGCGACTGCTGCCGTATTTACATCCATTGAAATGAATTCCACCTTGTCGAAACAGCATGCTCTTGCGCATCTGTTTATTGCAATGCTGAATCCCAGGTTCGCCGGTCGGGCAATCATGCCGGATGTTTTCAGAAACAGGAGACTCAGTAGGCGGGCCGTCGTGACCGGCGCCGGTATCGTACATAACTCCGGCCTGCCAATCGGGCAAGCCTGTGAATTTCAGTGGAAATGGTTGCGCAAACGAACAACCGAAACTGCCCTTCAAGGTCCGCCAGATCGGTGGCCACGACGTTGTCCGGGCTGAAGCGGCGAAAACGCCAGACGCTGGGGCGGGCGCTTTGGAATTTCCTCCAAGCGGACTAGATTTGGCGGTGATGATCGGGCCGGCACCTCGGTGCAGGGCCGTTGGGTGACGTGATATGGGGGACTTGTGAGTGGCAGATCAAAAGCCGGTTCGACTTGCGCTAATCGGGCTTGGTATGGCGACCAAACCGCATTTGCAGGCCCTGAAGGACCCGGATTGCCGTGTCGACCTGGCGGGCCTCTACAACCGCAGCCGCGGCAAGGCCGAAACCGTGGCGCAGAGTGCCAATTGCAGGGTCTTTGACAGTCTCGAGGACATTGCCGGCGATCCCGATGTGGATGGTGTCATCGTCACCACGCCGCCCGATCAGCGCCTGGAGATCGTCGAGATGATGGCGCGGGCCGGCAAGCATATCCTGATGGAGAAGCCGGTTGAGCGGACATTGTCCGCTGCCGAAGATCTGGTCGAGATCTGCGAACGCAACAAGGTGCTGCTGGGTATCGTGCTGCAACACCGGTTTCGCGCCGGGGCGCAGCGGCTGCGCAGTCTGATCGATGCCGGTGAACTTGGAGACATCGCTCTGGTGCGGATTGATGTGCCCTGGTGGCGCGGCCAGGATTACTATGATCAGCCGGGGCGGGGCAGCTATGCGCGGGATGGCGGCGGTGTTCTCATCAGCCAGGCAATTCATGTGCTGGATCTGATGCTCAGCCTGACAGGGCCGGCTCAATCGGTACAGGCGTTTTGCGCCACGACGAGGCTGCACGAGATGGAAGCCGAAGACATCGCCACGGCAGGCGTTCGCTTTGTCTCGGGCGCTGTGGGCTCGATCATGGCGACCACCGCGACATTTCCGGGCGGCACTGAGAGCATCGTGATCGACGGCACGTCCGGAACAGCGACGCTACGGGGAGGGCGGCTGGATGTGGTCTGGCGCGACGGGCGCTCGGAACAGACGGATGAACCGGCCGGTACCGGCGGCGGCTCCGATCCGATGGCGTTCCCCTGTGACTGGCACCGCGCCCTGATTGCCGATTTCGCCATGGCAATCCGCGACAACAGGCAACCGCGGATCACAGGCCGGGAGGCGCTGATGGTGCATGCGCTGATCGATGCGATAACCAGATCGGCTCGCGCGGGAGCGGTGGTTGAGGTTTCGCCGATGGCGCCAGGCGCTTGAAAAGACGTGCTTTTCGCAGGCAGAAAGCAATCGCATTCAATGCGTTCTTGTGGCTTGACGGCCTCTCTTGCTTACCGGCCTTCATAGACCAGAGGGAAATCTGCAGGGTCTGTCTCGACGCCATCGCAGACAGTCTTCTCACGAAATTCCAGAAGCTTGAATTCCACGGTTTCGCCTTCGGCCAAAACAAGCTGAAACTTGTCGAATGAACCGCAGTCGCCGCCGCTGTCGAGCGAATAGGAGGTGACGGTTGCCGTTGCCGGATCGACGGCCGCATTCATCAATCCGGCATAATCAGGGATACCCAGGCCGGGCGGTGTGGGAAACAGCAGAACCGTTGCGTGATCCGGATGGTAGGTCAAGCTCACTGCAAAGGCGCTCGAGCCCTGGCTGGCGTAGAGATTGCAGGGCACTTCCCACAGCGTCATCTCGTCCGAGATGGAATAGGCCGAGGAATAGCCGGCCGTGGACTCGGGTTCGCATTCGGGCGCATCAGCCGCGATTGCGCGCAGGACCGGAGCGGGGACACTGTCGAGGCTGTCAAAGCCTACCGGTGCACCAAGGCTGAGCCGGTCATCTGCGCCGCTCTCCCGAGACTCCGTGTTGCCGGCGGCACCGGGACAGCCATTCAGGCCCTTGACCCGGATGGCAAAAGGAAACTTGTCCTTGCGCAGGAAGGTCAGCCGTCCGTCGGCGATCTCGATGCCCTCACTGGTGCGGCTTTGTTCGAAAATCTCCATCATCACGGTTAGCTTGCTGTCCGAATCCCGATACAGCCGGAATGGTTCAAGCATGCCGGTATCGGCCGAGCCGATCTCGCGTTTTGACACCTCGATGACATCGTCACCGATCTTGACCCAGGCCGGCAGGGCCTCGCCATCGGGAATCGGGGCAAAAAAGACATAGGCGTAACGGTCTTTGCCGGGATCGCGGTTGTGCTGCCAGAGGCCGAGCCGGCAGCCCTCCCAGCCCTGGATCACATTCTCGCCAAACAGCTTGAGGTCAATGTCGTTGGCGTCATCAGCCAGCGCCGGAGAGCCAAGAGCCACCATGGCAAGAGTGATAATTCGAAGCAGCTGTCTGAGGGCCATAGGACGAATGCCTTCTATTGGTTTTGTTCTTCACGGGCGGCGCGAACCGGGTCTATGACCCGCCAGCCAAAACTGAGAAATGGCTGTGCGGCTTGCGCCAGTTCAACGAGATCATCCAGCAGCGCGGTGCCCTTGAGCCGGTCGCCGGGAAAACGGCGGGAGAGGGTGAGGTGCTTCAGCCGCAGCAGGTCAATGGTCTCGGGATCAGTGATGTCTTCAAAACCGCGCGGTGTGCGTTTGAGACTGTTTTCGCGGTCAAACACGAAGCCGAGATCGATAAGCGGCTGGAGCGCTGTTTCGAACTGCTCCTTGCGTGCAACAATGGCTTCGCGAAAAGCTCTGAGCTCGTCGGATTCCATTGAATAGAAGCCGACAGCGAGAAAACAATCGTCCGGCGAGACGTGGAAATAGAGCAGTCCCTGGTCCTTCTTGGTGCCCGAACGGGTTACAACCGCGCTGACATGGGTGTTGTAGGGATGCTTTTCCTTGGCGAAGCGGACATCGCGGTTGATGCGGAAGGTCGAGGTCTTGCGGGAGCAGGTGAGCGGGATGTTCATGTCCGCCAGACGCTGTGCCAGATCGTCAATCAGCCTTCCGCGCGGCTCATTGAGATGCTCCTCGAACATGTCCTTGTTGTCATGAAACCATTCGCGGTTTTGATGAAAGCCGAGCGCCTTGAGGAAGGGCAAAGCCTTTTCGCCAAAGCCCTGATAGGCGCCGGTGCTCATCGGGCGTTGCCTGCAGCCTCGGTGTAGCCCGGCAGCGCACCGTTGATGACATAGTGCAGGATGGCAACAACCTGATCCGGGGTCTTGGCGACCGCGAGGGCTGCGGCATCGACTTCCTTGAGCGCATGGGCGTGTTCGTCCTGATGCAGGATGATCAGCGGCTTGCCCAGGGCGGCTGCGTATCCGGCATCGAAGGCGGCGTTCCACTGCTTGTATTTCTCGCCGAAGCGGACGACGACGATGTCGGCCCTGTCGAGCAAGGTGCGGGTGCGGATGGCATTGATCTGCGCGCCCTTGTGATCGTGCCAGAACTTGTCGGGCTCGCTGCCCAAAATGGCAACGCCGACATCATCGGAGGCTTCGTGATGGGTGACAGGTGCGCTGAAACTGACCGGCAGGTCTGCCTGCTTTGCGCCGGCCTGGATCTGCTCGCGCCAGTCGGAGTGGATTTCGCCCGAGAGATAGATGGTCCAGGTCATGATCGCGTCTCCAGTCAAATTTCATTCTTCAAAACGGGAGATTGCCATGACTCCCGGCTTTCTGAAACGAAAAGAGGCGGAAAATCCGCCTCTTGCCGTCATGTCAGATGAGTTTGCTCAGGCTGCTTTGACCGGCACGCCGGCGTCAGTCATGTGCTGCTGCAGCTCGCTCGACTGGAACATTTCGCGGATGATGTCGCAGCCGCCGATGAACTCGCCCTTGACGTAGAGCTGCGGGATTGTCGGCCAGTTGGAGTATTCCTTGATGCCGTTGCGCAGCGAATCGTCCGCAAGCACATTGACGCCCTTGTAGGGAACGCCGAGGTAATCGAGAATCTGGACGACCTGACCCGAAAATCCGCACTGCGGAAACTGCGGAGTGCCTTTCATGAACAGCACCACGTCGTTGCTTTTCACTTCATTGTCGATGAAATCATTGATGCCGGACATCGTTGGATCCTTTCAAAGCGTGTGACCACGATATTTCTTACCCATCAGATAACGTGCTGTGCATGACAAGACAAGAAGCTCCGCTCTATAAGTGAACGATGAAAATGGCGCGCACCGGTTATTTGGCTCTGGTTTTGCTGGTTGCGGCCGGTTTGGCAGGTGTGTTGAGCATTTCCTACACACCACCGGAGCCGGTGGTGAAGGACCGGATGAAACCAGGCGAAACCGGAAACATGAACATGGCGGCCAAACCTGAATTCTGTGAAGAGGTTGTATTCGAAGGGGCGCGGGCGATCCTGTGCGCGATCGATCCGTCCACTCACGATATCAGGCTGGTGTATCAAGGCCCGGATGAGGCGGTGCTTGGCAGTGTGTCAAAGGCCGTCACGGCGCTTGCGGCCGCTGGTGTCACACCGCTTCTGGCCATGAATGCCGGGATGTATCATGCCGACATGACGCCGGTGGGGCTTTATGTCGAGAACGGCAAGGAAATCGCGCCGCTTAACGAGGATGACGGGTTCGGCAATTTCTTTCTCAAGCCAAATGGCGTGTTTTTTGTCCGGGATGATGGACGCGCCGGGGTGATAGAGACTGAAGCCTATCGGGCCATGGAGCTGGTGCCGGCATTCGCCACCCAGTCGGGGCCGATGCTGGTGATGGAGGGGGCCATCCATCCGCGGTTTCTGCCCGACGGCACGTCGAGATATATCCGCAACGGTGTCGGGGTGCGCGCAGACGGCACAGTGGTGCTGGCGATCACGCGCGACAAGGTCAGCCTCGGATCGTTCGCGCGGCTGTTCAGGGATATCGCGAAATGTTCCGATGCGCTGTTTTTCGACGGCGCGGTGTCAAGTCTGGCCTGGGGCACGCAGATGGAGATCGATGCGGGCGAACCGGCAGGGCCGGTCGTGGCGGTGTTCGGGGAAACCGAAGGCGGATAATTCATCGGACGGCGCTCTGGGACGACCGTTTACCGGCCGTTGATTTGCGTCTTGCCGCGCGGGTCTTGCGGGTTTTGGTGCGACGGGTCCTGGTGCGCCTGGCGGGCTGTTTCTTGCCGGTCAGCGCTTCGATCAGCACCTTTTCGATGGTCGAGGTTGTCGTGGAGCGCTTGCGTCGGGAAGTCTTGCGGCGGGTCGTCTTGCGGCGCGTGGTGGTCCGGCGGCGTTTGCGGGTGACCGCACCCTTGGCCATTCCATCAACGACGCCGTCGATGATCTCGGTGATCAGGCCGTCGAGAAACCCTGCCACGGTCCGCGCCCGCTCCGGGCCTAATCCGGCACGCTGGTCTGCAGCGCAAGGGCGTGCAAGACGCCGCCCATATTGCCTTCCAGGGTGTTGTAGACCATCTGGTGCTGCTGCACGCGGCTCTTGCCGCGGAAGCTCTCGGAGACGACTTCGGCCGCATAGTGATCGCCATCGCCGGCGAGATCGCGGATGGTGACCTTGGCGTCAGGGATCCCGGTCTTGATGAGTTTTTCGATGTCGCCAGCATTCATTGGCATGGGGTAGGCTCCTGATTGGACTATTCGGCTGCCATTGCGGCGGGATTGTTCATGAACGCAGGGAACCACGATTCATGGGTGGCGCGCAATGTGGATACGGGGAGGGACATGAGCCCTTCGATCCGCAGGCTGTCGCCAGAGACGGTGCCGAGTTGACGGAAGGAAATACCTGCACCTTCGGCGCTTGCCATGAGATAATTGGCGAGATCCTTGGGAACGGTGATGACATAGCGGGCCTGGTCTTCGCCAAACAGCAATCCATGCGCTGGGCCATCGCAGGCCGACAGGTCGATTTCCATGCCGAGATCAGAAGCCATGGCCATTTCGGCCAAGGTTGCTGCAAGACCGCCTGAGGAAATGTCGTGACAGGATGTGACCTGGGAATTGCGGATCGCGGAGCGGACGAAATCACCATTGCGGCGTTCTTCCATCAGATCAACCGGTGGCGGCGCGCCTTCGGCACGGCCAAGACAATCGCGCATCCAGGCGGACTGGCCGAGATGGCTGCAATCGCCACCGATCAGGATCACCGCGTCTCCGGCACCGGCGCCGCCGATGCGGGCCATCTGGTTCCAGTTGTCGATCAGTCCGACGCCGCCGATTGTCGGTGTGGGCAGGATCGCCTCGCCATTGGTCTCGTTGTAGAGCGAGACATTGCCCGAGACGATGGGGAAGTCGAGCGCGGTGCAGGCTTCGCCGATGCCCTGGATGGCCATCACCAGCTGGCCCATGATTTCGGGCCGCTCCGGATTGCCGAAGTTGAGATTGTCGGTCGACGCCAGCGGTTCGGCGCCGGTGGCGGTGAGGTTGCGCCAGCATTCGGCCACTGCCTGCTTGCCGCCTTCGTAAGGATTGGCCTCGACGTAGCGCGGCGTGACATCGGAGGAGAAGGCCAGTGCCTTGGTGTCGTGGCCCTCGACGCGGACGACGCCGGCATCACCGCCGGGGATCTGCAGCGAGTTGCCCTGGATCAGCGTATCGTATTGTTCCCAGACCCAGCGCTTGGACGCATTGTTGGGCGAGCCGAGCAGATCGAGCAGTGCCTGGCCGTAATCTTCCGGCTCCTCGACTTCAGCGATATCAAGCGGTGACAACCCGCCGAGCTCGCGCCATTCGCGATCATATTCGGGGGCTTCGTCGCCGAGCTCCTTGATCGGCAGATTGGCGACTTCCTCGCCCTGGTGCAGGATGCGGAAGCGCAGATCGTCGGTGGTCTTGCCGACTATGGCGAAGTCGAGGCCCCATTTGACGAAAATCGCCTTGGCTTCGGCTTCCTTTTCGGGCTCGAGCACCATGAGCATGCGCTCCTGGCTTTCCGACAGCATCATCTCGTAGGCGCTCATATTGTCTTCGCGCACCGGCACCATGTCGAGATCGAGCTCGATGCCGAGGCTGCCCTTGGCACCCATTTCGACGGCCGAGCAGGTCAGACCGGCAGCGCCCATGTCCTGAATGGCAATGACAGCACCGGTCTGCATCAGCTCAAGGCAGGCCTCGAGCAGGCATTTTTCGGTGAACGGATCGCCGACCTGAACGGTGGGGCGCTTTTCCTCGATGGATTCATCAAACTCGGCAGACGCCATGGTGGCACCGCCGACGCCGTCGCGGCCGGTCTTGGCACCGAGATACACGACAGGAAGGCCGACGCCCTTGGCCTCGGACAGGAAGATCGCATCGGTTTTGGCAATGCCTGCCGCAAAGGCGTTGACTAGGCAATTGCCGTTGTAGCGGGGATCGAACTCGACCTCGCCGCCGACTGTCGGCACGCCGAAGGAATTGCCGTAACCGCCAACACCGGCAACGACGCCGGACACCAGATGGCGGGTCTTGGGATGATCGGGTTCACCGAAGCGGAGTGCGTTCATTGCCGCAATCGGGCGCGCGCCCATGGTGAAGACATCGCGCAGGATACCGCCGACACCGGTTGCTGCACCCTGATAGGGCTCGATGTAGGAGGGGTGATTGTGGCTTTCCATCTTGAAGACAACGCAATCGCCATCGCCGATATCAACCACGCCGGCATTTTCACCCGGGCCCTGCAAGACCCGCGGTCCGGTGGTGGGCAGCGTGCGGAGCCATTTCTTCGAGGATTTGTAGGAGCAGTGCTCGTTCCACATCGCCGAGAAGATGCCCAGTTCGGTAAAGCTTGGCTCACGGCCGATGAGATCGAGAATGCGCTGATACTCCTCGGGTTTGAGCCCGTGGGCGGCAATCAATTCGTCGGTGATCGGAACGGTGTTCGGAATGGTCATACTGTCCAATTTCTCTGATTTCTGGTCACGCGGGCGCTGCCGCCCATGTCCAGGAGAACCGCAAGGATTGTTCACCTCGGGCTATAGCCGAATTCCAGCCCACTAAGAAAGGGAAACGCGCGAAATTCGGTGAATAAGCGTTATTTTTCCGATTGCGTGGGAGAAGCCTATTCCATTCCGTCGTAACTGACCCGGGCATTGTCGAGGAGCTGGCGCAGGATTTCGAAGCCCCGCCTGACATCCGCCCGGCTTTCGACAACGGAAAAGGCCGCGCGGACGCAATGGCAGACGCGATCGGCCTGACCGACCTTGAACGCATCGGCCTCGACGATGGCGACACCTGCCTCCAGCGCCGCGTCCTTGAAAGTTCCCGGAAGCCAGGGGTCTGGCAATGTGAGCCATATATAGGGACAGCGGGGGTGGCTTGCGAAGTGATGGCCCGCCAGTATCTCGCGGGCGATTGCCTCTCTTTCCCGTATTTCGTTGAGAATGGCGGCCGTGAGTTTTGCTGCTTCACCGCTGAGGACGAGCCGCGCAGTCACCTCGGTCATCGCATAGGGCAGGCCGCCGGTCATGAGCTTCTTGGCATTGATGATCTGGTTGGCGAAGCCGGGCGGACCTGAGATCCAGCCCGCACGCAATCCCGCGCTCAGCAACTTCGAAACGCCTGAAACGTGAAAGGTCTGCTCAGGCGCAATATGGGCGAAAGGCGGCGGCGCGTCGTTCAGCGCCTTGCCGTAAATATTGTCCTCGATGATCCAGACATTATGGCGATGGGCGATTTCGGCGATCCGCCTTCGGTTGCCCTCCGGCATGATGGTGATGGTCGGATTGTTTAGTGAGGGGATCACCACCAGCGCCTTCGGATGGTCGCGTGCGCAGACACGCTCGAAATCGTCGGGGTCGAGCCCTTCGTCGCCGCCGCGGACCTTGATGGCGCGCCGGCCAATCAGGGCCGAGCCGCGCGCCAGCGCGCTGTAGGTCAGATCCTCGAAGGCGACCTTGTCTCCCGGCGCGGTTACGGCGGCGATGACATTCTCGATGCCGCTGAGCGCGCCGGTCACCGGGATGATCGTGTCAGGGGCAGGGCGCCAGCCGCCGGTGGCGAGCCACGCCGCGCCGGCCTCGCGCCATGCATCGGGAATTGCGCGCGTGTAATCATTGCTGCGTTGCGGCTCGTCGATGAAAACCTGCGCCAGCATTGGCCCGATGACCGCCGACTGGCCGACATCAGCGCCTGCGGTCGAATCCATGCGCAACGCCTGTGCCAGTGCTGGCGAGGTCTCGGCACGCGCGCCCCTGAAGTCGCTGCCCGCCAAATCCGGGTCCGGGCTCTGGCGCGCCAGGACATAGGTGCCGCGGCCAACTTCGCCGGCGATGAGCCCCCGCTCGGTGGCGAGCGCGTAGGCCCGGCTGATTGTCCCTATTGTCACCTTCAGATCATAGGCCAGATCCCGTTGCGGCGGCAGGCGGGCGCCGGGTTGCAGGATGCCGGCGCCAATATCCCGGTCCATTGCATCGGCGATGGCGATGTATTTTGGCAGCTTTGCGCCCGCAAATTCTGGAATCCATTTTGTCATGGTGACAATAATTAGCTTGAAAAGGAAATTGAGTCAATAAATGGTGACAATTAAGCAATTGCGCATCGATTGGAGTTGATGAAATGGATGCAATGCAGACAATTGTCACCCATGCGAGGGTCGAGTGCCCGGCCTTGGAACGGAACCCAGGCGCCCATACGCAGAGACACAGGCAGGCAAGGCCGAATACCCTCCGGCAATACATCGCCTGGATTCTGCACGGCTTCGAGGTGCAGCGGACGCGCAGGGCGCTGCGGAGACTGACAGATGACGAGTTGCGCGATATCGGCGTGCGGCCGGAGGAGGCGAGGCGGGAAGCCAGTCGCCGGATCTGGGATCGGGTTTCGCATGTCAACCGGTGGAGCTGAACAGTCCGGCGAATTCCACGCTTGCGATCGCTGCCGGCTTGCGTTGCCTCTGTTATGTGGAAACAGGCCGCACGCAGAGGCTCAGTCTGCGACCCTCAGCATCCGGTCGCGCCGGTGGCCCAGCGGGAGATATCGGAGTTGATACGGCCAGCCATCGCAGAGGTGGAGAGCGGGCCGTAGAACTGGGCGTTGCCAGCGGAAGCGACGATGACCGCCTGGGGCAGAGCTTGCGGCTTGCCGCGCGGAATGATCAACAGCCGCGGCGTGCTGGTGGTGTCGAGTTCAGGAACGATGCCGTAATCGGCAAATGCGCTATCCTTGAGCCAGCAGGCATGGGCCTGGTTGTTGACCTTTTGCAGTGTCGAAACGGCCAGGGAATTGGAGCCAACGCCGGTCGCCGGGCCTGTCGCGGGGGCACAGGCCGAAACCGCGAGACCGGACACCAGAACAAGCATCAACCATGTCTTTTTCATCGCGGACTCCGGGGCCACTCAGGGCGGTCATCTGGTTTGCTGCTGCAATAGCACGATTCCCCTTTCCGCAACGGACACTTTCCATGGATTTTGCGGTGCTGGCGCGGGGCGCAAGGGACAGTTGTTCCGCTTGTTCAGCACTGCTATGAATTCCGTCATATCAGGTGTGCTTGATTGCGGGTTAGCAGTTTGAAAACAATGGATCATTTTCGGGTTTGTGTTGTTGGCGCCGGTCCGGCCGGCCTGACGACAGTCAAAAACCTTGCCGAGATGGGCATAACGGATATTGTTTGTCATGAGGCACAGGGTGAAACTGGGGGAATCTGGGTCTTCAGCGATGATCCGGTGCGCCCGAGTGTTTATGAAACCGCGCACACGATCAGTTCAAAGCGGTTTTCGCAGTTTCCTGATTTTCCGATGCCCGCGGATTATCCGGATTATCCATCGAACAGCCAGATTCTCGACTATATGCGGGCCTATGAAGCCCATTTCGGTTTGGGCCGTTATATCCGGCTCAATTCAAGAATCACCGGGGTGACTGCCCGTGACGGCGGCGGATGGGTGATCTCCTATCAGGACAATTCGGGACACCATACCCAGACGGCCGACCGGCTGATTGTCTGCTCGGGCCATCACAGGGATCCGGTGACACCCGAACTTCCGGGCGACTTCGCAGGCGAGCAATTGCATACGGCGCGCTACAAGACGGCGGATCGTTTTGCCGGCAAGAAAGTGCTGGTGGTCGGCGGTGGCAATTCCGCCTGTGACATAGCCGCGTCGCTCAGCCGGGTTGCCGGTCAGGTCACCATCAGTATCCGCAGCCCGCAGGTCATTGTGCCAAAACTGGTGGGTGGCCGGCCGGTCGACAGGCAATTCGCCAAATTGCGCAAGCCCCAGTTTCGCTGGGCACGGGATTTCCTGCTGAAAATCGGTGTCTCGTTGCTGGTCGGCCCCTACAAGAATTACGGTTTGCAGCAACCGCGCGGCCGGGTGTTGAGCCATCATCCGACGCTAAACACCGAGATTCTCGACCGCATCCGCCACGGCAAGGTGACGGCGCGGCCGGGTATCAGCTTCGCAACTGGCCGGTCAGTGACCTTCGCGGATGGGACAAACGCGGAATTTGACGTGATTATCTGGGCGACGGGCTACCGGCTCGGGACAGCTTTCCTGGATGGTATCTGCCCGGACTGGAGTAAGGCTACGCAGGTGCCGCTTTATCTCAAGATGATGCTGGAGGAGGTGCCGGATCTGTATTTCATCGGATTTATCCAGCCGGTCGGATGCATCTGGGTGTTGGCGGATTTGCAGGCCAAGGTCGCGGCTGCGGAAATTTCAGGCCATTGGACGCGGCCGGATGATCTCGCCGTGCTGATCGAGCGTGATAACCGTCGCGATGCAAAGCGTTACAAAGCCAGCCCACGGCACGCGCTTCAGGTGGAGACTTACGAATATTGTGCCGAACTTGAAACCATCTTGACTGCGGCCGGAATTGGGCCTCAACCACTATCTATCGCGCGGCGCGTTTGATGGCTTGGAGAATTTCGGACTGGATCGCGGCATTGTGGGTGACTGTCCAGTGATCGTCGCCGGCTCCGGCGACATCAATCCGCTTACGCATGTCGATGTTTTTGATGCGTGCCTGCGGTACACCGGATCTGGCTTTGAGCTGAGATCCGAGGCCGTTTCCGGGAAAGAAATAGTTCACGTAGCGTTTGACATTGGTTGACAGCGGACCGGCGCGGGTCGGATCGACGGTGATGACAAGGGCAACCGGGATATTGTCCTTGCGCAATCCGGCGGCAACCTCGAGTGCTGCATTTCCTCCGAAGGAATGCCCAACAAGGATGATCGGCTTGTGTTTCTTTGACCGGGCATATTGTCTGGCAATACTGCTCCGGACCGTTGACCCGCTGAGATGGCCGAACACTTCGGCATAAACCTTGTCCTTTGCCAAGCTCTTGGCCATGCTGTCAAAACCGGTCGAGAAAATCCCCATGAAGCCGCGAATGAAATAGACTTGGGTGGCCGGTTCGACGGAAGCGGCAGCCTTCGAGGCCGCCTGAACGGGAAGCGGGCTGGCCGCTGCCAGCATAAAGGCTGCCAACAGCCAAAATGCAGGCCGCAACAAGCCGATGGGAACACCTGTCGCAAGAACCTGATTTTTCATGACCTGCAATCTCCACATCAGCATCTTTTCAAGAGACCTTTACTGCAGGAGTCTCAGGCCTCGACAAGCCCCAGTGCAGCCTCGAACAGGGCGCGGCCATCGGACCCGCCGTGAGCGGATTCGATCAGGTTTTCCGGATGCGGCATCATGCCCAGCACATTGCCTGCCTTGTTGACGATGCCGGCAATGTTGTTGAGCGAGCCGTTGGGGTTGGTGTCCGCCGTGTAGCGGAACGCCACCTGGCCGCTGGCTTCGATATCGGCCAGGGTGTCGGCATCGGTGAAATAATTGCCGTCATGATGGGCTACCGGGCAGCGAATGATCTGGCCCTGGGTGTAGCCTTGGGTGAACGCTGTTTTGGCGTTGGCAACCTCAAGCCTGACTTCGCGGCAGACGAATTTCAGCGAGGCGTTGCGCATCAGTGCGCCAGGCAGCAGGCCGCTTTCGAGCAGGATCTGGAAGCCATTGCAGACACCGATCACCCGCGTGCCCTTGTCGGCCTTTTCGCGCACCGCCTGCATCACCGGCATGCGGGCGGCAATGGCGCCGCAGCGCAGATAGTCGCCGTAGGAGAAACCGCCCGGGATGACGATCAGATCGACGTCGTCGTCAATCGATGTCTCGGTCTGCCAGACGGTTTGCGGGGCCTGACCCGAGATCTTGGTCAGGGCCGCGACCATATCGCGATCACGATTGAGGCCGGGCAGGAGAATGACTGCGGCTTTCATGGCTCAGAGCACCTCGACCGCGAAATCCTCGATCACCATGTTGGCGAGCAGCTTTTCGCCCATGGCCTTGAGCTCGGCCTCGGCCTTGGCGCGGTCTGAGGTTTCCAGAACCACGTCAAAGACCTTGCCCTGGCGGATGGAATCGACGCCGGAAAAGCCCAGGCCGCCGAGCGCGTGCTCGATGGCCTTGCCTTGCGGGTCGAGAACACCGTTCTTCAGTGTCACGGTGACGCGTGCCTTGATCATTCGAAGAACTCCAGACGTTTACTTGACCAGAACCGGTCCGGTGGGACGGTTCGGTTCATTCTCGTTCATGATGCCAAGCCGGCGGGCGACTTCCTGATAGGCTTCGACGAGACTGCCGAGGTCACGGCGGAAGACGTCCTTGTCGAGCTTCTGGTTGGTATTGACGTCCCAGAGCCGGCAGGAATCGGGCGAGATTTCGTCGGCGATGACGATGCGCATCATGTCGCCTTCGAAAAGACGGCCGCATTCGATCTTGAAATCGACCAGCTGGATGCCGACGCCGAGGAAAAGACCGTTGAGGAAATCGTTGACGCGGATGGCAAGCGCCATGATGTCGTCGATTTCCTGCGGGCTGGCCCAGCCAAAGGCCGTCACGTGCTCTTCAGAGACCATCGGGTCATCAAGCGCATCGGCCTTGTAGTAGAATTCAATGATCGAGCGGGGCAGGACGGTGCCTTCCTCGATGCCCAGACGCTTGGCCAGCGAGCCGGCCGCGATATTGCGCACAACCACTTCAAGCGGGATGATCTCGACTTCCTTGATCAGCTGCTCGCGCATGTTGATGCGCTTTATGAAGTGAGTCGGAATGCCGATCCGGTTCAAATGCGTGAATATGTACTCGGAGATGCGGTTGTTGAGCACGCCCTTGCCATCAACCACATCGTGTTTCTTCTTGTTGAACGCCGTGGCGTCGTCCTTGAAGAACTGGATCAATGTGCCTGGTTCAGGGCCTTCATACAAAATCTTGGCCTTGCCTTCGTAGATACGGCGGCGACGGGTCATGTGCATCTCTGTCATTTGTGCCGGCTGAAGCCGCGGCAACTCGGCTGGGGTCGATTTTGAGCCGTGCTTTAGCGGATTGTCCAGCCTTTCACAACGCTGTTGTCAGCAATGTCCCCGGAATTGCACGGCTGAGCGCGGGTTTGCATTGCACTTTTGGCGGTCTTTTGTTTTATGGGGCGAACCCCCATATAGGGGATTATCGATTCACCGCCGGGAGCCAGCTCATGAGCAATATGAAAGACCGCGAAAACGCATTCGAAAACAAGTTTGCCCATGACGAGGAGCTGAAGTTCAAAGCTGAAGCCCGTCGC
>Ga0114910_1000651_pt1 | contig 17315 bp, 13 predicted proteins | sample MalvireepMed_908_FD_83500 | JGI IMG/M metagenome (GOLD analysis project Ga0114910, IMG submission 83500) | Marine viral communities from the Global Malaspina Expedition - Malaspina viral metaG DeepMed_908 | ecosystem: Environmental > Aquatic > Marine > Oceanic | place: Mediterranean Sea...
TCAGCTCCAGCGGCGTGCCGCCATGGGCGATGCTCTTGTGAATGGTGCGCCGCAGGTCCAGCCGCTGACCGGAACGCCGCGCATGCATCCGGCGCGTCAGCCGGGCGCGCATGCTCTTGGCCAGACGCTCGGCAAGCTGATGTGCTTGTGCCAGATCCTCGGGCTGGGTGAGATGCCTGAAATCGGTTTTCGACAACAGCTCGGTCCGCGACGCGCCTTCGCGCCTGGATTTGCCTGTTTCGGAAACCTCGCTCCCCTCCCCGCGTTCGACATGATCGGCTTGATCGCTGTCACCAAAGCCGCGCTGGCCCGCTGCCTGGGTCTGCAGGCCGGGAGGCGATTTCTGCGGTGCGCCGGAGATGCGGGTCGCCGATTTCATGCCGCGCTGCAACCACCAGGCATCGAACAGCTCGTCAAACTTCTCCCAGTCCGATTGCCGGCTGCAGAACAGCGTCCTCAGACTTGGCCGCAAAAGCGAGGGGCGTACCGCATCGCCGCTGGCTAGGATCATCAGGGCATCGCGGATCTCGGCCAGGCCCACGACAAAGCCGTTGTCACGCAGGATCTGGGCGAAACCGTTGAGCTTCGTCCGTGCGCCTGCACCCAGCGGGTTTTCAGATGTCAGCGCCAGGCTCATCTCAGGCCACCTTGCCGAGCAACCGGTCGGCGACCTCACGTGTCATGCGGGATTTGTCCTCGGCGGTCTTGACCAGGCACATCAGCGTTTCATGAACCGTTTCCGGTTCATCACGCAGATGGCGAATGTCCAGTCCGGCGAGCGTCGCGGCCCAATCAAGCGTTTCGGCCACCCCGGGCGACTTGCGCAGGTCTTCCTTGCGGATGAGGCTGACCATATTGGCGATCTGCAGGGCCAGATCGGTGTCGATACCGGGCAATCGCGACAGGATGATCCGCGCTTCACGGTCGACATCGGGATAGTCGACGTAATGATAAAGGCAACGGCGGCGCAGCGCATCGCTGAGTTCGCGGGTGCCGTTCGACGTCAGGATGACGCGGGGGATAGTGGTTGCTGTGATGGTTCCCAGTTCCGGGATCGAGACCTGAAAATCCGACAGCAGCTCAAGCAGGAAGGCTTCGAATTCCTCGTCGGCCCGGTCGACTTCGTCGATCAGCAAAACCGGCGATTTTTCCTGCCGGATCGCTGCCAGCAATGGCCGTTCCAGAAGATAGGTCTCGCTGAAGATATGCTCCTCGACCGCGGAGGCATCTGTTCCTTCGCGTGCCTTGATGGCCAGCAACTGTCGCTGATAGTTCCATTCATAAAGAGCCGCGCTCTGGTCGAGCCCCTCATAACATTGCAGCCGGATCAATTTGGTGTCATGGGCAAGCGCCAGGGCCCGTGCCACCTCGGTCTTGCCGACACCGGCTTCGCCCTCAAGCAGCAGCGGCCGCTTGAGGCTCTCCATCAACCATAACGCAGTGGCCAGGTCGCGATCGGGGATGTACCCGACCGCGGCCAGTTGCGTGGCGACCTTTTCCTGTGGAATTTTCACCGGAATTTCCCTGTGACGTTTCCTATGTGTGCAGACCCAGCTTCTCGCCAACCTTCCAGAGACGCCACGCATCATGCGGCATCTGGATGTGACCGGCGCCGAGGAATGCATAGGCATCGTTCACGGCATTGGAGAAACACGGCACACCACCAACATGCGGGCTTTCCCCCACACCCTTGGCACCGATCGGATGATGCGGCGACGGGGTCACGGTGTGATCGGTTTCCCAGTGCGGCGTCTCCACGGCTGTGGGCAGGAAGAAATCCATGAAGGACGCCCCCATGACATTGCCATGCTCGTCATAGCGGATTTCCTGACCCATGGCGCAGGCGAAGGCTTCGGTGAGACCACCGTGAACCTGGCCTTCGATGATCATCGGATTGATGCGGGTGCCGCAATCATCGAGCGCATAGAAGCGCCGGGTCTTGGCAACACCAGTATCAATATCGATGTCCATGACGCAGAAATAGGCGCCGAATGGATAGGTCATGTTCGGCGGCTCATAATAATTCACCGCCTCCAGGCCCGGCTCCATGTTGGGCGGCGGCGCATTGTACGCAGCCCAGGCGATTTCCTTCATGGTCTTGAACTTTTCCGGCAGTCCTTTCACCCGGAACCGGTCAACATCCCATTCCAGATCGCCTTCATGAACTTCCATCATGTGCGCGGCAATCATCTGGGCCTTGGCCTTGATCTTCCGCGCCGCCACGGCCGTTGCCGCCCCGGCCACCGGCGTGGAACGTGATCCATAGGTGCCAAGACCATAAGGCGCGGTGTCGGTATTGCCTTCCTCGATCATGATATCGTCGGCTGGAATGCCGATTTCGGTGGCGATGATCTGCGCGTAGGTGGTCTCATGGCCCTGCCCCTGGCTCTTGGTGCCCATGCGAGCAATTACCGAGCCGGTCGGGTGGATGCGGATTTCGGCCGAATCGAACATGGCGATGCCGAGAATGTCGCAGTTCTTGGCTGGGCCGGCGCCGACGATCTCTGTGAAGAACGAGATGCCAATTCCCATCAGTTCGCGGGTTTCGCCGCGCTTGAACGCCTCGCGCTTCCTGGCCTGTTCTTCGCGCAGTTCCTTGTAGCCGATGGTGTCCATCGCCTTTTTCATGGCCGTGTGATAGTCGCCGCTGTCATATTCCCAGCCAAGTGCCGACTGGTAGGGGAACTGCTCAGGCTTGATGAAGTTCTTGATGCGCAACTCTGCCGCATCCATGCCGAGCTTCTGAGCCAGCACTTCGACAGCCCGCTCGATGGCGAACACAGCCTCGGTGACGCGGAACGAGCAGCGATAGGCGACGCCGCCCGAGGCCTTGTTGGTGTAGACACCGTCAACGGCCAGATGTGCTGTCGGGATGTCATAGGAACCGGTGCAGATATTCATGAATCCTGCCGGCCATTTCGATGGATCGGCGCAAGCATCAAAAGCGCCATGGTCGGCCAGCACATGTACCCGCATGGCCTGGATCTTGCCATCCCTGGTGGCGGCAAGTTCAGTGGTCATGTGATAGTCGCGGGCAAACGACGTGGTGGAGAGGTTTTCCATCCGGTCCTCGACCCATTTGACCGGTACGCCGAGCACGATGGAACCGACGACCGAGCAGACATAGCCGGCATAGGCGCCAACCTTGTTGCCGAAGCCGCCGCCGATATCGGGCGCGATAACGTGGATCTTGTGCTCGGGCAGGCCCGAGATCAGCGAGACAACGGTGCGGATGACATGCGGCGCCTGGAAGGTGCCCCACAATGTCAGTTCACCCTTGACCTTGTCGAAGGACGCCACCGACTGGCAGGTTTCCAGCGGCGAGGGATGAGTGCGATGGTCGACCAGCATTTCCTTGATGGTCACATCGGCATTGGCAAAGACCTCGTCTGTCGCGTCCTTGTCGCCGATCTTCCATTCGAAGATGTGATTGGGGTGTTTGCGCGGACCGTGCGCGCCCTCCATCTTGTCCTGGATGTCCTCGCGCAGGATCGGTGCATCGGGTTCCATCGACTTGAACGGATCGACAATACAGGGCAAGGCTTCGTACTCGACGTCGACCAGTTCGGTGGCGTCGGATGCGATATAGCGGTCCTCGGCAATGACGAAGGCCACTTCCTGGTTCTGGAAAAGCACCTTTTCCTCGGCCAGAACCGCCTGCACGTCACCGGCCAGTGTCGGCATGTAATGCAGGCCCAGCGGCTTGAGATCAGCGGCGGTGAGCACGGCAACGACTCCCGGAAGCGCCTTCGCGCGGCTTGTATCGATACTCTTGATCCGCGCATGGGCGTGCGGTGAGCGGACAAAATCGCCAAACAGCATGCCGGGCAGTTTCAGATCATCGACATAGCTGCCCTTGCCTTGTGTAAAGCGGACGTCTTCGACCCGCTTGCGCTTGCAGCCCATGCCCTGGAGTTTTTCGGTGCGCTCGGCGCGGTCCTGATCAATCTTGGTCTGGTCGTTCATTCTGCGGCCTCCTGGAACGGGGTTCCGTTGATTTTCGCGGCGGCATACTGGATGGATTTGACGATATTGACGTAGCCGGTGCAGCGGCAAAGGTTGCCGGAAATGCCGTGGCGGATCTCGTCCTCGGTCGGCGCCGGGTTTTCCTGCAGCAGGCGGTGCGCCCGCAGAATCATACCGGGTGTGCAGTAGCCGCACTGAAGGCCATGCATCATGCGGAAGCCTTCCTGCAGCGCGCTCAGCGTTCCGTCAGCATTGGCCACGCCTTCGATGGTGGTGATGTTAGCACCGTGTGCCTGTACCGCGAATGTCATGCAGCTTTTGACCGACATGTCGTCCATGTCGACCGTGCAGGCACCGCAATGGCCGGTGTCGCAGCCGATATGAGCTCCGGTCAGGCTCTGTTGCTCCCGCAAGAAGTGGATCAGCAATGTGCGTGGCTCAACCAGCGCCTCGACCTTCTTGCCATTGATCGTCAGTTCGATATGCGATTTTGTCATTGGATTTCCCCCTCAAGCTTTGGCGCGGGACTGAGCCCGCTCAAGCGCGCGCCGCACCATGACACCTGCCATCTTCGTGCGATATTCAGCTGGCCCGCGCATGTCTGACGCTGGCTCGGTGATGGCTTCGGCGGCTGCCACGGCGGCGTCGACCGATGCCTTGTCGAGGCTGGTGCCGACCAGCAGGCTTGCAGCTTCGGAAGCCCAAAGCGGCGTCTCGGATACGTTGGTCAGACCGATCGAGGCACTGCTGCATTTGCCATCAGCCATGGTGATGACGACGGCTGCGGCCGCAGTGGCATAATCGCCCACCTTGCGTTTGAGCTTCTCGTACGCATAACCATGCCCATCCGCCGGGATCGGGATGCGGACTGCGGTCAGGATCTCGCCATGTTCAAGCGAGGTGAAATATGCGCCTTGGTAAAAGTCGCGTGCCGCAATATCGCGGCTGCCATCCGGACCGGTAACTGAATAGGTTGCGTCCAGACACATCATCAGCGCCGGCATGTCGTTGCCGGGATCGCCATTGGCGACATTGCCGCCGAAGGTCCCCTTGTAGCGGATCTGCGGATCAGCGATCAGCCGCGAGGTTTCGGCGATGATCGGTATGTGACGCTCAAGCTCATCGGAACTGATCAATTCGAACTGCGTGGTCATGGCGCCAATGACAATTTCATCGCCGTTGACCGTGATGCCCTTGAGATTGCCGATGCCGGAAAGATCGACAAGATGTTCCGGCGAGGCCAGCCGGGTTTTCATCAGAGGTATAAGGCTGTGACCGCCAGCAAGAATGTTGGCATCCTCGCCCAGCTTGGCAAGCAAACCAACGGCATCTTCAATGGTTGCAGGCCGATGATAATCAAATACGCCAGGTATCATTCTAGCTCCTCCCAAAGCTTGGCAGATGAAGTCCGATTTCCTCAAGAGCCGGATGGCTGATGACTTGACCACACTTCAACAGTGCACTTAGGAGAGGCTATTTTGGTGGATTCAAACAGTCATTTACGCATGAACACCGCATATTTTCACGAAATACGGTCTGCTCGCACGAACTGCGTCAACAAGACTGACATAAACTTCAGGCGACGCCGGAATGCCTGCGCGCCTGATGAGCGGCCAATTCCTGTCGAAGATCGGCAACGCGAGCCCGGCTGATCGGCACCGTGCGGCGGACAGGCGAATCCAGTTCCGCCACTGCAGCATCTCCGGATTTCTTCACCTGACCGACATGCGCCAGATTGACTATGTAGGATCGGTGGGTCCGGTAGAACACTGGTTTTGGCAAGCGTTCGAAGATTTCGGTAATCGAGAGCGTACAGAAAAGATCGTCACGCCCATTGAAGACATAGGTGTAATGGGCGTTGGCATGCACCGATATGACTTCGCTGGCCGCGATGTGAAACCGGTTTCCATTCTTTTCGATCGGCAAGAGATTGGCCGAAACGTCGTTGGTCAATGCGTTGGCTGCTGCATCTGCCGATCTGTCAGTAACGGCGTCATTGAAATCATCAGCGCTGTCGTTTCCACTCTTTTGGTCTGGATTGTCTGCGTTTTCCGCCAGCCGCTTGGGCACCAGCGTCAGCATGAAGATACCAGAGATCGCAAAGGCGACGACACTGACGATCACAGCCAGGGTGTCGCTGGAAATAAATGAGGTCGATTGGCTTTGGGCTGCCAGTGAAAAATCGAACATCGTGCCTATCATGGCGGTGTAGTGCATTCCCGACACAGCGCATCCAAGGAAGGTGGCGCAAAGGAAAAGCGGTGGTCGCCGCTCAGCCGAAAATGCCAGCCACAACGCCAGACCCGAAGCCGTTACGGCAATGACGAAGCTTATCACGACATAGGCCGGGTCATAGCTCATTCGGGCGCTGGAATTCAGCGCGATCATGCCGACATAATGCATCGTCGCGATGCCCAGCCCCATCACGCCGGCCGCGATCGCAAGCAAATGCGGGGACCGCAGGCTTGCCATGAATATGGCAATGCCGGTTACCAGCACGCAAAGCAGAAATGACAGCAGTGTTGGCAAGACAAGATAGTCGACCTCGGCGGCCATTCCCATCGACAGCATGCCGATGAAATGCATACCCCAGATGCCGACCGCCAAGGTCATTGCCGAGGCTGCGATCAGCAGACGACGGTTGAGTGCGAACGCGCCGGATATGCGCAGCGCCAGATACAAACCGACATAACTGGCCTGAATGGCAACTATGACGGATAGAGCAACCAGATAGAAATTATGATGCATTGCCATTACGGGTTGGCCCAATCAGCTTGGCATGGTGTTGGTTCCCGGATCATGATTTGAAACTATCATAAATCCTCGACTGATTTCCACCAGATCCGGACGGCTGTGACGATGCGCCGGGTGATCATCCCTGTTATGGGTCTGTTTTCAAGGCGTTATTTCTGATGAACTCTGGCTTGCATGGCTGACCATACCCGATGAAGCCGGCCTGGCTGTTCAAGCGGATATGCGTCGGGGCTGCCGGCATGACTGGAACGGCAATCCGGCCTCTCAGGCGATCTTCCGCTTTTACATCAGGCCGCTGCCGGGTAGCGTCTTTTCAAATGCTGGCGATGTTATCCGTGTGAACAAACAAGGCTGTTTTCATGTCCCGTCTCAATATCGAACAATTGCGCACCTTTCTTGAGGTTGTTCGCCTGGGCGGGGTGCGCAAGGCGGCGCAGAGCCTGAATGTCAGCCAACCCGCCGTGAGTTCCAGAATCAAATCGCTTGAGGATACGCTGGCGGTGGAGCTGTTCTATCGCAACTCAGCCGGCCTGACCCTGACCAAGCGGGGCGAAATGCTGATCCGTTATGCAGAACAGTTCGAACATCTGTCTGAGCAGGTGACGGCCAACATCATCGCCCCCGAAGCGATCGAGCAGCAGCTGCGCCTGGGCGTCGCCGAAACCGTGGCGCAATCCTGGCTGCCCGATTTCGTTTCGGCGCTGCACCAGCGATTCCCGAAAGTCGAGATCGAGATCGATGTTGACGTCTCCACCAATCTGCGGGAGCGGCTGCTCGACCGCGAGATCGATCTTGCCATCCTGCTGGGCCCGGTATCGGAGGCGACGATCGCGAACATCATGCTGCCCGTGTTCGACATGGCGTGGTACGTCGCTGCAGAAACCACCAGTCCCGACGGCGATGACGCCAGCCTGATCGCGTCTCACCCGGTGATCACCTTTGCCCGCAACACGCGTCCCCACCGCGAACTCAAACGCGCCCTGTTCGAAAGGGTGGGGCCGGGCGCGCAGATCTTCACGTCCTCGTCACTGTCGGCCTGTTTCAGGCTTGTTGAGGCCGGGCTGGGTGTGGCTGCATTGCCGCAAATTCTCGGGCGCGACCTGGTGGCGCGTGGTGCGCTTCGCACCTTCAATCCGGGGTGGTTGCCCTCGCCGCTGCAGTTCACCGCATCCTATCTCGGCGATCCGAAGAGCCATGTCGTGGAAATCGCGGCGCAGCTGGCACTGGCAACCGCGCAGGATAAAGGTGATCAAAAAACATGATCACTTAAGCCAAGAAAATTCGATTTGATTTGATTGGTTTTGCCTGCGACGCTTCCGGCATGACGCACTTTGCCGGAAGATGTAAAACCTGATGCCAGCCCCCCGTATAACCATTGCAGTCGACATCGGTGGCACCTTCACTGATCTCGAATTCCGGGATTCCAGTACAGGTGCTGCCCATAGCCTGAAATCCCCGACAACCCCGGACAATCCGGCGCGCGGCTTGACCGATGCCATCACATTGGCCGGAGAGCGGTTCGGCTTCACCACTGCCGATATCGGGCTGATCCTGCATGGCACCACAATCGCAACCAACGCCGTTCTGACCCGCGACCTGCCAGCAGGCGCTCTCATCACCACCGAAGGCTTCGAGGACGTGCTTGAAATCGGGCGCCATGCCCGCAGCGATATCTATGCCTTGCGCGGACCGGACCGCAGCATCCTTGTTCCCCGCCGTCACCGGTTTGGCGCACCAGGCCGCATCGGCGCATCAGGCGAGATTGTGCGCGAGATCGACGTCGCGGCACTGGATGCAATAATCGAGCGTGTGGCTGTCTCCGGTGCCAAAGCGACGGCGATCTGCTTGCTCAATGCCTATGCCAACCCGGCCCAGGAAATCACGATCCGCGACCGCTTGCTGGCCCGCTGCCCTGACATGGCCGTGTCCTGCAGCCACGAAGTGTCGCCGGAAATCCGCGAATTCGAGCGCACCGCAACCACCGTTCTCAATGCTCTGCTCGTTCCCGTCATCGCCCGCTATGTCACCGCCCTGCGGGCGCGTCTGAGAGATGCGCAGATCGCGGCTCCGGTCTATCTGATCCAGTCCAACGGCGGCGCGATCAGCCTCGATGCGGCGGTGCAGGCGCCGGTCAAGCTGCTGCTGTCAGGTCCTTCAGGTGGCGTTCTGGCCGCGCAGAAGCTGGCCAACACGCTCACAACACCCGATGTCGTCGGCGTCGATATGGGCGGCACCAGCTATGACGTGGCGGTGGTGGCCGGCGGTGACCGCACGGTGGTCACCCAGGGCGAAATCGACGGCCTGCCGGTCCGCGTGCCGATGGTGGAAATGAACACCATCGGCGCGGGCGGCGGTTCGATCGCCTTTGTCGACCCGTCGGGCCGCCTGCAGGTGGGGCCGCGCAGTGCCGGCGCCGTGCCCGGGCCGGTCTGCTACGACCGCGGCGGCACCGAACCCACGGTGACCGATGTGAACCTGATCCTGGGGCGGCTTGACGCCGCCACATTCCTGGGTGGCCGCTTTGCGCTTGATCTCGACGGCGCGCGTGCCGCATTGCGTGACAGGATCGAGCTGCCGCTTTCGCTGACGCCGGATCATGCCGCGGCCGGCATCCTTGCCGTGGTCAACGCGAAACTTGCCGCCTCGATCAAGTTCTCGCTGTTTGCCAAGGGGCTTGATCCCCGCGATTTCGCGCTGATGAGCTTTGGCGGGGCCGGCGGCCTGCACGCCATAGAGGTGGCCGAAGAGCTGGGCATCACGCAGGTGATCTTTCCCCGCGATCCGTCGACCTTTTCGGCCCATGGCATCCTGTTTTCCGACATCCAGCACGATCTGTCGCGCACCGAGATCCTGCCGCTGGCACCCGCCAGCCTGCCCACATTGAACGCAATGGCTGACGATCTGCGCGTGCGCGGCAGTGCCTTGCTGGACCAGGACAAGATGCCCGAGGACAAGCGTATTCTTACCCTTACCGCAGATCTGCGCTATCGCGGTCAAGCGTTCGAGTTGATGACTCCCATGCCCGATGGTCCGATCAGCCCGGAAACCCTTGCCACCTTGCGCAACCGTTTCGAGGATCAGCACCGCCAGCGCTTTTCTTTCGACGACCCGAAGGAAGCTGTCGAACTTGTGACCATGCGATTGACCGCTATCGGCGTGCTTGGGGATGCGGATCTTCCAGTCGTCCCATACGCCCCGAGCGAAACGGCAGCTGTCACGCACAGACCCGTCCATGTGGACGGCGGCTGGTTTGACACGCCGGTGCACCGCCAGCTTTCGCTCGCACAGGGGGCCACTGTAACCGGCCCCGCAATCATCGAACAGGAATACACAACCCTGCTGATCCCCGGACGCTGGTCCCTGACCATGACGGCTAACGGCGACATGACCGCAAGGAAAAAGCCATGATCCGTCCCGATCCCGTCCTGCTTGAAATCGTCTCTGCCGCGCTGGTATCGGTGGCCGAGGAAATGTCGGTGACGGTCTGGCGCACATCCCGGTCGACAACCGTGCGCGAGTTGCTGGATTATTCCACCGCCGTGTTTGACGGTCAGGGCCGCAACGTGGCCCAGGCAGCACGAATGCCGGTGCATCTGAACTCGATGGAACTGTGCCTTCACCACATTGCCGCCCACCACATTCCGCTCGATGAATGGCGGGACGGGGAAGTGATCGTGACCAATGATCCCTATTGCGGCGGCCAGCACCTGCCGGATTTCATTGCCTTCAAACCGGTGTTCAAGGACGGTCAGCGCATCGCCATCACCTGTGTTCTGATCCATCACGTCGATGTCGGCGGCGGAGCAGCGGGCGGCTACAACGCCAAGGCAGTCGAGGTGTTTCAGGAAGGCTTGCGCCTGCCACCGGTGCGGATCGTGCGTGGCGGAAAGATGCAGGACGATCTATTCGCAACCATCCTGCAAAACGTCCGCGAGCCGGAGACCTTTCGCGGCGACTTTCTAAGCCAGATCGCTGCACTCGACGTTGGCGCCCGGGCCATGCTTCGGCTGGCCGATCGTTATGGCGTACAGGCACTCGACGACATAGGCGCTGCCCTTCTCGACCACGCCGAGCATGAGATGCGCAACGCGCTGGAAGCCTTGCCCGATGGCACCTACACTGCCGAGGATTTCGTCGATGGCGACGGAATCGAAGACGGCGCGAAGCGAATATCCGTCGCCCTGACGATCAAGGGCAGTGATATCGCCCTGGATTTCAGCGGCACGGCGGCGCAGGCCAAGGGCCCGATCAATGCGACCATGGCAACGACAACCTCGGCGGTCTACTACGCCGTGATTGCCGCCTGCGGTGTGACGGCAACGGTCAACGCCGGCTGCTACCGGCCAATCACCGTGACAGCGCCCGAAGGATCACTGGTCAACGCCACGTTCCCGGCACCGGTGTCGATGCGGATGCTGCCGGGACACAAGATCGCCACCGCCGTGCTGCGCGCCTTTGCCCAGGTGCTGCCCGAACGTATTCCGGCCAGCTATTACGGCACCACCTTCAATCATGCGGTCAACATCCGCCGCGCCGACGGCCGCCGCCAGGTCTATTTTGACTCTGAACTGGGCGGCTGGGGTGCACACCCGGAACGCGACGGACCAAACGGTCTCGCCGCCGGTTTTCACAACGGGCAGAACACACCGGTCGAAATGATCGAGGCGCTGTTTCCACTTCGCTTCACCCGCTACGGCCTCGTGCCCGGCTCGGGTGGCGCCGGTCGCATGCGTGGCGGCCTGGGGATCGTGCGCGAATGGGAATTTCTTGCCGAGAGCGGTTTGTTGAATTCGGCCTTTGATGCCTTCCAATCGCTGCCTTACGGACTGGAAGGCGGCCAGCCCGGACGGGGTGGCAGCTTGAGCGTCACGCGCGATGGCGTGACCACTGCCCTGGCGGCCAAGACCATCGGCCATGCGCTGCGTCCGGGTGACATTGTGCGGATGGAAACTCCCGGTGGTGGCGGGCATGGCGATCCGCAGCTGCGGGATGCAACAGCGATCGCCGAGGATCAGGCAGATGGCTATGTCTAGTCTTAGATCCTCGGAAGGCTGTGGCGGGATGGATGCCTGGAGCGGCAGCCAGGCCCTGCTTTGCCCAAGCGCTGCATTCGCGCCAGAGCGATTAAGCCACCGAAGGGATTGTAAATTCGGCGCGACTTCTGCGAAGGTTCGAAAAGGCCAGCTCTTGTGTGATCGGCTTTGCATTTTGGGAGACCGGAAATGACCGAACCGCTGCCACAACGGGTGTCGCGCTGGCTGGCATGGGTGGCAGGGGCAGTGATCTTGTTTGGCTGTGCGGTACCAATCACCATTGATGTGCTTGCGCGGTATTTCCTGAACCGCGGTCTGGTGGAGAGTTTCGAGATTTCGGGATATGGCCTGGCCGCCTGCATCGGGCTCGGCCTCGCCTATACGGTCACCACCAAGGCTCATATCCGGGTGGATTTCGTGGTGGCCAAGATGCCGTTCCCGGTACGCGCTGCCTGTGATCTGCTGGCCGCCTGTGCACTGGCTGTTGTGGCAGCGGCTCTGGCCTGGTTTGCATGGGGCACGGTGTCGCAATCCTGGGCGATGGGCGCGCGGTCGATGTCCCAGCTGCAAATTCCCATTGTGATCCCTCAGGGTCTGTGGTGGATCGGACTGTTCTGGTTTGCCTGCATGGCCGTCTTGGCTCCCATCCAGGCCGTGATCCGGCTGATCAAGGGCGACCGTGCCGGGTTTGAAGCGGCGATCGGGTCAGCCGATCTGAATGCCGAGATTGACGAAGCCGTGCATGCAGTGGAGGACCTGCGATGATCGGCGCGGCGCTTGTTCTGCTTCTGGTGATGCTGGTGCTCAGCCTGCCGGTGGCGGCTGTTCTGGCCCTGACCGGCTACATCCTGTCGGAAAACTATGCGTTTTTCCCGATGACGGGAGCGGCCGGTGAGCTCGCCTGGAATTCATCCGAAGACTTCATCCTGATTGCAGCGCCGATGTTCATCATGATGGGCGAACTGATGCACCGCTCGGGTGTCTCGGGGCGGTTGTTCAACGCGCTGACCCCATGGTTTGCAAGGCTCCCCGGCCGGCTGATGCACACCAATATTGCGGCAAGTGCGGTCTTTGCAGCAACCTCCGGATCGTCCATCGCCACCGCTGCCACGATCGGCACCGTGGCCATCCCGAACATGGACAAGGGCGGCTACAACCGGCCGCTGTTTCTGGGCTCCATCGCGGCGGGCGGAACCTTGGGCATTCTCATTCCTCCGTCGATCAACATGATCATCTACGCCGTGCTGACCGACACCTCGGTCGCCGATCTCTACGCCGCCGGGTTTATTCCTGGCTTCGTGCTGGCCGCGCTGTTTTCCGGCATCGTTCTGGCGCTGGTGCTGTGGCGGCCGCATTGGGGTGGGCCCAAGGTGGTCGAGGCATCGCTGTGGCCCGCTCGGATCACGGGCCTGCCGCATCTTCTGCCGCCGCTGTGCCTGTTCGCAATCGTCGTGGGCAGCATCTATGCGGGGCTTGCCACCCCGACGGAAGCCGCGGCCCTGGGCCTGATCGCCACGGTGATCCTGGTGGCGCTGAATGGCAAGCTGACACTGCCGGTGCTGCTGACCGCCTTTGAAGGCACGGTCAGAACCACCTGCATGATCATGCTGATCGTCATCGCGGCCTTCTTCTTGAACTTCGTCATGGTTTCCATCGGCCTTGTCGGTGCGATCACCGATGCGGTGCTGTCGCTCGGCTGGCCGCCCTTGGGCATGCTGCTCGCCATCGTCGTGTTCTACCTGCTGCTGGGCTGCTTTATGGAAACGCTCTCGATGATGATCGCCACCACGCCGATCATCGTGCCGGTGGTGGTTGGCCTGGGGTATTCCCCGGTGTGGTGGGGCGTTGTTTTCGTGATCCTGATCGAAGCCGCGCTGATCACCCCGCCGGTCGGCATGAACCTCTATGTGGTGCAGGCGGTGCGCAAGGGCGGCGGCGCGTTTACCGATCTGTTCAAGGGCGCAGCCCCGTTTCTTGTCGCCATGCTGATCATGATCGGCCTGTTGATCGCCTTCCCGCAGCTGGCCCTCTGGCTGCCCACAATCGTCAATCCGAAAACCGGTGGATAAAGCCGTTTCAACCCAAGGGAGACTATAATGAAACTTCTGATGACAACGACGCTTGCTGCGCTTGTGGCCTTGCCCGCCCTGGCTCAGGACATGCCTGCCACCGAATTCAACGTGGTTGGCTCCATCGGCAGCCTGTCGATGTACACCGACAAGGAACTGCCGTTCTGGTCTGAGCAAGTGCCTGCCGAAACCGGCGGCAAGATCACCGCAAATGTCAAACCCTTCACCGAACTCGGCTTCAAGGGCGGCGAGATATTCCGGCTGGTCAGCAATGGCACCTTGCAGATCGCAACCACCGTGCTCGCCTACAATTCCGGTGAAGTGCCGCGCAACGAGGCGACCGATCTGGTCGGCGTGCTCGACAGCGTCGAGCAGCTGGCCGAAGTGGTCGAGGCATGGCGGCCGTCCTATTCCGAGTTCCTGGAAAAGGAACACAACATCAAGCTCCTGGGCTTTGGCACCTACCAGGCTCAGGTGATCTATTGCCGCGATGAATTCACCTCGCTTGCCGATCTCGCGGGCCGCAAGGTGCGCGCCTCCGGGGCTTCCCAGCAGGCCTTTGTCAGCCATCTGGGCGGCTCGCCCCTGTCCATCGCCTTTGCCGAAGTGCAGCCTTCACTCGCCAGCGGCGTGGTCGATTGCGCCATCACCGGTGCGCTGTCAGGATACAAGGCCAAATGGCATGAGAGCGCCAAGTTCATCTCGCCGATGCCGGTCAACTTCGGCCTTGCGGCCCAGCTTGCCAATCTGGATTGGTGGAATGGTCTCGATGCATCGGTTCAGGACTACCTGACAACTGGCCTGCGCGGGCTCGAAACCTCGATCTTCGAACTGGCGGCCACGGAAACTGAAACAGGGCTTGCCTGCAACACCACCGGACCATGCTCTCAGGGTGAACCGGCCGGTATGACCCTGGTTCCGCTGACCGAAGCCGACGAAGCGCTGCGCGCCGAAGCGGTGAAGGTCGCAATCCTGCCTGCATTCGCCGAACGCTGCGGCGCTGAATGCGTCTCCGCATGGAATGCAACCATCGGCGGAACGCTCGGCGTCACCATCGAATAGGAACTCCGGGGCGGCGGGTGTTCCTGCCGCCCCGCTCTCAACCACACGTGCCTGGCTTGATTTGCTGGCACGCCGCGGAGACCTTTGCTTTGACGGCTCAGGTTTCGGCAAGTCCGGTCAAGTCAGCGCTTTGGGACTGGAGAAACGCCTTCGTCCCATCTGTATAATAGGCTTGCGCAATGCCGGAACCTAGCTTCCTGAGATGAAACGCGTGGGTCTGCCCGTTCCTGAATGTCTGATAGCGGGTCCAATAGCTCTCTCCGTCAAACCCGTAAACGCCGGTGTCTTCCTCTCCCGATGAAAACCGGGCGGCGCAGCGACCATCAGATTGATAATCGATGACCGCAACCAGAGCCCGGGTCTCCGGTTGGAAGCAGTAAATTGTGCGTCCCTCCAGAAACAATCTTACCTCGTCTGCATTCATCATCATTATCCTTCGATCCGATATGTCTTATTGCTGAATTGCTGATGCATGGTTGTTTGCAGAGAATCACACCGGTAAGCAACGCAAATCCATCCTTCAAGCTCAGCCTCGTGGCGCCAGAATCGCAACCGGCTGCATGACGCTCATCAACGGCTGCGATCTTCAAGCGCGACCTTGGAGTTTGCTGGCGTTTCACGGCCTCTATGGAGCTCCCGCACGAACTTTAGTCGAGAGTCATTTTGTTTCGGTTTTTTTCGTTTGACATTCGATTATGGTTCCTTTTATCCTGCCTTCATTCGGGAATGCAGGCAGTGAACTCACTCGCGGCGAGCACGGGCAGCGGTAATAATATACGTCCCAACTGCAATCTGGAGGCGAGGCTTGGGAGGGCTTCTTCTATATGCTGGAATTGGAAAAAGTCTCCAAGATTTCCAACGGGGAAACGCACATTGGTGACGTTTCGTTGCGACTGGAAAGCGGTTCGCTGAACGTGCTTCTGGGGCCGACTTTGTCGGGCAAGACAAGCCTGATGCGGATCATGGCAGGACTCGACCGCCCGACACAGGGGCGCGTTTTGAGTGACGGCCAGGACGTCACCGGACTGGCCGTGCAGAAGCGCAATGTCGCCATGGTCTACCAGCAATTCATCAATTATCCGGCGATGACCGTCTATGAGAACATCGCCTCGCCGCTGCGGATCTCCGGCGTGGACAAGGCGACGATCGAGCGCGAAGTCGAGCGCGCGGCCGAGCTGCTCAGGCTTGGCCCCTATCTGCAGCGTACACCGCTCAATCTGTCTGGTGGCCAACAGCAGCGCACGGCGCTGGCACGGGCTATCGTCAAGAAGGCCGGGCTGGTGCTGCTTGATGAACCGCTGGCCAATCTCGATTACAAATTGCGCGAGGAGCTGCGCGCCGAGCTGCCGAAAATCTTCTCCGAATCCGGCGCCATTTTCGTTTACGCCACAACCGAACCATCCGAAGCGCTGCTGCTCGGCGGCTCAACCGCAACGCTGAGCGAAGGCCGCATTACCCAGTTCGGCCCCACGGTTGATGTCTTCCGCGATCCGGTCGATCTGGTGACAGCGCAGACATTTTCCGATCCGCCGATCAACCTGCTGCCAATGGAGAAGAAGCAGGGCAAGTTTGTCAAGCCGGGGGTGAATGACATCGCGGTTCGCGCGGAGCTTTCCCACCTGCCCGATGGCCCCTGCACCCTCGGCTTTCGGCCACACAATCTGTCGCTGGCGGCCGGACCGGGTACTACGCCGCTGTCTGCCGAGGTCATGGTGACCGAAATCACCGGCTCGGAAAGCTACGTCCATCTCATTCATGAAGACCAGCGCTGGGTGATGCTGACCAAAGGCATTCACGACATTGACGCCGGCAAGACGCTGGAAGTGCATCTCGATACGGCTCACCTGATGGTGTTTGACCGAAATGGACGCACCGTTCGCGCCCAAAAAGCGGGGGCATGAGGAAAAACCATGGCCCGCATTGATCTTGACCATATCCGCCACGCCTATATGGCAAACCCGTCCCGCGACGAAGATTATGCGCTGCGCGAGGTGCATCACTCCTGGGATGATGGCGGCGCCTATGCGCTGCTTGGGCCCTCGGGCTGCGGCAAGACCACGCTGCTCAATATCATTTCCGGGCTGCTGACGCCGTCCGAAGGCAAGATCCTGTTCGATGGCAACGACGTCACCGGTCTGCAGCCGGAAGAGCGCAACATCGCCCAGGTGTTCCAGTTCCCCGTCGTCTACGACACCATGACGGTGGCCGACAATCTGGCCTTCCCCTTGCGCAATCGCGGCATGGCCGAAGCTGATGTCCAGGCCCGCGTGGCTGAAGTGCTGGAGATGATCGATCTCGTCGATATCGCCGGCCGCAAGGCGCGCGGACTGACAGCCGATCTCAAACAGAAGATATCGCTTGGCCGCGGCCTTGTGCGCGCCGATGTCAACGCCATCCTGTTCGACGAGCCGCTGACGGTGATCGATCCTCA
>Ga0114910_1000654_pt1 | contig 17291 bp, 30 predicted proteins | sample MalvireepMed_908_FD_83500 | JGI IMG/M metagenome (GOLD analysis project Ga0114910, IMG submission 83500) | Marine viral communities from the Global Malaspina Expedition - Malaspina viral metaG DeepMed_908 | ecosystem: Environmental > Aquatic > Marine > Oceanic | place: Mediterranean Sea...
AGACGCTCGAAGGCCCGGGCCATGATGGGATGGCGTGGGCCTTGGTGGGATCTTCTGGGCTCTGGGCTCTGGGCTCTGGGCTCGATGCTGCCTTCGATGCTGCCTTCGATGCTGCCTTCGAGCGTCCGTAGCATTTCGCCTCGGTGGATAGACCAAGGGCCTTTCGGCCTGATTCACTATTAATCAGGACGAATCTCGGCTCGCTGCTGGGTGTTAGTACGCCTTCGAAGGTGTGAAGGGCCTGAGAATCGGCCTTATTCTGCCGTTTTTTGGCTAAGTGACTGTTATTTATAGGAATCGATATTTTCAGAGCAGCTCACGCAGCTCACGTGAATGAATCTCGCTGTAGCGGCGGCCTTCAGACTGCTCCGGTCGAATCTTTTAGAAAAAGGCCCGGCAATTATACCGGGCCCGAGTCTATTTTTGTCCACCTGGGATCTGGTGCCTAGCTAAACCTTGCCGCCATCGCTTGGCGGTTTTGCTCCTGTAGTTTCTGCGAGTCTTCTATCCGGCGCGGTAGCACTTTGGTTAGATTGCAGCTATCGCAGCAACGGCCTTCGACAATGGGCGCGGCGTTGTTTCCCAGTATCCAGCCGTGGTTGTCCGCTATCTGATCGCCGCACAACGTACAATAAATATGGTCTAATTTCTCCATGGTCTCGGTCTCCTCTTCTAGCTGTAAACGGTTGTGCCAATATCACCCACAATATGATGCCTAAGCAAACTCCCATAATTGAGCGACGCCACGAATCGAGTGATGGTCTCGCTGTCGGTCTCAAGCTGGTCCTGCTTCGATAGCCTGTCCCAGTGCATCCGGACATTCCCACCATTGCCATAACATCCGCCTTTTTTCGTTAGATCGCCGGCAAGCTTCCAAGCGCTGCCATGGTTGGTAAAGACTACAATAAATGAGCGCTCCGGTCTCGCACACCATGGGCCCAGTCTATCGCCACAATTACCGCAGCTGACTCCGGTTGTCTCATTCTGGCAACGCAGCGCCATGATTGAAGGGCCCTTGCTGGTCTCAATGGCGGCCGAGTTCTTGACGGCTATTCGCTCCCAGTCTTCTAGAGGTATGTTTGCGACCGATGGCACGCCTTGCAACGTCGAGTCGGCTGCGTCACGCAGCGTGTCACAACTATAGTTGTACGTTGTGCATCCGTAGGCGTTGGCTAGTGCCGGCCAGTCTCTCGGCGGAAAGTGGGTGTATAAGTAAGACGTTCCACCCGCTGGGACCGAGCGAGCTACGGTCTCGGCGTATACCGAGTCGACCTTGACGGGCTCGGTTGTCTCTGGTTTGAGATGACACGAGTCGGGGCACGTCGAATATTTTGAACCCACCGCTGCGCGGTAGGTAATAGCTGAGCCCTTAAGCTTTTTGGACTCGCTATGGGCTCGAGTGATTAAAGTCATGGCTATAACTCCTCCTCAATAGGTTCGTCATGTTCATAACTGGAATCGGTCAACACTTCAGGACGATAACCGGCCAATTTTTTAGACCTGCACTTATCACAAGCCCTGCAGATATAGATTCCCCGCGCGTCGTTCACATCATGGGAAGCTAAACCGGAACCGCAGTTACAAAGACGCTCTCGGCAATACGATAGCACCAGGTCGAGCGGCGACTTATCGAATCTAGTCATATTTTCACCTTTTCTGTTAGTCTCGGATTAATCCTAGAACATTAAAACAACAATGTAGAGTCCATTTTTAAGGCGAGTCTCGGCTCGCTGCTGGGTGATAGTGCGCCTTCGAAGGTGTGAAGGGCCTGAGATTTGCCCTTGTTGCACGGGCTCGGACAAAAAAATGGCCCAGTTTTTACACTGGGCCAAGTTTCTGTCCACCTGGGATCTGGGCGTTATGCTGCCATTGCCTCGGCGGTTGCTACTGCTTGCCACTGATTGTTTGGTAAGTTCAGCACCTGTCCGCCTAGCTTCTGCCAGTTCTCGACCTTGTCTGCCTCGGCGTGGTTGGCTGCGTTGGTCACGGCATTGGCTAACGTGGCCTTGCTTACTGGCTCCCCAACATATCCGGGCTGTTGAATAGTAGACATAAGTCCGTCGAGCACTGACTTGGTCTCAGGCTTGCTCAACCGAAGGATGTTTCCCAGTTCCTGTACAGCGCCGAGCTGATCCACCACTGTTTGACTAGCGGCCTCTCGCATAAGGCGACATGTACGCTCGAAGGATTCAGGCTTCGCTATTTCCTTCACCCAGTCCGCAAGTTTGGCTTTCAGCGCTGCGTTGTCTAGGTCTTTCGCCTTCTGGCTAAGGATAGCGTAGGTTTCAGCGTCTGCCCGAGAGCTAGTAAGATGCGCGGACCTAGACTTGTTCATGCCCTGCATTCCATTTAGACAAGCCAGTGTCCAGTACACATCGGACACTACTACCGAGCCGCAACCGACCTCGGAGTTTGAGATATTGAGGCCGTGGGCCATAAGGTCACCAACATTGGCACCTTCCCCCGTTATGGTCTCCGACTTAAACTGAAGGACCAAGCGGCGGTCATTGTGCAAGCACTTTTGGATTTTCCACTTAGCGTCCGAATTCTGGACAGTCTTTGAAACAGCGTCGAGCAAGTCTACATTATCAAAGGTCTTAAACTTATCCGACAGAATGGCTCGAAGATGACGGCGGGAGTGGCGATTAGCCAAAACCTCTACGTCGTCGTCCCATAACATCGTCCGCAGCAGAACTCGTTTAGGCTCCTGATCGAATATAGCCTTCAGCAGATTATCATGCTGCGCGGTGTAGTCCGACTGCAACCGGCGCAGCGTCCGAACATCGATCCCTACTTTTTGTGCCAACTGGTCGTGAGCATAGCGAGAAATAGGGATCAGCTGGGTGGGCGCTCCGGTTTCATCTAAAACTAACATTGTCCGGCGCTCCGAGTCCCCTACACTATCCCCATATTCGACGGGGCGGGTAGCTATGCCAAGATTCCGAGTATCACAGACAATGTCTTCCTTCGCGGCCTCTTCTCGTTTGATCTTTTCTAAAAGATTAGTAAGAAGCCCCTCCGAGTTCTCTATCGTATGGGGCGTAACAGGTGAATAGTAGTTCATGGTCTTTTCCTCTCTTAGGGTAAAATTTTAAAACGAGCGTAGTATATGGGAAAAATTATATAACTGTCCACAAAGAAAAAACCCCCCAGAAAGTAATCTGAGGGGTAACTGTCGCGGCCCCCAAAAAGAAAAGGCCCACAGTATGACGGGGTTTTTAGGGAAAATCTAATAAACCCAAGGCACTCGCCGTCTGATCCTAAGTTTTTGTCCACCTGGGACTGGGTGCTATTTTTACTTGATTCTGCTGCCGTGTTTGTCCGTTAAAATCAACCCCGCATTTCCTTCGATCTGGGTATCGCTAAGGTACGCGTCGATTTCGACGTTCGCTGCGATGCTGCAAGAGCTTAGGTCCACCTCTGCATCCTTAAGGAGCTCCTCAACCTGCTCTCTAACTGCCTCGTTAAGGGCATGAGACGCAATCGGCAATGGAGACCCGTACAGAACTGTCATAAAGCTGCAAAGTCCTGTGTTAATTTTGTCCATTTCCGCTTCGAGCCTTGCGTGATTTGTTTGAAGCTCTGCCAAGATATTTTGGGACTTGGTCAACTCCTCTCGGAGCTGCTGTTCGTTCAGGTGATTTACTGTGTCCATCTCTCTTTTCCTTTTCTTTCTTCTCTGCAAAATGATCGATAACTCGATCCACTAGGTCAACAATAAAAAACATAACTCCTCCTAACTTTGTGTATGGGACTATTTTTAGAGAATGAAATCAAGAAAAAAGTGCAGAAGCTGCGGCTTAGTTAATTTTCGCATTTGCACTCTCCTCTAAGGGTTTTTGTCCAGACATCTCCATTAGTTTCTTTGCGACCGCTGCATAATCCACGCGATTGCCTTCAACTAAGCGCTTTAGCTCATGTAGATGATCGAGCCCTTTATTAAAGGCAGCGTCGGCCTCTTCTAAGCGACCCGCAGCTATCATCTCTGACATCCACTGGAATTGAAAACCAGCCTGTTTAGTTATTTGAAGAATACACGCCTTCTGCTCTGCTTTTGGTAAATCATCAAAGCGGTCCGGCAAATTGCTTGGGAACATTGTCATGTCTCTTTCCTCTCCTCATAAAGGTTATAAAACTTAGGTGACAAATAATAAGTTTGCCCCCATATGGATTTGTCAGCCTTATCCTTGTGGGACTCCAAAAATAAATCATCACCAATGAAATACTGGGCAACCTCTTTTGGTCTGTTTGGGTCAGGCTGACGCTTGCTGATGCTGTCAGAATGACGGGAGTGCAACTCAACGTACTCCTCGCGGGATATGTTAATCATCTCTCTTTCCTCTCCCTCAAGTGCTGTAATCAATAGCATATGCTCTAGACAACGCTTTTTCCTCGGAGGCATAGGATTCATCAGGTTCATCTGGTTCGTAATACTCTTCTCCATGTATAGGGCACACTGGGCTTGGTATAGGGCTGTACTCCAACTCTACACATTCACAGTCCCTATTCTCATCCAATCCCTCCACTTTTCTCCCACATTCAACACAAGGCTCAGTGGTTGATATCTCGTTACAGCCGTTCCATCCCCTGTATTTCTCACCCATGTGTTTGTAGTGGCAATAATCTGAACAGAAGACTAAGTGGTCTACAACATCACCGCTATCGTCTTCGATAAAATGCAAGTGGGCCATCTCTCTTTCCTCTACATAGAAACAGGAAATAGATGAGTTACCCCATCTTCCCCCGCTACAATCTCATAATCAAGCCAGCCTGAACTTTCATCAACACCTTGCAGAAAGGCCGTTCGCTCTGCCTCTGTCTTAAAATCGTATTCGCAAGGACAGGGGTTTTCTTCTCTCGTTTGTCTGTCCCCCCACGTTATCTTCAGGCAAAACTTCCCACAGTTAGGATTTGTCATCTTCTTTCCTCTCTTAAATGTCTGGGATAATCTTAGACTTGTTTTAGAGGGGCCGTCAATGCCCAAAAACTCTCCCAGTCATAGGGCTCGGCAAAGTCTCCGAGTGGCTGGACCTGATCCATTCCAACCATCCTTAATTCCACGGCATCTGCTGGGGAGAAAACTCTAATATGGAGGCTTCGATCACGGACTACAATAAAGCTAGGGGCGTGGGAGTGCCGAGAGTGCCAACTGACCTGATGCGCTGAAAGGTTCACCTTCTTGCCTGACTTGATGACCTTCAGCTCCATGAAGGAAAAGCTTCCATCTTCCGCGCAGCAGACTACATCGGGTAAGCCTGGGGTTGCGTATGACTCAATTCGAGTTAGTGTCAGTGACCTTTTGGTCTTCTTCAGGCTCGTCTTCAATATCTGCCAGAACCCCGCTTCGATGTTCTTCATCGCTGGGAGTTGCTTCTGCTTGCGGTGTGATGTCGATAATTGGTCCAAGGCCTTCTGAAAGCTGTCTGAGGGCATCTTCAACCTCCTGTCTATTCATAGAATCAATTGACCCCGTACGGATTTCCGACTTGCTGGTATACAACCCAGCCAGCTTACCCCTCGCTATTTCCGCCTGTACAGAAGCCGAAAATGCACCACTCTCCAAAGCGGCGTCTCGAATGACCTGCAACGAGCGCTCGCTTCGCTTGTAGTCTACAGCGTATTTCTCATCAAGCTCGGCCCTGTACTGAGCAATGGCTCGGCAGACGTGCGGCGATATCTCTGGATGTGTGAGTTCATACGCCCTAGAATGGGCTGACGTGGCTGGGTAACCCGCCTTAATAGCTGACTCTCTCTTCGTCTGTAAACCATCGTTGCTTACCCATTCAAGCACGAATTTCTGTTGTTTTCGTGTTAGCTGCTTGTCCACTAGAGCCGTTCCCTTTTTTGGCCTCGCCATCACTTTTTCCTTCCAAAACAACGCTGTCCCACCACCGTACCACCAAATTGGGCTTGTGCTTTGCTTGTTATAGTTAGTTTCAGTTAGACTACTAGGTTTTAAGAGACATTTTAACTAAAAATAGCTGTTTCTACCACGTTTAGCAACATTTGGTGCTACGGGTTATGGTACACCTCCAGCCGGAATTCCTTTTATACTATATAGGGTTGTAGCAGCGTAGCACAAACTACACCTGTACCGTCTCTGGACTCACCAGTTGTAAAAAAACATATTCATAGAAATACCTCTATATGGTACGGTTTGTGGTACGCCTTGAAGAGGCCGTGGTCCATGGTTAATGGTTAGTTGATAAAGATCACTGGTCGTTGTTTATCGGTCACTAATTTCTGACCGTCGTACCCGATCATCCAGACGCAGTTATCGTAGAAGTAAGAGTAGGTGTTGTCGTCTAGCAGAACTCTAAACTTCCCCGTTTCGCTGCTTCCTTCAAGCTGACCTTGAACCGAGATCTGGGGTTCAAAGTTATTTCTCAGAGCGTCTTGGTCCTTGACCCAAGCGACGCATACGGTTTTTCCGATAAAATCGGAAATCATCCCGGCGGCATTTTCACCACCAGCAATATAAGACTCTTCTGTTGTAGCCATAGTTTGTTCCTCTCTTATAAAGGACCACGGCCTCTTAAAGACGTATCTTGGATTGCACAATGTCAAACAGCTAAAACTTTTAACTGTTTACATCCTAGCAAATCCCATACCTAAAAGAAAGAGCTAATTGGTCGTGACTTCCGAAGCGGTCTCGATCCAGACGTGAGCCCCGCAGCTCAGAGGCTTGTCTGGTTGATAGACCACCTTGGAAGGACCATGGACCGTGACGCTATGTGCGTACGTGTTTGACTTGTAGGTTTTAACCGTGAGGACGGGCTCATTCTGCCCTGTCTTGCGGTTCTTCTTAATGACGTGTTGGTTTACATGGATGCGTGTGAGCATCAGTTAGGCCAGATGTAGGGGAGGTCATTCGGAACATCGAAGTTGTAGAACTCGGGATCTTTTCTTAGCAGGTTGGATTGGTGCGCCTTGTGGAAGGCCACATCTCCCAGCCACTTTGGAAACTCCACCTTGGTCAATGGGCCGGTAAGCTGGGACAGCGCCATACTGTTCTTGTACCCCCGCTTAACCCACTCAAAGATAGCGCAGTTCATATAGTGGGCAAGGCCGTCCTCGTGGCCTCTCCACATCCTTGTAGCCGGATGGTTGGTCCAGCCGTCTGTCTCGCCGCGCAGAGCACGTAAGATCTGGAAGGCCTCAACCCGCTGCTTGCCGAGGCGGCGGTAGTCGAGGCACTCCATCGTAAGGTCAAAGCAGGAGTAGGGGAGAAACGTCTGCATCAGGGCCCACCGCTAAATTCCAGACGATAGCCATTATTCTGCATAAAGTGGAGCGCCAGTTCCACGTCGCGTCTGCTTTTCTTGGTGAGTACGAGAAAGGGAAAGCAGTTTCTGTCGGCAAAGCTGGGCTCCTCCGAAGTCTGGTAGCTCCCAAACGTCCGGATGTACCTCTCGCCATCTTCCTCGAAGTCATCAAAAAGGTAGCCTTCCGTCACCATAGACGGGCACCCGAGTTCCCGTGTCTCCTCCGGAGTGCCGAAGGAGCCCGCTCCTATGATATCTTTCCACTCAATGACTATGTGTGGATAGCGGACCCCGAAGAGTTCGATATATTTCATTGTTGGCCCTCCTGTTCTGATAAAAAAAGCTCGGTAGTTCCCCCCTCCGGGTCAACACCTATCCCCACTACGTCAACGTCTAAGTTCTCCTTTATCCGCTGAATCTCTTTCCCTATATTGGAACGAATGAACAAGCTCTCCCTCACCTTTTGGTTTCGATACTCAAAACGCCAAAACACCTTATCGATACCCTCTGGAGTTTTCATTGTTGGCCCTCCTGTTCTTGAACGTCTGCTGTAGTGGGTACCTCACCTTGCGAGTCGCAGAGGTCGCAGTCAATATGTACCTCTCCAGGGACCGATGTCAGATTTGGGGGATATTTGGTTCCAACCCAGAAACCTCTTGGGCGGTGGGGCGCGGGAAACCTCTTGTCAAGGACATAGCCATTTCCGTGACACCGAGGGCATGGCATCATTGCCTTGTATAAGTCAGTCATGCAACCCCCCATTGGTAAGGGGTTGGGTTGTCCGATCCTTCAGGGCCCAGAGCGATAGAACCCTCACTTCGCCTTTTACGTTAGGGGCCTCCACTTTCACGCTTTCGAGTTCATTTTTCATACGTCGGCAAATACTACCGATATAATTCCGATTTTCAGTGGGCGTTCCTCCCCACGGGACATCTATAAGAGTTGCCAGTTGCGAGGTGGTCAACTCACCATTTGCCTCTAGGGCCAATTTAATCTTGGGCCAGACCTGCCGCCAGAGATGCTTGGACTTGCCCTTTGGCGTTCGTGGGGCAGAGTGGTCACTGTGGCCCTGTAAGATACTCATAGCACGAAAGACCGGCGGCGCTATTACGCTAGTCGAGCCGTCCTCCTCCACGAGAATATAATCGCCTTTTACAGCCCGTAGTGCTTTCGTTACGGGGATCGCGGTAACATTTTTCAAAGACAAATTAATCTTTTGCATTGGTTCTTCCTCTCGTTGGTTATTTAATTCTCCACACCCGAACGCCCCTTGGTTTGTTGGACGTTGCAGGGTAAGAACGGGTGGTGAACTTCACAGCACAGAGTCCTGTATTATTCGCGTTCAGTTTCTTTGTGCAGTAGCTCACTGTTCCTTGCACACTCTCCACACTACGTGAATCTATTTCCTCACAGTAAAAACTGTCTCCAACCTCCATCTGTGCAATCAGCGCAGGAAGGCGGCTATGTGAGAAGAAGCTCCTATTAGGGGGGATAGCCACTCCCTTCTCTATTGTAGGAAGTTCAGGGACGGGGTCTCGATTAGCGTCCCTCATTTCTTTTAACTCCGTCGCATATGTCGTCATCGCTTAATCCTCTCTTTCCAGTCTGATGGAATTTGAATAGCGCCCTTTCCGCCGTTGGACTGGGGGAACGCCCAGCTGATGTCCCAGCCCTTGTCCTTGCCAAAGGCCCTAGTGGCTTCCCGTACCCTTGCGGGGCTTGGATAGCTTTGGGAAAAGCGCATGTGAATGTCATCCCAGCTGTGGTGGGATGCTCTCATCGTGAGAATTGTGGTAGCCATGTCTCTGTCCATGGTCGCTCCTTTCTTCCTTTAAGGAGTTATCCCATATGTAGACTGGACTGTCAACTCCAATAAAAGAGAGCGTAGGAGCCGCATTCTGGACATGTAAAGTTGGAGACTATCAGGTGTTCTTCTGAATCTTCATCACAGTCATGGTCTCCGCCTTGGATCATAACGGAGCTGCATTTCCAACACTGGCCCCAAACGACAGAGCCCCCTGGCGAGAGAGGATCAACACCGGAGGGCTCTACGGAGAGAGAAGTACTCTTCTTATCAGTGTCAGTTGAGTTCATCAAGAATTTCTTGATCTGGTTGGAAAGAAATTTCGAACTGCTCTTCGCCACCGGGAGGGGTTCCAAAAAAGCTGTCCCAGTCGTAGGGAAAGCCACAGTTGGAGCATCGGAAGTGTTTATCCTCATAAACAAAAAACTTGCCGGAGTTGCATTCAGCACAAGCGATTGGATCGGCCTGTGGTGGTTGGGGGAAATCAACTACGGTCATGGTGCTTACCTTAAAAAAGCCTCAGCGGGTGAGGAAAGAAAGGTGAAAGAACCCCAGCCCGCTGAGGGAGTGTTCACCCGACTGGAGAACCGGGTGAACTGAAGGGCCGACCATGTGATAGGTCAGGTATCCAAATATATAGGACGAAAAGTCTAATGCAAGTGCTTTTTCTCCTCCTCTGAGATCCAGGTCCATTGTTCGTGAGAAAGGGGCCCTGTTGCATCAAAAAGAACGGCCATTTTTCCGAGTCTCTTGTTGGTGTGCAGGTCGAATATCTCGGCAGATCCACCAGTCTCCTCCAGCTCTTGCACAGCGGTCCTGAGAGATAAGTGGGCGAAGTCCTTAGCTTCTTCCATATCCTCGGCCCAGATTGCCAGCTCTCGCTGCACTTTGCCCACCTGAAATCTAATTTTTAGGGGCAGGTTATCTTGGTCAGTCATCCTCGACCTCTTCAAAGGGAGGCTCTATGGTAACATTTTTTTCATGGTCAAGAATAAAAAGTCGTACCTTGAGAGCTTTCTGGTAGTCGCTACGAATTCGGAAGGTGCCTATGTCTTTGCGTTTCTGGGTCCGCGAGATGTACTTTACGTCAAACAGAAAACACCGTCCCTGCTTATCTACAGCAACGAGGTCAATGGGCCCTTGGGCTGCAAAATTGACGCAAACGTAAAATCCTCTTTCGAGGAGCCACGCTGCTGCCACAGCCTCTGCCCATGCTCCTTTTTCATGTCGGCTCAGTAGCTCCGATTCTGCCATTCTCGAACTTCTCCGGTTCGTTGCCCCAGTGGCACCAGCCCTCTCTGACAGTCCGGGCGAACAATTCGATACGGGGGAGGTCTCCCATTAGCTGCACTATTCTGTCCGCCACCTCGTCTGGTTTGCGGGAATGCTCACGTCGTGGAGAGACCACAAGTCTTCGGACACTGGCCGACATGCGCTGTGGCTTTCCCTTGGTGGCAAGAAGACACATTTCAGGGTTAGCCCTTGTCCAGTATCCCATGCCCGTAAAAAAGTCCCTTTCTGTAAACGGAGCTGCTGCCGTTTTATTCAGTTTGGCCCACACAAAGGCCACGGTTTTGTAAGTAAAGCCCCATTTGTCAATTAAATCAAGGGCCTCTGGGAGCATAGGGTCGGTGGCCCATAAAAAGAGAGCGCAGTCCGTAGCCGCCAGATCCTGAACCGGGAGCCTTTGTATATCTCCGAGGTTCATGCAGTCGTAATGATTTTCTGCGGAGCGGCCCTTGCCTTCCTGACTCCATGTTCGGAAGGACCATGGTGGGTCGGCATAGATTATGGAGAATTTGTTAGTGGGTGAGGAGAATCCAGACAACATCCAAAAGCAGTCCCAAAATATACATCAGGCGCTCAAAGCTTTGAGTGCTTGTTTTAGCGACTTCACTTCTTTTTTAAGGGTGTCTATTTTCTGACCTGAGAGATCATTTTCTTGCATGATCTTGCTTGCGAGAACGCCCAGCTCATAGAGAGTTGCCTCCAGCTCTGTTCCAGATTTGCCACGTTTGGTCATAAAGACTTCGCAGGGGTTGCCGAAGTGCGGGTCAAATCCCACAGTCACGGCGAGTGAGAAGCCTTCGCCGCTCACTTCATCCGTGATGGATGGCCTACGATTTGGAGGCTCGTTCATCTTCTTCTACCGCTTTCTCCAGGATGTAGGTAAACTGTCCTGACAGCGTTCGCATTTCCCGTTTCGCCATGGCTCTCAGCTTCCTGTAGGAAGCTATGCTGATAACGATGGACTTCCATTTTTCTGGGTTCATCAAATCCTCCTAATCATCTGGGACAATACGCGATTTCTCTTTACGTTGCAACCTTTTTCAGGGAGCCCCAGTCAGGTCCGAGGGCAATGTCCACGGGAGAAGGAACCTCTAATTCCACGGCTTCTTCCATAAGCTTCTTAATCTCCTCGGCTTCTCCCAGATCCTTTACGGAGACGGCCAGCTCGTCATGTATCTGGACGAGAGGGACCTTCCCGCTGTTGTACACCTGCACCATGGCCTTCTTGGTCATGTCTGCCGCCCCGGCCTGAATTAAGCGGTTAAGCGACTTCCAGGTGTAGCTTCTGCGGATATTTTGCCCATATTCAATAAGAGCCTCTTCCTTCGGCAAAGCTCGGGCAGAGACGAACAGGTTGGGCTCCCACAAGTTGAAGCGGCACTTCCGTCCGAGGAGGGAACGGACAAAGCCGCTGCCCATCTTATCGGATACCTTTCTCTGGACGGCATCCTGTAGCTCCTTAACGAAAGGCACCTTGTCATGGTACTGGGCGATCAGGCGCTTGGCTTCATCTACAGTAACGTCCAGACTTTCAGCGAGCTTATTTTGCCCCATGCCATACATTAAAGCCAGATTGATGGTTTTTGCCTGAGATCTTGGGATAGAAGCAAGGTGTGCGACGAGTGCGTGGAAGTCGGTCTTGGGGTTCTCCTGATAGGCTTCCACGAAAGCCTCCGAGCCCGAAAGGCCGTTGCCTGTGAGGCTGGCATAGTGAACCAAAATCCGAGGTTCCTGTTGCGAATAGTCCAAGCTACTCCACTGCTCTCCAGACTCAGGTTGGAACAGCCCTCGAATGGTTTTTGAGAAGCGTGGATTGCGGGCTGGAATGGTCTGCAAATTTGGGTTATTCATGGATATGCGGCCAGAAACTGTCCCTCCGCCATCCGAGCGCAGCTGGTTGATGTGGCCGTGGATGCGTCCATTCTCTGAGTACCGGAAGATGTTGGTAAGGAAGGTGTTTCCTATCTTGTCCACCTCTCGTGCTTCAGCGATCTGCTGGGCTACAGGGTGCGAATGGTTCTTTAAAAAATTCTTAGTGAAGGAAGGGAGGCCTGTCTTGGTCCGTGAGTACGGTATCTTGTGGTAATCAAATACTTTCGCAATGCTTGCCGCCGCCCACAATTCGACGGCTACACCTGTCTCTTTTTTTATTTTAGACAGGATAGACTTAACTTCTTTCCCGAGCTTCTGCTTGATCCGGTCAGCCTGATCCAGATCGACACGCACTCCCTGCCACGTCATGTCTATACAGAGCGGCAGTACTTCAGTTTCAAGATCAAAGATCTGCCAGAGATCCTCTTGCGACAACAAGGCTTTGAAATGTTGCCATAACTCAAGTGCTAAACGTGCGTCCGCTTCCGCATACTCTCCCACAAAGGCGGCTGGCAGTTTGTACATCTCCGCCTTGGGGTCCACGCCAAACTCTTCAGCGGCTTGGCGTAACGCCGATTCATTCTTCATCTCTCCCAAGTAGTCGTATGCCACGGAGTTTAAGGAATAGAAGCGTCTGTTCTCATCAATTAGTGGAGCGGCCAGCATGGTGTCCACCAGCTTTCCCTCCACCTCAATGCCCAAGCGGCGTAGCCAGCCAACATCGTAAGCTGCATTATGGAACACCTTTGTGGAATCGTGCTTGGCTATTTCTTTGGTAAACCAGCGCTTGATGAGGCCACGGTCAAGGTTGCCGCCACCCTCATGGCCGAATGGTAGGTAGGAGTTAAAGCCTTCGTAAGCTACTGCAATGCCTACCACTTCTCCATGTCCTGTAGGCCAACCCGGTCCATGGGTCTTGAGCCGTGGGTCTTTGGTCTCCAAGTCTATTGCGATTTCCGCTATCCCATCGGGCGTAACAGGTAGTTCTTCTAGAGGGACCCACTCGGTCTGCACCCCGAATTTAGGCTTCTTTAACACCTTTTTCATTTAAACATCCCTTGGATACGGTAAGTCGTCTTTTAGTTTCTTCTGGGTAGGAGGCGCAGAGGAGGGCTTGCTTTCCAGTAGCTCAACCAGTTTGTTGACATACCACTGTGCTTTCTTGGCATCCTCCAGAGGGGTCGGATTTTTGATCCGGTAGCGTGACAGGTACTTGAGGGCGTTGCCAACGAGGACCGCCTCATCGCCGGGGAGGTCTTTCGCAACGTCCAGAATCATGTCGATGGTTTCTTGCTTATAGCGCTGATAGTAAGCAGGGGAGATAGGGTTCATACCATCCATCCTCGCATTAAATCCTGGGGCTCCTTGAGAAGTAGGTTTTGTTTGGTTCGTGTGATCCCTGTGTAAAGAACACGGTGAGCATCGTCAGGGTTTCTGGTCATTTGCTCCAGAGCTTTTGTGGTTAGATCCAGTATTAGAAAGACGTTGTCGGCCTCTCCACCCTTTGCACCGTGGACCGTGGACAGTTTGATCTGCGGCTTGGAGTTTAGATCAACGCCTCGTTTAAGAAGGGCGGAGGCATATGCTCTGTCCTCATCCTTTATTCGGTCCAGCACTTGTTCCCAACCACCTTCTGCTTCGAGACCAAAGTGTTCTTTGAGAAGGCCCATGGTAAACAAGTCCTGTGGGTTGGAAGATTTCAAAAGGTTCTTGCTGCCGCGCTGCAACCGCCCGTCCTCACTGCTAATGTGCTTGTAGAGGTTCTCGACTTCTTTGAGAGAGGCTTCTCGATTGTTGCCCTTGGAGAGGTAGTCCCATGTAGAGATAGCAGAGCGCACTTTCTTGGAGAGAGACGGGGAGTTGTAGCGTTCAAAATAATAACCCTGACTTTTCAAAAAGTACGCAATGTCGTTGAGCATGTAATTGGCCTGAGCCATGATAAGCCATTGATCTGAAAAGTCTATTCCATAATGGTCTGACACAGTCCTCACGCTCCCTTTCTCAGCTCGGGGAGACCAGTCCTTCTTCTGACGGGTTCGTATGCGATTGACAATTCGGTTGGCTAGTTCAAAAACTTTCCAAGGAACGCGATAGCTCTGACTAAGAACCTCACTGCTTCCTTCAAGTGTTATGAACTTTTTTATCTCCGCCCCATTCCACCCAAATATACCTTGGTCATCATCTCCCGCTATGTACATCCGCTCACATTTTGAATTTAAGATATGAGCGATCTCCCACTGTAACGGCGTGAGATCTTGCGCCTCATCCAGAAAGACTACTTTCAGTTTTGGGACAAGCTCCGGGGACGCTGCAAGTTTAGACAACATGTCTGTGAAGTCAGTAAGGTGGTTGGCTTGCTTGAAGCTTTCGTACTCATTGAAGATATGTTCAAAATGATAGAAGGGCTCCAGAAGGTCTGTATTGTTGTAAGCCCACCGAGGGCCGTGGAGCGTGGTCCGTGCTAAGTCAATCGCTCTCATTATCGGATGGCTGCTGCGGAAAGTAACAAAGCCTTCGTCTTCGGATATCTCTACTCCATCCACAAGGTTCACGCCGACCTTCTCGCTAAACTCTTTTAAGTGGCTCTCTTTCAAGACATCGGCGGAGCTGAGGCCTAGGGACTGAAACGCCATGGAGTGTAGGGTTCGGAAAAACAGGAAGTCTTTTTCCGGGTCCAGATTAAATCTTGCTACGGCTCTGTCCCGAGCTTCGTTGGACGCTTTCTTGGTGAATGCAAAGTAGCCTATTTCATTTGCCTTCACGCCATCTGCCAGAAGCTTCTCAACATGGTTAAGCAGGGTTGTTGTCTTTCCAGTTCCGGGTGGTCCAAATATTCTAATCATCTCGTTTCCTTACAATGGCATCTAAATCGTACCCCATGGCATGAAGCATTTTTTCGACTTTATAGATGGAGAGTTGGCGTGGCTTACTTGTATTTTCGTATTCGGATATAGTGCGCTGCGACAAAAACGTGCGGTCTGCCAGTTCCTTTTGTGATAGCTTTTTCTCCAGCCGCAACTCCCTAAGAAGAGCGGACCAATGGTCCTGTTGCTCGTTGTTATATGTCTTGACTTCCTCTGCCACGCCAAGGAAATAGTGCTCGGGACAAAGTGGTACTTCAGAGACCACGGTAACAGCGGCTTTGTAGCAGTGTCGGCAGAAGACTTTCTTTTTCCGCATTAGAAGGGCTCCTCGGGTCCTTCAAAGCGAGAACTGAACTCCTGTTCGATCTCCTCATAGGCTGGAATGCTCCAGCATCGTATAGGTCTGCCGTTTATCCGTAGCTGCTCTGACTGTCCGTCAATGTCGCGCAGCCTTTGTGCAATCTTGTTGGAACGGTACTCAGTGAACTTGTTGCGTTTGAGATAACCCTCAAAGTCCTTCAACCGGAAGTAGGTACGATGGGTTGTCTCATTGGTCCATGGGCGGCGGAGAAGGATCTCTTCTTTATCAAGAGCGGACTGCATGTGCGTGGTGAACTCTTCTAGCATCTCGTAAAACTGACCTCGCAGACTTGTGTCTTCGGAAGTTGTAATGATAGCACCTTCTGTCTCCACCATGGTTTTTAAAAGTGCATTCATCTGCGACTCCCAAGCCTGTCGGGCAATGGTGCGTGGCATGTGGTTGATCTGTTCCATGCAGAGGATTTGAAACTTTGGCTGACGTTGAAGTGCTTCTGTGTCAAGTTCCACGGGTGAGCCGTTTACGTCTAGGAACCAGAGAGGTGGCTCAGAATCGTATTTACGAAGGTTCGCAATGCTTGCGGTATTGATGTCACCCCCGACACCATACCGGCGAGAACGGCAACGGTCCCGATTGCAAAAATTGCAAATTGGCTGGTCTTCACACTTGTACTGATAATCTTTCTTATGCAACTGAGCAGCGACAATGTTAACCTCTTTAAGATCAAGAGGAGGGTCCATAATTGCTTGGTTATACTCAAGGATTTTAGTTTCCCAATCATCAGGGTACGCCTTTCTCAGGTACACTCCCAGGTTAAACAGGCCATTGTTCCGTGTGCCCTCGGGGAAGCCCTGCCGTAAAAGCACCTGTAAACAGGGAGGTCCATCCTTGAGCCGCTCGTCAACCTCCGGAGTCTGCTTAACCAGAAGCTTGTCCAGAGCATCGGGCATAACGGCGGAAGCCTCCGCCATCTCCACAAATTCCTGAAGGGTAGCCATCTCGCCGTTTGGCTTGAAGGCGTACCGGAGTCCGTTCTCATGGTTGAAGTAAGGTAGGTTTAGAAAGTTGCCCTTGTCCCCTCGTTCGAGAACAAGAACAATCTGCTTTGGAAAAATCTCGGTGCCTTTAGCACAGCCAAGTTCTGATGCTATCTCCTTCAGCTTGTTTTGCAGAGCCTCTGCCGGGATAGGTTCTTTAAGAAAGAGGAAGACGTGACCGCCTCCGGACTTGGAACGGCACAGCACAAGGGGGAGTTTAAGTTTGTGTATCTTTTGTACAAGTTTGGAATGGTCGAGCGGATAGATGTCAATGTCAATGCAGCCCCACCAGCACTGGCTGTCCTCGTTGATGGGGACAATTCCGACACTGCGTTCCCCGTTAAGGTGCGAGGCAAAAGTATTTGTGTTCCGTTTTTCTTTTACAAAGGTAGCCTTACCCTCGGACTTGCCGCTGGCTTTTTTCCCCGTTACGACAAAGGTGCCGTAGGCCATGTCGAGCCCCCGGAATAGGAGCGCGAATCTTTGTATGAGTTCCCTTTCCATAAAAAATAGCGAGGAGGTTTTACCCCCCTCGCAACACCCTTAAAAGGGTACTTCTTCCTGTTTAACCTTGGACTCTTCGCGCTGATGTTGGACGTTGACTTGTCCTGCGCTTATGCTTTCTGCAAACATCTTGGCTTCAGCGTACAGGTTGGCATTGTCGATGTAGCCTTCCTTGCTAATCTCCCAGCCAAACCAGCTGCCCTTCTTGTTTTCCTCCTTGTGCGTTTTCAGACGAAAGATTTGAGCATAACGCGGTGGCACAAAAAGGTGGCCTTTGCTGTCCTTCATCTTTGCCGCTTTCAATCCGGAGTTCCACTGCTTTGACTTCTTAAACTG
>Ga0114910_1000655_pt1 | contig 17281 bp, 20 predicted proteins | sample MalvireepMed_908_FD_83500 | JGI IMG/M metagenome (GOLD analysis project Ga0114910, IMG submission 83500) | Marine viral communities from the Global Malaspina Expedition - Malaspina viral metaG DeepMed_908 | ecosystem: Environmental > Aquatic > Marine > Oceanic | place: Mediterranean Sea...
ACTATAACGGGTTTAGACCACACAGCTCATTGGGTGATATGTCACCCAATGAGTACATTGAAATCAATGAAAATAGCCCAGACTCTCTAGTTATGACCAGTACCTAAATATGGGAGGAGGTCAATTTTAAACAAGTTTTGGAAAATTAAGCAGTTCTAATCGGGGGAAGCTTACAAAACAACCTTTGGTTAATCTACTCTGATGTAGACGGTATCGATCCTTCTGAAGTTGAAGATTATTACTCAAGCGGCAATGCGAGATGGGTTGAAGCAGGACAAAGTCCTAGTCAAAGAACCATAGGTATGGACATAAAATTAAGTTTCTAAAAAATTAAAATTATGAAGAAAAGCATACTAAAAATAACACTTTTGGCAACCCTGTTGCTAGAATTCAGCGCTTGTGATACGGTTGATTTTGGAGATACTAACGTAGATCCCGATGCAACGACACAAGTGATAAGCAGCGGATTGTTAACCTACGCAGAAGCTCAAGTGGGTTCTGCGGTAACTGCAGATATTGGTAACCATTATGTACAATACCTTTCTGCAATTACCTATACCGAAGCTTCAAGATACGGTACGCGTAACTGGGACATAGACTATTTGTACTATTCACCACTTATTAACCTGCAAACCATTATTGACGTAAACACCAATGAAGAGACAGCACTTGCACAAGCTGCTTATGGTTTTAACGACAATCAAATCGCTGTAGCTAAACTTTTAAAAGCATACTTTTTTCAGTTTGCTACAGACCGCTGGGGGATGATTCCATATTCTGAAGCCTTACTAGGTTTAGAAAATACTACTCCGGCTTTTGACTCTCAAGAAGCAATTTATCTTTCGCTTTTTGAAGAAATTGATGAAGCCCTTGTTTTGATTAATGAAAACGAGACAGGGCCTACAGGAGACCAGATGTTTGACGGTGATATGACGCGTTGGGCACAATTTGGAAACACCTTAAAACTGGTAATGGCTTTACGTTTATCTAACGTTTATCCAGAACCAAACGGTGTTGCTGCAACACGCTTTAATGAAGCGATGAGCGGGGCGATAACCTCTGTAGATGAAAACTTACTTTATCCATTTATCGCAGATCAATCTTACGACAACCCTTGGGAAGATCGCTTTGAAACTCGTGAAGATTATGCAGTAAGTGCTCCTTTGATCAATAGATTACTTGAAGATAATGATCCTAGAATTGATGTGTATGCAGAATATACACGATCATCTGTAAATGCCGGCACCCCAGAATATGTTGGAATGCCTTATGGGTTAACAACTTCTAGTTATGCTGCAAGTGATGTTTCATTCATCACAAGTGACATTATTTACAATCAGGCAGCACCGGGAGCAATTTACACCTATGCACAAGTATTGTTCTCTTATGCCGAAGCTGTCGAACTTGGTTGGATCAGTGGTTCAGCAAGTGAGTATTACGAGCAGGCTATTGAAGCCTCATTTGACCAATGGGGAGCTGCAGACGCAGCTACTTATATCGAAAGTGTGCCTTTAAGCACTGATGCTGAAGTTGCAATGCAACAAATTGCTGAAGAAAAATGGAAAGCACTTTTTCTACAAGGTTATGAAGCCTGGGCAGAATTTAGAAGATTGGGCTACCCACAACTTACGCCTCCAGCAGAACCTTTAAACGGTGACGGGATCCCCGTACGTCAAGGGTATGATCTAGACTGGTCTCAATCTAATGAAGCCAACTATGATGCTGCGGTAAGCGCACAAGGTCCAGATAATTTAGACACAAACTTATGGTGGGACGCACCACACCCTATAACTAACCAGTAATTATCTAGTTATTTTGTTTTGGTCAGGGGAATGCAAGTAAAATTGCATTCCCTTTTTTTTGTTGCTACCCATTTTTCGGTCTTCGCTATGAATTTATTACCTAAAAAGTCAGAAGCAATGAACTGCAGCCGGTGTTGTAGATAGGCTTTTTAGTTAGATTTTATCTCTATGTTTTTCAGCATATTTTCGATATAGATTCCTCATAGGACCATCTGGATAATTTGAAAATTCACTGTCAAGCTTAGCCATTTCTTCTTCTGAATTTTCATCAGAACTTTTAAAAAACCAACTTCCATCTTTGGGCAATAAGTCAATTGCTTTTTCTATAATTTTAGCTGATTTAGTTGCTCCAATCTCATTCAAGGATTTTATTACATATTCTTTCTGTTCAGGAAACCATTCTTGTAAAAAGCTCAAAATACTATCAGCTTGCCCAGCATTTTCCAAATGCATACACAAAAATAAATTCAGTTCAACAGGGTTTAGAGAGTTAGGGTTTTTGTCAAATCTATTGACAAGAATTTGATGTAATGCAATAGAAAAATCAGAGTCTTCATTTAATGAATATAAACTATTTAAATCCTCGTTTTCTACAATTTTGTCTCTCTTTTCTAATTCATTTTGTATCTCGTTTGTCATCCAAGAGAGGCTGTTAAAAGAATCTTTTTCCATAATTATAATTCGAGATTTTGTTTTTACGTCTTACCTGCAACGGTTTGTCTATGATTTCGTTGCGGAAGCATCCACAGGATTATTCCGACGAAATCCAGCGGTTTGATTTATAAATTAAACTTTGTTTTTGCTCTATGCCACAATGAATTATAGGCATTGTTAGCTACAGGCTTTTTTTCTGTTTTTTCATAATTCATTGATTTTTTTACATCAGCTATTAGTTGAGAAATGTCAAATTCCAATTTATTCCGCTTAACTTTTAATTTCACCAATCCAAGTTTTTCAACTATAGATTCCGCAAAGAATTGTTGTCGGTCAGCTTCAGATAATTTGAAGAAATTTTCGTTGTCGAGAATTATAGGAATTCCGATTGATTTTTCTTTTGGACTATAATTTTCTATTTCCCTCAAATTTTTTCTCAAATAGGGAATTGGTTTTACATAAATCTGAAACAAAATTATTTGTAGTCCTTGTCCGTAATTTTTCCATTTCAGATGAACGAATTTATTTTTCAGTCCATTTTCGCTCCACAAATAATTCTTGATTAATTCTTGGTCAGTTTCGCCAGCATTAAAACTCGCATAAAATCCGATTATATTCTCATCAATCTTGTCGGTCATTGTTTTTTCAGCTTGTAGCTAACGTGCTTGCTAAGCTTTCGGACTGACTTTACAAACATTAATTTGTCGGCCATGACCAAAGATAGCAGATAAGTAAAAACCTTGTGGACTGCTGTCAGCCCAAACTTAGGTTTTGTTGACAAACGTTTTTATTTTCCAATTTCTACAGTTATTTCTTTTATACCGTCTTCTGGTGGCCCAAACCTTAATTTGGCTTTAGCTCCTTTCATGAAGTCTGTTTGTTCTAAAGTGTCCTTGACTCCAATAAATAATTTTTCGGCATCCGGGCCATACATGTACAGAAATCCATCGCTATAATCAGTCGCCATTTCATGTCCGTCATATTCCCCTAATTGATTCTCTACAATAATGCTTTCGAGTCTATCTCTTAGTTTGTATAGTTCTTCCATACCCTCAATTCCATAGTCAAACTGAACTATCACCGCATGCTCAACCTCAGTCTGATTATTTACTGATTCATTTTTATTTAAGCCAAATAATTTATCTAGAAATCCCATTAGTTCTATTTAATGTTTGCCAACTTCTAATAACTGGAATACCAATTTACAGAAAAGCATTTAGATTCATAATAGACGCTCTAAACGATTGTATATTCAAATACAGTATCTTCTGACAATTTAAAGCACAAAAAAGCCTGCTGAATATCAGCAGGCTTATCTCGTTAAAAGTACTTTGTTTTTACAAACCGGAAGGTTTACTCATTGCTCACTACACGCTCGCCCTCAATTTTCCAAGTATTAACACTGGTAATTTGAGACTGGCTATAGTCTACTTCTTTCAAGGTGTCATCATTCCAGAAAAACCACTTACCGGTTTTCTCTCCTTTTTCATAATTCGCTACTGCGGTTTTAATACCATTCTTGTCGTAGCTGATCCACTCGCCTTGAAGTTTTCCATCTTCGGTGTAGTAACCCTTTTGACTAACCTGCCCATTATCGTGAAACAAAGTTGCTTTAATTAAATTACCTTCTTTTACATAAACATTCTTTTTCTCTTGTGCTGTTGCAAAACTTACAGCACCCAAAAAGGCAACGGTAATAAGTAACTTTTTCATAATAAACAGTATTTGGGTTAAACTTTACTTTACAAATATATTAAAATATTAAACATAAAGAAACATTTACGTAACATTGAGTTAACATTAAAATTATAAAAGGTTTATTTTTAGATACTTAAATTTTAATTTTAACGTAAAATCAAGCTTTTTTCTAGTCTTTTTAACCCTTATACCGCATCTTCGACAGCATTTCTAGCTATACTTATAACCTTTGCATAACATTCAACTTTAAAATAAATTTCAAATTTGCACATTTAAACGACAGACCCTTTTATGGATAATATATACTTGATTATGCTTATCGCTCTGGCCATTCTCGCCATTGCAGATTTGGTTGTTGGCGTAAGTAATGATGCAGTTAATTTCTTAAACTCGGCGATAGGTTCTAAAGCGGTAAGTTTTAAAACCATTATGATCGTCGCAAGTATTGGTATCGCTTTTGGAGCCCTCTCTTCTAGCGGAATGATGGAAGTTGCCCGTAAAGGGATTTTCGTTCCAGAAAAGTTTTATTTTGACGAGATCATGATCATCTTCATGGCAGTCATGATTACCGATATTTTACTGCTAGACTTTTTCAACACGCTGGGATTACCTACTTCAACTACGGTTTCTATTGTATTTGAACTTCTTGGCGCAGCATTTTGTATGACCTTCATCAAGCTATCAGGCAACTCAGATACGCTATTACACCTAGGTGAATACATCAATTCTGACAAAGCGATAGAAATTATCGTGGGTATTTTGCTTTCGGTGGCTATTGCCTTTACAGTAGGTGCCCTCGTTCAGTTTGTTACACGCTTGCTTTTAACCTTCAATTTTGCAAAACGCCCTACCTGGAATGCAGCAGCATTCAGTGGTATCGCAACTGCTGCAATTAGTTATTTCATTATTATTAAAGGACTTAAAAGTGCTGATTTTGTTCAAGGCGACTTCTTAGACTGGGCCAATGCCAATGTTATGTCTTTTATCGGCTTAAGCTTTATCGCTTGGTTCATTATTTCATATATCCTTATCAAAGCATTCAAACTGAATGTTTACATCATGGTTATCGTCGTAGGTACGTTTGCGCTTGCCATGGCTTTTGCCGGCAATGACCTGGTAAACTTTATCGGGGTTCCGATGGCTGCCTATAATTCTTATGAAATTTGGCTTGCAAGTGGCGAACCGGCAACAACCTTCACTATGGAGTCTCTTGCTGAAAAAGTACCCACACAGCCCTTTTTACTACTTGCAGCAGGTCTAGTGATGATCTTAACGCTTTGGTTTTCTAAAAAAGCGCGTCGTGTTGTAAAAACATCAGTTGATCTATCCCGTCAAGACGAAGGTCAAGAGCGTTTTAAAGCAAATGCAGGATCGCGTGCACTTGTACGCAGTGCAATGAAAGTAAATGCAGGTCTTATGTCTGTATTACCAGATTCTGCTAAGAAAATGATCGAAAAACGCTTTGCAAAACCTAAAGTTACTTCAAGAGTTGCAACCATAGATATGCCTGCTTTTGATCTGGTACGTGCTTCGGTAAACCTGATGATTGCCAGTGTACTTATTTCGGTAGCTACTTCGCTTAAATTACCGCTTTCTACAACTTATGTGACGTTTATGGTGGCAATGGGTAGTTCGCTTGCAGACCGTGCCTGGGGAAGCGAGAGTGCCGTTTACCGTGTTGCCGGGGTTCTTAATGTTATTGGAGGCTGGTTTATGACCGCACTTAGTGCATTTACCGCCGCAGCGATAATGGCTTTTATTTTATACAAAGGCGGAAGCATTGCTTTATTCTTACTTTTTGCTGCTGCAGTAGCTATTTTGGTTCGTAATTATATGAATCATAAAAAACGCTCTGAGGCCGAAGCAGAAGAAGGCCGACTTATGCGCGCGGTGAGTAATTCAATTCAGGGAATTATAAACGAAAGTACCACCAATGTTGCTTCAGCATTCAAACGCGGAAGCAAAGTATATGCAGGAACCATAGAAGGTCTTGCAAAAGTTGACCTTGGTAAACTAAAAAAGAGTAAAAAAGGAATTGCCAAACTCAATACAGAAGTTGAAGAGTTGCGTAACAGCTTGTACTACTTCATCAAAAATCTTGATGAAACTCACGTTCAAGCGAGCCGTTTTTATATTGATGTTTTAGGCTATTTACAAGATGTGACGCAATCTATAGATTTTGTAACTACCTCAAGCTACAATCACCTCAACAACAACCATAAGGGACTTAAGTTTACACAGCTTAAAGACCTTAAGGAAATAGAAGAAAAATTAGAGAAATTGTTCTCTAAAATCGAAGACACCTTCAATGCCAAAAATTTTGATGATCTTCTTTCTATACTTGAAGAAAAACAAAATTTGCTTGACAGTGTTTCTCAAAAAATTGAAAAGCAGGTAGAACGTACACGCAGTGCAGATTCTAGCCCTAAAAACACTATGCTTTACTTTAGCATTCTTCAAGAAACTGAAGATCTAATTAAAGCAACCATGAATCTCTTAGAGCATTATTATATCGAGCATAAGAAACATATGCAATAACAATAGCTTTTAAAAAACTGCTAAACTAAAAAGCCCCTTGAAAATCTAATTTTCAAGGGGCTTTTTTTTATTTACTCAAACTACAATTCAAAAGCTTCTAACAATTCATCATCCTTATCATAAGGATAAGCTCTCCACGTAAAACCTGTTCCTTCATATTTCCAGACGACTTCTTTGTCTTGCGTTACCTCCCAACAGCCATAATCTCCTTCGGTGATCAGCGTATTACCATTACTCATGCGATAGGCTCCAGAAACTCTTGGCGCAAATAAATCTTCATCAGTAAAACTCCATAACACCTGAAGTTCGTTGTCGCTTTCCGCTTTTAACTCATAGTTTGCCGGTTGTTGCAATTCATAAACCACAGACTGTATAACACCTCCTAATCCGCCGTTAGCATAAACCATCACATTATTAGACTCCGGAACCATGTTTACGCCGTGATTATAGAAAAAAGAACGCTCACCTGCAGTGTTGTTATAGGCTCCGGGATTACCAAATCTATAGACTAAATCACCCGCAGTACCCGAAGCTTCTTCTGTGGTTGTATTATGATCTATGACCCAAACTTCACTGTAAAAATTGACACTCATAAAGACAAGGTCGTGCTCTTCATCGTAGGCAATCCCGTTAGCGTGCATAATGTCGCCATTAAAGCTATCATCCTCGCGCAAGGCATCCCGATAATTGAGATCTATCAACTGCGGATGTTCTGCGATCGTTCCAAAATTCGGCTTGTCTTGATTTAGATCTTGTATGGTATGATCCCACGAACTCCATTGCCATACGATCTCGTTTGTATTAGGATTAATCTCTATAAGTTTTTCGGCATAAATAACATCATCCTGATAGGCATAGCCAAAGCTTTCTTGCGCTTCATCAAGCGGCTTTCCCTCCCAAATTAAGACCAGAATATTACCATTGGGTAACCGCTCTACATCGTGATGCCCTAATTCAAATTCTGCAGCTACTGTATAACTCCATTTAACTGAATTATCAGGGTTTACCAATTGCACTACACCACCATATCCTCCAAAACTGAAAGAAACATCATCTGCTATTAAACTAACGAGCAATTCTGAATTTTCAATCAACTCAGCGTCGTTACCTATTCCGCGTTCAAGTTCCCACTCATGGCGTATTTCAGCTTTGTCCTTGTTGATCAAATACACCCTGTTAAAACCTACGTCATTCACGAGTACATAACCGTCGCCAGCCAAACTCTCATTATATAGCTCTACTTCGCCGGCGATCTCGTACTCACTTTGTGGTTCTTCTGGCTCCTCGGGTTCTTCTGGTTCTTCTGGTTCTTCAGGAAGATTTTCTTCTGGTTTTTCTTTTTCGACCTCTTCAAAATTAGGATTGTCCTCGGAACAGGCCACAGAAAGACTTAGCCAACAAAGGCATAGGATAATTTTTCTCATAACATTTTTTGATTGAAGAATGGCACATTATGCGCCAATTGCCGCTTCTAAAATAGACAAAAAACGTTTGAAACTATTGAAAACGAAATACTTATTGAAAAAAGCTATTTTTTCCCTTCCCATTCTGCGTAAAATTGCTCGAGAAAATCTAGCATAAACTGGTGACGTACCTGAGCAATTTGACGGGCAGTTTCAGTATGCATTTTATCTTTTAACAAGAGTAATTTCTCATAAAAATGATTGATGGTAGGCGCCTCAGACTTTTTATATTCTTCGGCAGTCATATCGGGTTTTGGAGGAATTGCAGGATTGTATAGTTTTCGGTTTTTAAAGCCACCGTAATTGAAGGTTCTGGCAATACCAATAGCGCCTATTGCGTCCAAACGATCTGCGTCCTGTACGATCTTGAGTTCTATACTTGAATAGTCTGATTTAGGATTTCCGCCACGATATGAAACATTAGCGACGATTTTCACTACAGCTTCTAGGCGTGAAAAAGCAACATTTTGAGATTGTAAAAATTCACGCGCCATTTTAGGACCTATTTGCTCGTCTCCCTTATAAAACTTTGAATCTGCTATATCGTGAAGCAGAGCGCCTAAAGAAACTACTACTACATCTGCTTCCGTCTCGCCTTTAGCGATATTTAAAGCGTTTTTGTACACCCTCAAGGTATGAAACCAGTCGTGACCTCCTTCGGCTTCTTCTAGAGTCTTCTTTACATAAGCGCTGGTCTTTTCGATCAGGAGAAGATCAGACTTGTTTAGCTTTAACGATTCGGTCATTTTTAAATCAGTTTTGATTTTCGCGTATGCGCTTTAACACTAGGAAAATCGGCCAATACGATATCCTGTACGCGTTTTACAAGTTCTTCAGGATCATTCCCGGCAACCGGGATCGGCTCGTGAACGGTATGCTTTACGTGCACTCCAATATCCTGAGGAAAACCACCCCAACGCATCAGCTTCCAAGAATTGTTGATGGTAACCGGCACGATAATAGCCGTAGGCATAAATTTAAATAAGGTTATAAGTCCGCCGGTGGCAAATTGCTTAGGAATGCCATCTTTACTACGGGTCCCTTCAGGAAAAATCACCACAGAGCGATTGGTCTTATTCAAGGTTTTAGTAAGATCGCGTATCGCCATAATAGATTGCCGCTTATCCTTGCGATCAATCAATGCCGAACCACCTTTTCTCAAATTATACGAGATACTGGGAATACCTTTACCCAATTCAATTTTACTTATGAATTTGGGATGTAAACGTCGTAAATACCAAATTATAGGTGAAATATCCCATTGTCCCTGATGATTGGCAACAATGATAATAGGTTGATCACGCGTAATCGTATGTGGGTTTTCAAAAGTAAACCGTGTACCCAGCAAGTTCAAGCATTTTAAAATGCTGAAATTTAAATAGTCTACACTTTTTTTATGCGCCTGATATCCAAACCAATTATAGCACACCCATTGTACAGGATGAAATATTACGATCGTCAAACCAAAAGCCAGATAAAAAATCACGCTTAAGGGATAGGCAAAAAACTTTCTCATGAACTTATAAACTTATTGGCAAAGAAAACACATAGCCGTGAGCCTGCAAATTTAATCAACCGCTCACTTTAAAAAATAAAATGTCATTTGGGGGAAAATCCCCTTATACAGTATTTGTCTTGCTAATACATTTGATACAAAATAATAGTACTTGAGAAAAATTCACAAAATAAGACTTACAGTGGTGTTGCTATTACTCAATTGTATAGCCTATGGAGTGAATTATTTTGAATTTAGCCCGAAAATTGAAGCTATTTCTGAAAGTACAACTTTTGAAATATTTTTATTTACAGATAAGGAGACCGGTACTAAATCTTCGTTGTTACAAGTTGGGGAATTTTTGCAGGATCAAGATGGTTTTTGGCCTTTTGAATCGTTTTATGTCGAAACACCTAAAGGCACCAATCAGCATACCGGAAGATTCAGAGGATTTTTTACCGGTTATCTTCTTTCAGAATTTCTATTTTATAACCTAATGATACTAGCTATAGTCGTTTTCATCAAGCTATGGTGAATTTTTAGCCTTAAGACCAGGATTTATTTTTTGCTTTTCTTTCGCCTTTTAGACCAATAGACATACAGTGCAAAAATAATCACACTCACTATAGACCCCCAGAGCAACCCATTTTCTAACCCGTCTGAACTTTCACCCATAATGGCAATAAAAAGCGTGAGCGGTGCGATCCCGGCGAGTGTTGCTCCCAAGAATTTTAGGTAATTCATTTTCAAAATACCGCCTACAAAGCTTATCGCATCATTAGATAAAAACGGATTGAGACGTGTGATTGCAATTGCCCAAAACCCGTAGTCGTTTAAAAAATCTTCAAGTTTATCTTCGGTTGAAGAACCTACCAAATTTTTAACTACCCCATCGCCTAATTTTCTACCTAAAAAGTAACCAACGGTTGAGGCGCAGCTTATCGCTAATGCCACGAGCAAACTTCCCCAAACCGGACCATAAGCCAGAATACAAACGACCATAAGTGCAACCGAAGGAATTACGATCAAAAACATTTGTACGATCATTGCCAGGATCAACACCACAGGCCCTGCCCATCCAAAAGAAGCTATCCAATTCTTGATTTCTTGCTCGTCGCCACCAGATAAAACCTTCCAGGCTTCATCAAAAAATTGTTGCGCCTCCGGAATAAAAAAATAGGCCAGAACCAATCCTGCTAACAGGAGTACAGATAAGATTTTGGGTAGATGCTTTAGGATTTTATCGCGCATGAATTAAGATTCAGATTCATAAACAAACAGCTCTTCTATACTGCAGTTAAAAACCGCTGCCAACCGAAAAGCTGTAGGTAAGCTGGGATCAAATTTACCTTTTTCTATGGCATTCACCGTTTGCCGTGACACCTCAATTTGTTGCGCCAAGTCACTTTGTGTCATTTTTAACGCCGCTCGTAATTCTTTTATATTGTTTTTCATGAGTACTTGCGCGCATTAAAGAATACACAAAGGATGTAAGTAATCCCCATAAAAAGCACCAAAAAGCTTATTTCGGCATCCTGTTTTATCAGGTTTGTAGTGTCTAACTGGGAGTATGCAATACCACCTACCACTGCAAGCCCCAATGTCAATGCCATAGATTCTAACTGTATTTTGCGCTGCAACTCATCACCGTCATTCACAAACTTACGATTGGCCATCACCATTCCCACGCCTACTGCAAGACTTAAAATTATCGCTAAGCCTGTAATAATTTGAGATTCCCATAAAAATTGAGAACCAAAGGTGACTAAGGCAGTAGTGGCGACCCAAGCCATAGACCATTTTGCCAACCGGTTTCTTGATGTGATTAATTTTGAATTCATACTATTTGATTTTTGATTAATGTAAAGTTTACTTGACAAAGATAAGTAATATTTTAAATGTAAAGCAAACTTTACATTTATTTTTTATTTCAGTAAACTACCTTGAGCCAAATATCTGGGTATTATACGCTTTGGCGGTGCCAGCTAACTACTTCAGGGCAAGCCTCGGAGAATTAAACCCTTTGGCGGCGCCAATAAAAACGCTAAATTTCTACAACTAACCCTATCGCCTTATCATGCCTAGAATTCTAATTGCTCCAGATTCTTTTAAAGAAAGTCTTACCGCAACGCAAGTTTGTAGGGCTATTGCTGAAGGACTCCAAACGATAAATCCCAAGCTGCAAATAGACCAGTTGCCTTTTTCTGACGGCGGCGAAGGTGCTTTTGAACTTTTTGAAGCGTTAAATCTGGGAAGCACGATTGCTTGTGATGCTCAGGATCCTCTGGGTCGCTCTATAAGCGCATCTTATTACGGTTTTGAGGATGGAAAAACTGCCTGGATCGAATTGTCTCAAGCATCGGGAATCGCGCTTTTAAAAGATGCAGAAAAGAATCCGATGCTCACATCAACCTTTGGCACCGGATTACAGCTGAAGCATGCCTTAGAAAATGGGTTTAAAAACATCCTATTGGGAATAGGCGGAAGCGCAACTAATGATGTCGCAACAGGCATTTTTACCGCTTTAGGCGGAAAACTTTTAGACCACGCAGAAAATGCTATTCAGGCCCGCGGGGAGCATTTGGGGACTGTAGCTGGTTTAGATTTTGACCACCTCATACCCGAGCTCGAATCGGCACAACTTACGGTCGCCTGTGATGTTTCTAACTTGCTACTTGGAGCAACGGGGGCAGCAACTATTTATGCACCGCAAAAAGGTGCTACTCCGGCGCAGGTCACAGCCCTAGAAAAAGGCGCCGAACATCTAGCGCAAATCATTCAGCAAAAAACAGGAAGAACGATTACAAGCATTGCCGGTGGTGGCGCTGCAGGAGGAACAGCCGCCGGAATGTACGGCTTCTTCAACAGCAAACTTGAACCCGGCTTTGAATTACTCAGCAAATTGGCAAACTTAGAAGAACGCGTAAAACAAGCCGATTTGATCATCACAGGAGAAGGAAAAACCGATAACCAAAGTCAGTACGGTAAAGTGCCCTTCAAACTCGCAGAATTGGCTCGTAAGCACAATAAACCGCTTTACCTCTTTGCCGGAAGCGTTCAGGCAGATCAAAATGTTTTAACTGCCGCCGGAATCACTAAAGCCATTGCCATTAAAACAGAAACGATGGCTTTGGAATACGCAAAGACCAATGCTTTTGAGTTGCTTAAAAATGCGGTTGCACACCATTTAAAAACACAACTATAACTATGGGCCTCGATCTACTCTATATTTTACTTGTTGTTATTTGGATCATCGTGGGCACAAGCTACCTGCGCTGGCATCCCTTTTTCGTATTGCTTATTAGCGCCTTAGGCCTGGCCTTTCTTCTTCAGATCCCATTAGAAGAAATCCCGGAAACGATAAGCACGGGTTTTGGCGCAATGTTTAAAAATATAGGACTGCTGATTCTTTTTGGCGCGTGGATTGGCGTGGCGCTAGAAACTACCAATGCCACAACTGCCATTGCTAAAGGCATCATTAAAAAACTCACCATTTTACCCTTACCTTTTGTCATAAGTGCTTTGGGCTATCTCGTTTCGATCCCGGTTTTTTGTGATGCCGCTTTTGTTATTTTAGCTCCGTTAACCAAAAAACTAGCGCTCAACAATACCGCCAGACGTAACGCCTTAACAGTTGCGCTTTCCACCGGATTGTTTTCGGCTCACGTATTGGTGCCACCAACTCCGGGACCTTTGGCAGCTGCGGGCAATCTTCAGCTCGAAAATTTATACCTGTTGCTTTTAGCAGGCGGAATTTTTGGTCTTGTACTGATGCTTATCGGTGCCTTTTTCTCGTATTATTTCTTCAGAAAAAGCAATCAGCACGATGCATTTGATCGTAACAATTTGGAAACCTATTTTGACCAAAACACCGATCTCCCTTCGTTTTCAGAAGCCATTTGGCCTTTGGCGCTTCCTATTGTATTAATGGCAGCAGCTTCAATCATCCCGATATTTTTTGAAGGTTCCAATCTATTCATCGATATACTTCTATTTCTGGGAGATCCTGCGATTGCCCTTCTAGCCGGTGTACTAGTTGCCTTCAGCATCTGTAAAAAACAACAACGAGATATTTCTGAAATCATTAAAAAAGGAATGGCGCAAGCTGCTCCTATTCTCTTGATTACTGCAATGGGTGGCGCTTTGGGAACCGTTATTCAAACCGCAAATCTTACCGAAGGGATCAATTTGGAATCTTTCAGTAATGGATTGGGCTTGGCGATTCCTTTTATATTGGCCGCTTTACTCAAATCGGCTCAAGGTTCTTCTACCGTCGCGATCATCACCATAAGCTCTATAATGCTGCCGTTGCTCGCCGCATTAGGTTTTGATTCTGAACTGGGCAAAGTATGGGTAATTCTAGCCATCGGAGCAGGTTCTCTCACCGTATCGCACGCTAATGATTCGTATTTCTGGATCGTAAGTCAACTGGGAGAAATGCCGGTAAAAGAAGCCTACCGCAAACACACCTTAGGAACCTTGCTTCAAGGAGTCGTGGGGTTTGTTCTTCTGTTTTGTACGTATAGTGTGTATTCGGCCTTTTGATGGATAAGACTGTGGTACTAAATCAAGTGTATAAAAACAAAAAAGCCTCAACTACAAGTAGTTAAGGCTTAATTTTGCTCCCCCTCTTGGGCTCGAACCAAGGACCCTTTGATTAAGCCAGCCCCTATAAATAATGAGTTTATTCTGGTGTGCATTTTTACTAACATAATAGTATAACCTAATTGTATGCCTTATGGTTAATATTTATTAAACAGGATGTGTTGATATTACCTGTTTATTTGATTTGATTTTATTCGTGGTAAGCTCGGGTTTTTGGATATTTTCAAGAAAAAGTGATTGTCATCTTGTTGAATTAATCCAATTGCAATTCCTTCAAAAAAGCTTTCTAGAGCAAACCTTTCATTATTTAAATCTCTCACAAGTTGCTTATGCTCCGGTAAATCACCATTAATTGAATCCCTAAAAAGATCAAAATGGTCTTTATGCAACTTATAGAAAATTGTATTCAGACATCCTTTCCAGAAATGAAGATAACAAACTACTTGAAAAGCTCTACCAAATAAATACAATTCAGAATGTCTATAACTCGTATAGTATCTTGATTCAGAATTGAACTCTTTCAACAGCTCTAAGCCATCTTTACATTCTTGAAACCTTGATTCCAATTCATAAGGTATGTTTTTTAAAAATTTCAATTTAAGCACGAGATTTTAAGAACTTACGTGCTACTAGGAAAACAAGAACTAATACTACTGCACATAGCAAAATGTACTTAATCAATTGTTTTCTTTCATAGGCTTCTAGTCTTTCATCTTTATCTGTTGGAATACTCCATTTACTCCAATTCTCAGCTTTAGCAACTTTACTATATTTTCCATCTGCATAAGAATCATAATTAGTCCCATAAGAGCCATAGGTAGTTGATTTAGTTCCAAAAATTGAAGGCTTTAATTTTTTGCTATTTGTCTTCTCTTTTGCTTTTCTCATTAATTCCTCCTCTTGCTTCATATGTTCCTCTAGTGCTGAGTTTGTTGATTTTGAAGAAGCTTCACTAACCCTCTTCAATGGAACAAAAAAGGATATAATGCTAGATTGATCATTAAGCCCAATCCTCATTTCCTGTGACTCATAATAATTAGCATTTTTAAAAGAGTAGGAATACTCATAATCTGAAGTAACAAATATCTCTTTATAAGTATTATAGACATCATTGTTACTTGGCTTATATACTAGCATATACAATTCTAAATTTTTTCCTAATTCCAAATGCTCTAGTTCAGCATCCTTACTTTTTAGAAAAGATGTAACAACACTTCCATTTTCTGATTCACTAGACATCTTTTTAAATCCCAAAGACTTAAGCATATCTATGGTCTTTGGATCATTCTGATCCTTAAGAATAGAAATTATTTGTGATGCACTTATTGATTGAGCATAAGTTGGAAGACTTAAAAAAGTTAGACTTATGATGATTAATACGCTGTATTTTAATTGTCTTGAATATTTCATTTGTACAAGATTTGTCTTATTGCCATATATGGCAATATTGTTCTACAATATAATCAGTTGCTTTGACTTGTCAAATATGACAAGTGTGAAAGAGTCTGATTTAGATAACATAAGAGCTGAACTTCTCAAAAATGTTGGAAAAAATATCCAGCATATTAGAGAGCAGAAAGGCTTGTCTCAATTTGACTTAATTACTAGAATGCTAGGTGAATTTGATGTAACCAATGTATCTAGAATTGAATCTGGTAGAAATAATCCTACTCTTTTTACTTTATACAGGATAGCTAAGGCATTAGATGTTAGCCTACCTGTATTAATTGACTTCCCTAAAGATAAATAGTTTTGGCTATTAGATAGTTACACCAAAAAAACTACCCCATTCCCCTATACTAAAAAGATTAATGTAAGATTTGTTCCAAAAGCAATAATAACTAGGAATACAACAACAAGTTTCCGCTATATTATTATATCTGCTTTTTAAAGGATTCTTTTAAAAATTGAAGTTTAGGCACTTTATGGCTTCATCCACACGCATATTTTACAAGAGACCTTCATCACTAAAGCTTGTGTAAGACTCTTTAGAGATAATTAAGTGATCTAGGAGGTCTAGATCAACCATTTTACAAGCCTCTTTCAGCTTATGAGTTAAACTCTTATCAGTTTGGCTTGGATTTAATTGTCCTGTGGGATGGTTATGAACCAATATAATTGAACTTGCGTGGGCTTTAATTGCTACATTAAGAATAATCTTAATATCTACTACACAGGAAGTACTACCCCCTTTAGCTAATTCATACACCCCAAGCACAATGTTTGCCCTGTTGAGTAAAATTACCTTCACTTCTTCCATAAAATCAATAATATTCAAATCCCAATGGTTCAGTATTAACCCATAAGCAGAACTACTACCTGATATTTTTATTTCTTGTTCATTCTTATTGATATAAGACACTTTAATTTCTGCAGCTTTCATAATTGAAAAATAAAATCCTTCCATTTCTGTGTAGCACCTATAATAGATGTAAAACAAATCTGGAAGGATTGGTTAATACTTAAATAGCTTGTTGTGCTGAAGCTGAAATACCATTCTGTGAGAAGATAGAATGCTCTTCTAATAATTGATCTGACATCTCTTCTTTAGTAGGTGAATTTTCAGATTCTGGCACAAATACCCATCTGTGATGTAGTATCAATTCTTCACCAGTTTCCTGTACAACATAAGTGTAAGGTTCTACTTCTTTCTTTTGAATAGCTCCTGGCATTTCAGAACCTACTAGAGCTTTACAAGTTTGCTCATTAAATGTGCTTGTCACATAAGCTTTCTTGGCTGTAGCATAAAACAGTCCTGTTTCTTTACTAAGGGTCATTTCAATGCCTCCCTGTAATTCTAAAATAAAGAATGGTGTACCATCCTCTTTTTCTCTTTGTTTAAATCCAACAATTCTAACCATTGTTTAAAATATTTGAGTTGATAAAAACCTGATCAATACAACTATAGCTTAAGACTAGTAAAAAAGCTAGCCTTAAAAAGACTATAAATTGAATTAATTAATATTCAGGTACAGAAAAGTTTATCCCTGCACTAATGGGTGGGGGTAGTTGGTGTGGTTTAAAAG
>Ga0114910_1000656_pt1 | contig 17275 bp, 16 predicted proteins | sample MalvireepMed_908_FD_83500 | JGI IMG/M metagenome (GOLD analysis project Ga0114910, IMG submission 83500) | Marine viral communities from the Global Malaspina Expedition - Malaspina viral metaG DeepMed_908 | ecosystem: Environmental > Aquatic > Marine > Oceanic | place: Mediterranean Sea...
AGATGGGCCTGTCCAGCGCGGTGTTCAGCCGCGACGAGGGCCGTGCGCTGGCCTTTGCCCGGCAGCTGGAGGCGGGGATGACGCATATCAACGACCAGACCGTGAACGACAGCCCCTTCGCTCCGTTCGGCGGGGTCAAGAATTCGGGGATCGGCCGGTTCAACGGCGAATGGGCGATCGATGCGTTCACCACCACGCGCTGGATCAGCATCCAGCACGAGCCGCGCCAGTACCCCTTCAGCGCCGATGATATCGGCTGATCTTTTCGCATCGTGACCAGGAGCGCGGGAACGTGACTCGCCCGCCCGCAGTTTCCCCCTAAGTTCTTAAAATCGAGGTTTCTTTCCATGGCCAAGACCGTTCCCCCCACCACCACCGATGCCGGTATCCGCGTCCAGAGCGACGAACATTCGCTGACCGTCGGCCGCGATGGCCCCATCGTGCTCAACGATCATTACCTGATCGAGCAGATGGCGAACTTCAATCGCGAGCGTATTCCCGAACGCCAGCCCCATGCCAAGGGATCGGGCGCGTTCGGCACGTGGAAGACCACGGCGGACGTCTCCAAATACACCAAGGCCAAGATCTTCCAGCCGGGCGCCGAGTGCGAGACCGCGATGCGCTTCTCCACCGTGGCGGGCGAGCGTGGCAGCCCCGATACCTGGCGCGATCCGCGCGGCTTCTCGGTCAAATTCTATACCGAGGATGGCAATTTCGACATGGTCGGCAACAACACGCCGATCTTCTTCATCCGCGATCCGCTGAAGTTCCAGCACTTCATCCGCAGCCAGAAGCGCCGCGCCGATAATGGCCTGCGCGATCACGACATGATGTGGGATTTCTGGACGCTGTCACCCGAAAGCGCGCATCAGGTCACCTACCTGATGGGCGATCGCGGCGTGCCGAAAAACTGGCGCGAGATGAATGGCTATTCGAGCCACACCTACATGCTGATCAACGAGGACGGCGAGAAGTTCTGGGTCAAGTTCCACTTCCACACCAATGTCGGTGACGAGAGCGGCAATGCCCACCTGACGCAGGACGAGGCTGTGAAGAAGGCGGGCGAGGATAGCGACTATCACCGCCGCGACCTGTTCGACGCGATTGCCGAGGGCAATTTCCCGAGCTGGACGCTCAAATGGCAGATCATGCCGTTCGAGGATGCCAAGACCTATCGCATCAACCCGTTCGACCTGACCAAGACCTGGCCGCACGAGGATTATCCGCTGATCGAGGTCGGCACGCTGACGCTCAACCAGAACCCGGTCGACTGGGATACGCAGATCGAGCAGCTGGCGTTCGAGCCGAACAACATGGTCCCCGGCATCGGCCTGTCGCCCGACAAGATGCTGCTGGCCCGCGGCTTCTCATATTCCGATGCGCACCGCGCGCGTCTGGGCGTCAATTACAAGCAGATCCCGGTCAACGCGCCCAAGAATGCCGATGTGCATTCCTACAGCCGCGCCGGGCATATGCGGACGCAGAACGCGGTCGATCCCGTCTACGCGCCCAACTCCTACGGCGGCCCCGCCGCGCAGCCCGAAGTCGGCGGCGAAGCGACCTGGCACTCGGATGGCGACATGGTGCGCCAGGCCTATACCTTGCGCGAGGATGACGACGACTGGAGCCAGGCGCGTGCGCTGGTGAACGACGTGATGGACGATGCGCAGCGCGACCGATTCGTCTCCAACGTCTCGGGCCACCTTGCGGACGGCGTCAGCGAGAAGGTGCTGGTGCGCGCGTTCGACTACTGGAAGAATGTCGACCAGACGATCGGCGAACGGATCGAGAAGACCGTGCGCGACATGATCGGCGGGAAGTCGACCGCACCGGGCATGGCCAGCGCTGAATCGATCAAGCAAAGCGCGGGCGCCGAATAGGCCGCATCCCCGATGTCGATGGGCGAGATGCAAATCGCCCATCGACATGCCTGCCAAGACTGCTAATGCGAGCCTTTCGCAAAATGAAAGGCTTACCATGCGCAAGATCACGTTCCTTATCCCCGTCGCCGCCAGCGCCCTGGCGCTCGCCGCCTGTTCGGATGCATCCGAGACGACGACCGACGAAACCGCCGCAACCGATACGGCCACCCCCGATCCCGACGCCATCGAGGCGGTGGACAGCGAGTCGAGCGTTCTCAACGCGAGCGTCGCGACCGAGGACGAACTGGCCGCCGTCGACGGCATCTCGCCCGAACTCGCCGCGTCGATCGTCGCGGGGCAGCCCTATGCCAGCGTCACCGATTTCAACGCCAAGCTGATGGAAACGCTGAGCGAGGACGAAGCCAAGGCCGTGCTCGTCAACGTGTTCGTGCCGATCAACCTCAACACCGCCAGCGAAGAGGAAATCCGCCTCGTCCCCGGCATGACCGACAAGATGGTCCACGAGTTCGAGGAATACCGCCCCTATGCCGACATGGGCGTGTTCGATCGCGAGATCGGCAAATATGTCGACGAAGCGGAAGTCGCGCGCTTCCGCCAGTACGTCACGCTCTGACGGACTTTCGCTGCCGCCGTTGCAGCCAAACCCTGACGATCTCGATCGCCGCCACTATCGCGATGTTGATAATGGCGGTGGTCGGATCGAAGGCGGACAGCGCCCAATGGACGAACACCAGCACCGCTGCGGGATAGACCAGCCGGTGCAGCCTTTTCCATGAACGCTTGAGCATTCGCGTCGATGCATCGTTGGAGGTGACCGCCAGCGGCACGAACAATGCGAGCGCACCCCACCCTGCAAGAATGTAGGGCGTCGATGCCTCGTCCCAGATGATCGCGAGATCGGCCTTGCGCCATAGATAGATGATCGTGTGCCCGGCGGCATAGGCGAAGCTCGCCACGCCGAGGTCGCGGCGCTTGCGCATGAGATACTGGGCTATCGGATTGCGGCGAAACGCCAGACGGATCGGCGTCACCGCCAGCGTCGCCATCAGCAGCCACGCGGCCCAGGCGCCACTGTCGCCGATGATGTGGCCATAGCCGTAGAGGTCGGGCGTCGCCCACCAGCGCCAAAGCATCCAGGCACCGGGCAGCGAGAGCACCAGCCACAGGAAGGGGCGCGAACGTAGCAGTGCCATCAGTGACCTCGCTTAAGAACAATATACAGCGCGCCATCGCCCCCGTGGCGCTGGTGGGCCTTGCGCACGGCGGCGATCGATCCGCCGTGTTCGCTGGCGGCGAGCCAGTCGAGGATCTTGGCGCGGATCGCGCCGCGCCGCTCGCCCCGGTCGGCCGCATCCCCGCCGCGCGGCTTGCCCGTCACCACCAGCACGGTGCGCGCGCCCATGCTGCGCGCCTGCGCCATGCCATCCATCAGACGGGTATAGGCGCGGTCGAGCCCGTGACCATGCAGATCGAGGCTGACTTCGGGCGCGATCTCGCCTGCCTTCAGCCGCCGGTCCCAGTGGGAGTCCAACCCGCCTCCCCCTCCCGAGGAAAGCCGCGGCGGAGGTCGGGTGGGGGTGTTCCGCGCTCTCTGCGGAGGTCGTACACCCACCCCCGGCCCCTCCCTCAAGGGAGGGGAGGATGTCGCGCTAGACTGAGTGGATGAGGGTGAAGGTACAGGTGCGCGTTTGGCAAGCTTCGGGGCGGCTGCGGTCTTAGGGCTCAGAGGTTTGACACTGGCGGCCACTGCCGCCCAGGCTGCGGCCTCTTCTTCCGACAATCCGCGCGGCGCGTGTCTCATCGCCCGTTGACGCGGGCGACCGTTCCCTTGGGCAGCAGCACCAGCGCAGTCCCGCGCGCGCTCATCCCGCCGGCGATCTCGCGCGCATCGCCGCCCCGGCCCGGGCCGTTGCCCCAGAACGTATCGAAGCGGTTCGCGCCCTTGATCGCGCCGCCGGTATCCTGCGCCACCCACATGCCGTCGGCAATGTCGCGGTCCATGTCGAGCACCACCGGCGCGCCGTAGGGCACGAAGCGCGGGTCCACCGCCACGCTGTTTTCACGCGTCACCGGCACGCCGAGCGAGCCGAGCGGACCGCTGGTGTTCAGTTCGCGGAAGAAGATCCAGCTCTCGTTCTCGCGCATCAGCGCCTTGCCCGCCACGGGGTTCTCGTTGAGATATTGCACGATGCCCTGCATCGATCCGGGGTATTGGCCCGGCCCGTCGCCCAGCAGGCCGCGCTCGCGCATCAACCCGCCGATCCCGGTATAGCCATGGCCGTTCTGGCCCGCATAGCCGATCCGCATCCGGCTGCCATCGGGCAGGCGCAGCAGGCCCGAACCCTGGATCTGGAGGAAGAACATCTCCACCGGGTCCGCCGCCCATGCAATCTCGAGGCCGCGCCCGGCCAGCGCGCCATCCTCGATCTCGGCGCGAGTGTAATACGCGACGAAGTCGCCATTATCGTCGTACCGGCCGAGCGGGGGCCGACCCTCGCGCTCGCTCTCGGGCATGTCGGCAGGCCACGCGCGCACCAGGTCGTCCGGCATGCGGTAAACGGGCACGTCGTAGCCGGGGCGGCGCGTGCGGCTGCCGAGAATCTCGGGCTCGAAATAGCCGGTGGCGAAAGCTTCGCCATTCCCGATCCGCGCGGTTTCGAAGTAGGTTTCAAAGAAGGTCAGCGCATCGCCTTCCCAGCGCAGCGCGGCGGTGCAGGTCGGCAACCAGTCTTCGGGCCGGGTCAGCCCGCTGGCGTCCTCCTTGCCCGAAGGCCAGTCGCAACTCGTCTTGAATGCGGAAAGCGCGTTTGCGGCATCCTGCGGGTCGATCCGCAGCGATCGGAAGGAGGGGCCGGGCGCGACACCGGCGCTCACCGCGCTACCCGCGACGGGCGGCGGCCGGTCGATCGGGTCGAGCGGCGGCTTCTCGCCGCCCGGCGTCATGCAACTGGCCAGAGTTACGAGCGCCGCAAGGGGCCATATCCACTTGAACATCGGTCCCCCCTCGCATCGGCGCGTCAGCCCGCGCTGCGTCGCGTGTTCAGCCTTCGTCGGTTTCGACCAGCTGCCAGTCCGGCGTGCGCGAGTCGGTGCGGCGCGCGAAGGTCCAGATGTCGCGCGTCTCGATCGCATCGTCGAGCGATCCGGCGATCACATTGCCTTCGCCATCGCGCGTCACCGCTGCGATATCGGCGACGAAGCGGACGGTGATGCGCGCTTCCTTGCGCTCGACCTCGGCGTCGCGGACGGTCGCATCCTCGATCCGGATCAGGCGATTGTCGATCGTTTCGCCCGCAGCCTCGCGTGCGGCGATCGCGCCTGCGAACCCTTCGTAGACCGAATCGTCGCACAGCTCGCGCAGCGTTTCCTTGTCGCCGTTCCAGTAGGCTTCGAGGATCATGCCATAGGCACCCTTCGCCCCTTCGAGGAAGGAGACGATATCGAACCCGCGATCCGCTGCGATGATCGACTGCACGCCGCGCTCCACCTGGGGCAGCACATCGGGCTTGGCCTCTTGCTCGGTCACGGCGCGCGCCGGTGCCTGCGCCGCCGGAGCGGCGGGGGCGATCCCGGGCTTGTCCTGCGCATCGAAGCGGTGCGGCACGGGCTCTTCCTCATGCTCGGCACGGCGACCGAGGACGGAATAGAGCCGCAGCCCCAGGAAGATGGCGACCATGGCGAGGATGACGATTTCTGTCACGTTGTAAGGTACCTGGCTTGTCTTTGCGGTGCGACCGGGTGGCACATCGTGCCGGCCGCGCCTTTGGTGTTCTGCTCTCAATCCCACACATAGGACACGATATCAAATGCACAACGTCGCCTTGTGGCACCCTGAACGGGGATTCGTGGCCGTTGCGGGGCGGGATGACGGCTGCTAGGCGGCTTGCCAGCATTGCGGGTGCGTGCCGAAAGCCTGCCCCCGACGTTTCCAATTCTGCGAAAGAGTGAGCTTCATGGCCGACGAAGGCGACGTTCTGACCAATCTCGACAACCAGGCGGGTGCCAATGGTGCCGACAACCAGCCGACCGCCGGTTTCATCAACCAGTATATCAAGGATCTCTCGGTAGAGAATCCGAACGCGCCCGCCAGCTTCCAGTGGAAGGACGCGCCGAAGATCGACCTGCAGTTCAACATCGGCGCGAACCCGGTGAACGAGGAAGTGAACGAGGTCGAGCTCAAGATCAACGCGACCGCCGTGTGCGATGCCGGCCAGCTCTATGTGATCGAGCTGGTTTATGCGGGCCTCGTCGGCATCCGCAACCTGCCCGAGGATCAGGCGCACATGTTCCTCTACGCAGAAGCGCCGCGCATCCTGTTCCCCTTCGCCCGCCGCGTCGTCGCCGAGGCGTCGCGCGACCTGGGCTTCCAGCCGCTGATGATCGACCCGATCGATTTCAACGGCCTCTACGTGCAGCGGCTCCAGCAGAAGCAGCAGGAAGACGCGGCAGCCGGTGCGGCTCCGGCCGGCAACGCCTGACGGTCGCCCTTTCGGGGAGGCGGGCGGATGAGCCTGCTTAAAAATGTCGGAACGATCGGCGGGCTGACCATGGTCAGCCGCATTGCGGGGCTTGCCCGGGAAATGATCTTTTCCCGGGTGCTCGGCGCGAATGCCGTCACCGATGCCTGGTTCCAGGCTTTCATCATCCCCAACGTCTTCCGCCGCCTCTTCGCGGAAGGCGCCTTTTCCGCCGCCTTCGTGCCGATGTTCTCCAAGCGGTTGCATGGCGAGGGCGGGATCGAGGATGCGCGCAGCTTTTCCGACGATGTGCTGAGCGTTTTCCTGCCGGTGCTGATCGCGCTGTGCGCGGTAATGATGCTGGCGATGCCGCTGGTGATCCGGCTGCTGGGCGATGGCGATTCGCCGCCCGCCGACTTCGCGATGGAAGTCGACTTCGCGCGAATCATGTTCCCCTACATCGTGCTGGTCAGCCTGGTGACGCTGTTCACGGGCATGCTCAATTCGGTCAGCCGCTTCGCGCCGGGGGCAAGCTTTCCGATCATCCTCAACCTCGTGCTGATCGGCGCGCTCATCTTCGGCGATCACGCGATGTCCGAATGGGGCTGGACCACGCGGCAGGTCGGCTACAGCCAGGCCTGGGCGGTGACGGTGGGCGGAGTGCTGCAGCTGGTCTGGCTCTATATCTGGACGCGGGTCGAAGGCTTCCGGCCAAGGCTGCTGTGGCCGCGCATCACGCCCGAGGTGAAGCGGCTGAGCATTATCGCACTGCCAGCCGCGATCGGCGGCGGCGCGTATCAGATCAACACGCTGGTGCAGCTCTACTTCCTCAACCAGCTCGACGCCGGGTCGATCAGCTACATGAATTATGCCGACCGGCTGAACCAGCTGCCGCTCGGCATCATCGGGATCGCCCTGTCGACCGCGATTTTGCCCACGCTTTCCAAATTCGTCGGGTCGAAGAACAGGGAGGGGACCGACCGGATTCAGTCCGACGCGATCGAGATCGCGATGCTGCTGACGATCCCCGCCGCCGTGGCGCTGGCGATCTGCGCGGTGCCCTTCGTCACCATGATCTTCCAGGGCGGGCGGTTCAGCGTGGAGCAGGCGGGCCTTACCGGCAATGTGCTCGGCATGCTGGTCCTCGGCCTGCCCGCCTATGTGCTGGTCAAGGTGCTGGTGCCCAATTTCTACGCCCGGTCGGACACGCGCACGCCGGTATACGCGGCTTTCATCTCACTGGTGGTGTTCACCGCGATGAACCTTGCCCTGATTGCCGACTGGGGCGTGGTCGGGGTCGCCTTTGCCAGCGTGATCGGCGCGTGGATCAACGTCGCCTATCTCTACGTGGTGCTGGTCCGGCGCGACTATTACACCATCCCGCTCAAGCTCGTTGGCCGCATCGCGCGGCAGCTGGTCGCGGCGGCAGCCATGGGCGCGGCGCTGTGGTTCGCGCGCGACCTGCTGACCGGGTGGTACGATGCCGGACTGTTCGCGCGGGCGGGCGCACTGATCGCACTCGTGATCTGCGCCGGCGCGGTCTATTTCGGAGTCGCCTTCGCGATCGGCGCGATCGACAGGCAGCGCATCGTCACGCTGACCCGCAAGCGCCCGGTTCCCGAAAACGCCGAGCCAAGCGCCGCGGAGCCGGACGATCTTGCCCCCTAGCAGGCCTGTGCTATGCCCCGCAGCGATGACTGATACGCCACTCTCGACCCGTTCGGCCCCGGCGCGCTTCGTGCTGCGCGGGCGGGCGGCCCACCCTGATCTAACAGGGCGATGGCTCGGGCTCGCCTGAAACAGGGCAACCCGATCCCGCCAGCGGCTTCGCTGGCCCAATCCAGTCTTCCAGGGAGTACCCCAGAAATGCGCGTCGTCTCCGGCATCCAGCCCACCGGCAATCTCCACCTCGGCAACTATCTCGGCGCGATCCGCAACTGGGTGCGCATGCAGGACGAATTGAGTGAAGGCGGCGAGTGCCTGTTCTTCCTCGCGGACATGCACGCGATCTCCATGCCGCACGATCCGGCGGAGCTGCACAAAGGCACGCTGGAGATGGCCGCCGCGCTGATCGCATGCGGGATCGATCCGGATCGCTCGGTCCTGTTCAATCAGGCGCAGGTGCCCCAGCATGCCGAGCTGCAATGGCTGCTGACCGGCACCGCGCGAATGGGCTGGCTCAACCGGATGACGCAGTGGAAGGACAAGGCGGGCAAGAACCGCGAGGGCGCCTCCGTCGCGCTGTTCGCCTACCCCGTGCTGCAGGCCGCCGACGTGCTGCTGTATCAGGCGACGCATGTGCCCGTGGGCGAGGACCAGAAACAGCATCTGGAGCTGGCGCGCGACATTGCGCAGAAGTTCAACAACGACTTCTGCACCGAAGACGCGCCGCTCTTCACGCTGCCCGAACCGTACATCCCGCCCGCCGCCGCCCGGATCATGAGCCTGCGCGACGGCACCAGGAAAATGTCCAAGTCCGATCCTTCGGACATGAGCCGGATCGCGCTGGTCGACGATGCCGATACGATCATGAAGAAGGTCAAAAAGGCGAAGACCGACCCCGATCCTTTGCCCGACACTCTCGCGGCGCTGGAGGATCGGCCGGAGGCGCTCAACCTCGTGACGATCTACGCCGCGCTGGCCGATCGCGAGCCCGAGGCGGTGCTGGCGGAGCATGCGGGCCAGGGCTTCGGCGCGTTCAAACCGGCGCTCGGCGAATTGCTGGTCGAAACGCTCTCGCCGATCTCGGCCCGGCTGCGCGATCTGCTCGAAGACAGGGAAGCGATCGAGGCTGCGCTGGCGCGCGGCGCCGCCAAGGCGCGTGAGCGCGCAGCCCCCACGCTTGCGGGCACCTATCGCGCGCTCGGCCTGCTTCGGGGCTGACATTGCGCAATTCGAGAAACCCCAGAGGCTTCAAGGGGTTAAAGAAAGGTTCATGATGACCTCGGTAATCCGCTGAGCATAATTGGCAGGGCCTCGCCCCTCTCCGGCGAGCCCGCAACAAGGGGCCCGACCTATGAAAAGACCGAATTTCTTCGCCGCGCTCGGCGTGCTGGGGCTGCTCGGCGCAGGCGCGACCGCGTGTGCGACCGGCGGTTTCCAGGCCGACGTCTCGCGCTTTCAGGCACAGCTGCCGGCCCCGCAGGGGCAGAGCTTCGCGATCGTCGCGGACGACGCCTCGCTCGAGGGCGGAATCGAGTTCGGCCAGTATGCCGATCTCGTCAGCCAGGAACTGAGCCAGCTCGGCTACGTGCGCGGCAGTCCGGAAAGCGCCGACCTGATCGTGCGCTTCGACTACGAAGTCGACAATGGGCGCGAGCGGGTGCGCAGCACCGGCAGTTCGTTCCGCGATCCCTTCTACGACCCCTGGTATCGCTATCGCCGGCCGTTCCGGTCCTACGGTCCGTGGGGCTACGGCTTCTACGATCCGTGGTTCGCCGACCGCAATGTGACCAGCTACACGGTCTACACCAGCGAAGTCGAAGTCGACATCGAGGACCGCCTGACCGGCGAACGCCTGTTCGAAGGCACCGCAAGCGCGGTCTCGCCGAGCAACCGGCTGCAATACCTGGTGCCGAACCTTGTCGATGCGATGTTCACCGACTTCCCCGGAAATTCGGGCGAAACCGTGCGTATCTCGATCAAGCCCGAAGAGCGGTAGGGGTCGGCGAGATCATAGGGTAAGAGAGAGGCGGGCCGAGAGGTCCGCCTTTTTCGTTTCAGAGCTTCGCGTGCCCGCCGGTCGAGCCGAAGCCGCCAGACCCACGCGCCGTGTCGTCGAGGTCTTCGACTTCGCTGAAGGCCGCCCGGGTCACCGGCGCCAGCACCAGCTGCGCGACCCGATCGCCGCGTTCGATCCGGAAGCTTTCCGCCCCGTGATTGATCAGCAGGACCTTCAGCTCCCCGCGGTAATCCGAATCGATTGTGCCGGGCGTATTGGGTACCGAAATGCCGTGCTTGAAGGCGAGGCCCGAGCGCGGGCGGACCTGGATTTCGTAGCCGTCCGGAATCGCTACCGCAAAACCCGTCGCCACGGCATGACGCGCGCCCGCAGGCAATTCCACCTCTTCGGCAGCGCGCACGTCCATCCCGGCCGCGCCATCGGTGGCATAGGCGGGCAGCGGGAGCCCCTCGCCATGGGGCAGGCGCTTGATCCGGACGTCGACGTCATTCGCCACTGGTCGTCTCCACCGCTGTCACGATCCGCTCGATCAGGTTCGCCGCGACATCTTCCTTCGCCATTTCGGGCCACGTCTCGACCCCGCCTTCACTGACCAGATGCACACGGTTGTCCGCCCCGCCCATGACGCTTGCACCCACCGGGCCGGAGACGTCGTTGGCGACGATCCAGTCGGCCCGCTTGCGCTCCCGCTTGGCGATGGCGTTTTCGATCACATCCTCGGTCTCCGCGGCAAAGCCGATCAGCAGTGCGGGCCGCCGGTCCGACGTGCCCAGCGTGGCGAGGATATCGGGGTTTTCCTCCAAGCGCAGCGCGGGCGGAGCGGAAGAGCGCTTTTTCATCTTCTGGCCGCGCATATCGGCTGCGCGCCAGTCCGCCACGGCGGCGGTCATCACCGCGACATCGGCGGGCAGCGATTCGCGTACCGCGTCGGCCATCTCGCGCGCGGTCTGCACATCCACCCGCGTAACACCGGGCGGCGTGTCGAGCGTCACCGGCCCCGCGACCAGCGTCACCCGCGCACCTGCGGCAGCGGCGGCGGCGGCGATGGCGAAGCCCTGGCGACCGCTCGACCGGTTGGCGATGTAGCGCACGGGGTCGATCGGTTCGTGGGTCGGCCCGGCGGTGACGAGCACGTGCTTCCCGGAAAGCGGCGTGCCTTCGAACCGGAAGGCGAAAGAACGCGCGGGCGCATGATCGTCGCTGATGTCGTGGAGCGATGCGGAGGCAGCGCCCTTCCCCGCCAGCAGCGGGCCTGCGGTATCGGACGGCTTGGCTTTTCCGCGCGGGATCAGCGAGGCGATAAGGCCGCCCAGCCCGCCCTGCGCTTCCTCGCGCGCGGGCTCGACCGATGGCGCTGCGAACGGTCGTGCGTCGCCAGCGGCCCAAGCGGCGATGGCACCCCAGATCGCCTCTGGCTCGGGCAGGCGGCCGGGGCCGTATTCGCCGCAGGCCATCGCGCCTTCGTCCGGATCGATCACCGCGACGCCGCGCTCGCGCAATGTCGCGACATTCGCCTGCACCGCCGCGTGCGTCCACATCCGCACGTTCATCGCGGGTACGGCCATGACCGGCTTGTCGGTCGCGAGGAGCAGTGTGGTCGCCAGATCGTCTGCAATGCCCGCCGCCATCTTGGCGAGCATGTTGGCGGTCGCCGGGCAGACCACTACCAGATCGGCCTCGCGGCTGAGCTGGATGTGCCCCATCTCGACCTCGTTCTTCAGGTCCCACAGCGTGGTGTGAACGGGATTTCCGGAGAGGGCCGCCAGCGTCATCGGAGTGACGAACTGCGCGCCCCCGTCGGTCAGCACGCAGCTCACCTCGCCGCCGTTCCTGCGGATCAGGCGGACCAGCTCGCACGACTTGTAGGCCGCGATCCCGCCGCCGATCACCAGCAGCACCTTGATGCCGCCCGGCCCCGCCATCAGCCGATCGCTCCGGTGACGAAGAGCCCCGCCATGATCCCTGCGCCCGCCAGCACCAGCGCTGCCTGGCCGAGCCAGCCGGGCCCTCCGCGCCGTGCCGCCGCTGCGCGGGCCTTGCGTTCCCACATGATCTCGATCTCGGGCAGCGGAGCGGGCTCGGGCGCGCCGCCCTTGGGTGGAAACTTCTCTTCCAGCCGCCGGATCAGCCCGGGGATGCGCTGGATCGTATCGAAATCCTCGCGCAGGCGATCGGCGATCGCCGCCTCGGGGCCAAGCTCGTCGCGAATCCAGTTGCGCACGAAGGGCGCGGAGACATCCCACATGTTGATCTTGGGATTGAGCTGGGTGGCGATGCCTTCGACCATCACCATCGTCTTTTGCAGCAGCAGCAGGTGCGGCTGGGTCTGCATGTCGAAATCGCGGGTGATCGCGAACAGGCCATCGAGCATCTGGCCCACGCTCAGCTCGCTCACCGGCTTGCCGCGCATCGGCTCACCCACCGCGCGCAGCGCCGTGGCGAACTCTCCCACCGAATGGTGGCTGGGCACATATTGCGCCTCGAAATGGATTTCCGCCACGCGGCGATAATTGCCGGTGGTCAGGCCGTAGAGGATTTCGGCGAGCCATTGCCGCGCGCGCCGGTCGATCCGGCCCATGATGCCGAAATCGATGGCGACGATGGTGCCGTCGGGCTCCACGAACAGGTTTCCCTGATGCATGTCGGCATGGAAATAGCCGAAGCTGATCGCCTGGGTCAGGAAGGCGAGCACCAGCCGTTCGGCCAGCTGCTCCAGATCGTGCCCCGCGGCGGCGAGCACGGCGCGATCGCTCATCTTGATCCCGTCGATCCACTCGATCGTCAGGACCCGGCCATTGGTGCGGTCCCAGTCGACCGCAGGGATACGATAGCCCGCGAAGCCCTTCATCGCCTCGGCCAGCTCGCTCGCGGCGGCGGCTTCGCGCCGCAGGTCGAGCTCGGTATTGGTCCAGCGCTTGAAGTTGGCGATGGTCAGCGCCGGGCGCAGGCGCGCGGCCTCGCCCCCCATCGCCTCGACATGCGCGGCGGCCCATTCGTAGGTCGCGATATCGCGCGCGAACTGCTCGCGGATGCCGGGGCGCAGCATCTTGACCGCGACCTGTCGCCCGTCGCTGGTCACCGCGCGATGAACCTGCGCGATGGAGGCCGCACCGACGGGCTTGGGATCGATCTCGCTGAACAGCGCGCTCACCGGCTGGGCGAAGGTCGACTCGATGACCGGGCGCAGCGTATCGAACGGGACCGGCGGCAGATTGTCCTGCAGGCTGAGCAGGTTGAGCGCCGCCTCGTCGCCGACCAGATCGGGCCGGGTGGCGAGCGACTGGCCCAGCTTGATCGCCGCCGGGCCGATCGCCCGGAAAGCGCCGGCATAGTCGGGCGTCTGCGGCTGGCGCGTGCCGAACCGCGCGATCCGCATCAGCCGCTTCACCGGTGCGGGCGCGTTGGGGTCGTTCTCGATCCCCCGCAATGCGCCGTGGCGGGCGGCGGTCCGCCCCCATTTCAGGAGGCGCCAGATATGCCTTGAGGGACGTGTCACCTAATCAGATTTTCCAGCCCGAATGGATCGCGACGAGGCCGCCCATGATCGGCTCCACCTTCGTCTGGCTGAAGCCCGCGGCGCGGATCATGCCTTCGAATTCGGCCATCGGGGGAAAGCGCCGGATCGATTCGACGAGGTAGCGATAGGAGTCCTCGTCATTCGCGATCGCCTTGCCCAGCTGGGGCACGACCCGTTCTGAATAGAGGTCGTAGGCATCCTTGAAGCCGGGCCATTCGACCGTGCTGAATTCGAGGCAGAAGAACCGCCCGCCGAATTTGAGCACGCGGTGCGCCTCGGCCAGCGCCTTGTCGATATAGGTCACGTTGCGGATGCCGAAAGCGATGGTGTAGGCATCGAACAAGCCGGAGGAATAGGGCAGTTCCTCGGCGTTCTGGCACGACCAGCTGAGGCCTTCGATCCCGCGGTCCATCGCCCGCTCGATCCCGCAATCGAGCATGTCCTGGTTGATGTCGGCCACCGTCACTTCGGCGCCTGCTGCGGCCATGCGGAAGGCGATGTCGCCCGTGCCGCCCGCCATGTCGAGGATCGCCTCGCCCGGCCTCGGCTTCACCCGGCGCACGAAGCGGTCTTTCCAGAGCCGGTGCATCCCGCCCGACATCGCGTCGTTCATGACGTCGTAGCTGGTGGCGACATTGGAGAAGACGCCGCCGACGCGCGCGGTCTTCTCGTCGGGGGTGACGTCTTCGTAGCCGAAGGAAACGGTATCGCTCATGGTGAAGCGCCTTAGGGGGAAAGGATTGTGACGTCTATTCGGGTGTTGCTCGCAACGGTGCCTGCCCCCTCGCATCGGGGGCTGGCGCCGCATCCGGCGACCCACCATATCCAGCAGCGACAGCCAACCAGTCGCCGGAAATCCAATGCCCGAACTTCCAGAGGTCGAGACCACGGTGCGTGGCCTTGCCCTCCATCTCGAAAATCGAACCATCACCGCCGTGCGGGTCGCGCGCCCCGACATGCGCCGGCCCTTTCCCGAAGGGCTGGGCCAGTCGCTGGTCGGCGCGACCGTCACCGGCCTTTCGCGCCGCGCCAAGTTCGGTCTGATCCATACGAATCGCGACCAGACCCTGATCTTCCATCTGGGCATGAGCGGCCGCTGGCGGATCGACCCCGATGCGGCCGACAAGCACGATCACCTGACGATTGAGACGGCGAGCAACCGATTCGCGCTCAACGATCCGCGCCGATTCGGCTGGGTCGATATCGTCGATACCGCGCTGCTCGACGCATGGCCCAGTTTCGCGGCGATGGGCCCCGAACCGCTCGGCCCCCAGCTGACCGCCCGGCACCTGAAGGCCGCACTCGCGGGGCGCAAGCAGGCGATCAAGCTGCTGCTGCTCGACCAGCGAATCGTCGCCGGGCTCGGCAATATCTACGTGTGCGAAGCGCTATGGCGGGCGCGGATCAGCCCCCGGCGGGCGGGCGGGCGGATCTCGCTCGCCGCGCTCGAACGGCTGGTCGTGGCGATCCGCGAGGTGCTGGAGCAATCGATTCGCGACGGCGGATCGACCTTGCGCGACTATGCCCGGCCCGACGGCGAGCTTGGCTATTTCGCCACGCGCTTTAATGCCTATGGCCGCACCGGCGAACCCTGCCATCGCGAGGATGGCGGACGGATCGTGCGATTCGAACAAGGTGGACGCAGCACGTGGTATTGCCCAAGGTGCCAGCGGTAGGTGCGATTCCGCACAGGACCGTCTGCCTCCCCGGAAATCCTTGACGAGATCGCGTGCGCGCCCTATGTGCCGCGCCTTCCGGCGAGCAATCGCCGCTCCCGATTTGACAAGAGACACTCACGGCCGCGCTCTTCGCGGCACGAAACAAGGACGACCATGGCCAATACGCCGCAAGCCCGCAAACGCATCCGTCGCAACGCGCGCCGTGCCGAAATCAACGGTTCGCGCATGAGCCGCATCCGCACCTTCGTGAAGAAGGTGGAGCAGGCGATCGAAGGCGGCGACAAGGAAGCTGCACAGAACGCGCTCCGCGCGGCGCAGCCCGAACTGGCCCGCGGCGTTGCCCGCGGCGTCCTGCACAAGAACACCGCCTCGCGGAAGATGTCGCGCCTTTCCAAGCGCGTCTCGGCTCTCTAGCCTCTTCCCATACCCACGAGATCGAATGCAGTTTCGGGGTCGTCGCAGCATGCGGCGGCCCCTTTTGCGTTGCTGTCGCACAGCTGACGCACGCCATTACGATTCGGCCCAGCAAGTCCGCCGATTCGAGAGCTGTGCAAAAGGCGTAATTTAGCGTTTACAACTAGTTAAACGACGCTCCGCCACTATTGCGATGTCAATCCGCTTTATTTCAATTCTGCGACGATTTCGCCCTTGCGATGCCCCCCTCAGGCCTGCTTATTAACAGCCATCGGCGGGCAGGGGACTCTCCCGTCGCTGCAAGGCAGATGGCTATCAGGGCCCGTTCAGATCCGCTCGCGAATCATGCGATTGCGGCCACGGGCAAGCTGTATGCATCGATTGTGAGGGGACCAAATCCGGGGGCGACAGGCGCTTCCGGAAACGGAGGTTTAGTAGCAGGTTATGGCAAGAATTCCGGACACGAACGGCGCCGCCCGCAAGCGGTCGAAGGGCGACGGCGAGGACGATATGGAACGCGTCGCGCTGACGGCCGACTGGGACGATATCAGCACCGGCCTGCGCAAGGATCTCGGCCACCAGCTGCACAGCCAGTGGATCAAGCCGATCCAGCTCGGCGAATTCGACTCCGCCACCGGCACGCTGCAACTGTTCCTGCCTTCGGAATTCGCTGCCGAGTGGGTGCGCAAGCACTTTGCCGACCGCCTGTCGCTCGCGTGGAAGATCATGCGCTCCGAGATCAAGACCGTCGCGATCGAGGTGCACCCCAGCCGCAAGCGGATGGCCGACATTTCGCTGAACGATTCGCGTCGCCCCGCCAATGACGGGCCCGACCTGCGCGTGGTCTCCGACGGGGGCTTCGGCGATCCCGGCTTCAGTTCGGTGGGCCTCGACGCCTCGCTCACCTTCGCCGCCTTCGTCACCGGCGATGCCAACGTGCTGGCCCGCAACGCCGCGCAGCGCATGGCTGCGAACGAGAAGCCGCAATTCTCGCCGCTCTACATCAAGGCCGCGACCGGCCAGGGCAAGACGCACCTGCTGCACGCGATCGGCCACCAGTTCCTGGGGGCACATCCGCGTGCGCGCATCTTCTACTGCTCTGCCGAGCGTTTCATGGTCGAGTTCGTCCAAGCGCTGAAGCAGAACCGCATGATCGAGTTCAAGACGCGCCTGCGTGGCTTCGACCTGCTGCTGGTCGACGATCTGCAGTTCATCATCGGCAAGGCGAGCGCTCAGGAAGAACTGCTCTACACGATCGATCACCTGCTGTCGGAGGGCAAGCGCCTGGTCTTCGCCGCCGACCGTGCACCGCAGGCACTCGATTCGGTCGAGCCCCGGCTGCTCAGCCGCCTGTCGATGGGTCTGGTCGCGGACATTCAGCCCGCCGACCTCGAACTGCGCCGCTCGATCCTCGAATCGAAGCTGACCCGATTCGCACCGCTCAGCGTGCCCGACGATGTGGTCGACTTCCTCGCCCGCACGATCACCCGCAACGTGCGCGAACTGGTCGGCGGCCTCAACAAGCTGATCGCCTATGCCCAGCTGACCGGCCAGCCCGTCTCGCTGCAACTGGCGGAAGAACAGCTGACCGATATCCTGTCGGCCAACCGCCGCCGGATCACGATCGACGAGATCCAGCGCAC
>Ga0114910_1000660_pt1 | contig 17163 bp, 16 predicted proteins | sample MalvireepMed_908_FD_83500 | JGI IMG/M metagenome (GOLD analysis project Ga0114910, IMG submission 83500) | Marine viral communities from the Global Malaspina Expedition - Malaspina viral metaG DeepMed_908 | ecosystem: Environmental > Aquatic > Marine > Oceanic | place: Mediterranean Sea...
CCATCATTCTGGCCTGTTCGACATTCGGTCTGTTCGTGGGCGCCATTCCGGGCCTATCTGCCACCATGGCCACGGCAATGCTCGTGCCGCTCACCTTCTTCATGGATCCGGTGCCGGCCGTCGCTGCGATCGTGACGACGGCGGCGATGGCGATATTCGCGTCGGATATCCCGGCGGCGCTGCTGCGTATTCCCGGAACAGCGGCTTCCGCAGCCTATATTGACGACCTGAATTCGCTGACCCGTCAGGGCAAGGTGGCACGGGCGCTGGGGATTTCGGTGACCTCTTCGGCCATCGGCGGAATCTTCGGTTCGGTTGTGTTGTTGATGGCGGCTCCGAAGCTCGCGCTGGTTTCCCTCAACTTCACCTCGTTTGAATATTTCTGGCTGGCACTGCTCGGGCTGTCGGCGGCGGTGATGCTGGGTTCGGGCTCGCTGCTGCGCAGCCTGTTGTCACTGCTGATCGGGCTGATGATCGCCATGGTCGGTATGGACACCACGTCCGGCTTTCCGCGGTACACATTCGGAGTGACATCCCTTCTGGACGGCGTGGCATTCGTGCCGGCGCTGATAGGCATGTTCGCGATACCGGAACTGATCCGCAGCTTCACAGGCAAAGCTGTGCATATACCCGTGCAGAGCGTCGGCAATCCGCTGCGCATCTTCGAAGGGCTCGGCGCATTGCTGTGGCGCAGAAAAATCAATCTGGCGCGCGGCTCGGTCATCGGCACCGTGATCGGTATCCTGCCCGGGGCCGGCTCGGATATCGGGGCATGGATATCCTACGCAGTCTCCAAGCGGTTCTCCAAACAGCCGGCGCAATACGGCAAGGGCACCCAGGAAGGTCTGGTCGATGCCTGCGCCGCCAACAACGCGGCCTTGTCGGGAGCCTATGTCCCGGCGATGGTATTTGGCATTCCCGGCGATTCGATCACGGCGATCGTCATCGGCGTGCTCTACATGAAAGGACTCAACCCGGGACCGATGGTATTTCTGACGTCGGCCGACAAGATTTCGGCGATCTTTCTGGTGTTTCTGATCGCCAATCTGCTGATCATCCCGCTGGGTCTTTTGGCGATTACACTGGCGTCGCAGGTGTTGCGCGTGCCCAAGCGCATTCTTGCGCCCCTGATTTTGGGCTTCTGTATTGTCGGGTCTTATTCTATCAATGCGTCAGCTTCGGGCATCGTGGTGATGCTTGTGCTGGGGCTGGTGGCCTATGTGATGGAAGAAAACGATTTTCCCGTCGCGCCAACCATTTTGGGGATTGTCATGGGGCTGCTCGTGGAACGGAATTTCGTGACATCACTGATCAAATCGGATGGCGGGGTCCTTCCCTTTGTTGAGCGGCCGATCGCCGCCGGGCTGGCCCTGATGGTGCTTGTGATCTGGAGTGTACCGGTTCTGATCTGGCTGCGGGGGCGATCGCGCAAGTGAATCTGAAACGAATCAAGCCACAGCCCTCGCTGGCCCAGATTGTCGCGGATCAGATTCGCGAGGCGATCATGACCGGGACATTGCCGCTGGGTGAAAACATCTCTGAAGACCGGCTGGTGACGCAGTTCGGCGTCTCGCGATCGCCGATCCGGGATGCGATGGCGATGCTGTCGAATGAGGGGCTGGTTGTCGTCCGGCCGAAGCGGGGCAGCTTTGTGTTCGAGACCTCGCTTGAGGATATCAGCCAGATTTGTGACTATCGCCAGTTGCTGGAAGGCCAGGCAGCCCGGGCCGCGCTCAGATTTGCGCCGGAGGACTATCTCAGCGACATGAAACAGATCCTGGCCGAGATGGACGCAGCAATGGCGGCGGGTCAGCATCAGACTTACAGTTTGCTGGACAATGACTTCCACCGGGTCGCATTTGACCGGTGCGGCAATTCATATTTGCGTGACGCTTATGCGCGGGTTTCGGGCCGGATTTCCGCCCTGCGCTCGAATGTGACGGCGCCCTATTCCGAGCGGCGGGAAGAGTCCCTTGTGGAGCACCACATGATCTATGGCCATCTTTGCGACAGGTCGATGGAGCTTTTTGACGCTGCGCTTGAGGTCCATATTCAACGCACCAAACAGGTCTACAGTGCGGCTCTTGCCGAAGGGTATCTTGGCTGAACAACCTGATGCGGCTTTCTGTCATCGCCTCCAATGATCGGGTTTATGAACCCCTTTGCCGTATCAGTGAGAAGCAGCAAGAGATGCCAGTTGCGCGCGGACATCAACACTGACAGGGCCTGCCGGACAGAAGGGTCAGAACCCGACCAGCAGAATGTCCAGTGCGGCCATTATCTCGCTGTCCTGCCCCGACAGACTTGCAACCGGACTGCGCAACAGCGCATGAGGAACCGCCGCCATGAACTGCGTAACCAGAACATATGGCTCGCCCCCAATCTCGAACACCGGATTGAGACGCTGGGCCGGAGCCGGAGCTTGCGCCAGAGGCAGCAGCGGTACCACGACCCGTGTGTTCAGACCGTCCAGAACATCCGCCTGGACATCGAGCACATAGCCGGCCCCGCCGGGATTGGTGTAGACCTCAAACCGAGCCATCAGAACTGCCTGTACTTGTCCAGGGGCAAGCCGTGCGCCTCGGCCCATGCGTTTGAGCTGGCCACAGCGGCAGCGTTCTCGCGCTGCCAGGCTTTCGCCTTCGCCTCGGCGACTGCACGCCGCAGACCGGCCTCCGCCGCTTGCGACAGATTCACCCCAAACGATCTGGCCTCCTTAAGCAGGGACGAATCCAGTGTCAGATTTGTGGGTTTTTTGGGGGGAGTCTGGGGTGGCATGGCCTTACCTCGCTTCATGCGCATTTTATATGCGCATGAAATACAGGGCAAGTCTGAAAATGGCCGTCAGCGGGGGCAGCTTGCCTGACCCCGGAAAGATTATCAGCCTCTGCCAAGACCATGATGACTGAGCTTCTGATAGATCGCCCGCTGCGTGAGGTTCAATGCCGCAGCCATTTCCCTGACATCACCATTGGTTTGTTCCACCAGGGGTTCCAGGACACGGCGCTCGACCTCATCGGCCGCTTTTTTCTTCAGTTGCCGCAGGTCAGTCGTCTCGTCCAACGGCATATGCTCAACGCGCGGCGCCAAATCGAAGCTGATACGCTGGATCACTGATCCTTCGGCAAACAGGAAGAACGTTCGAGGACATTGCCAGGCCAGGCATGTTCCTCGAGACGGCGCATTGCGGAGGGAGGCAGCTCTTTGGCCTCAGTCCGGTAGCGGTCCGCTAAACGCTGCAGGAGCATCTCCATTGGCAGCAAGAAACACTGGCTATGGCGCGGCGAAGCGATATCATGCTTGGCGTTGAACATCGCTCGCACATGAACAACCGGGCGGAGAATTCCCGCCAACCGGCCCGGCGGCGAGAGCGGACCATGAAGGGTTTCAAGTCAGCCCGACATCTCCAGCGTTTCGGTTCAATTCATGACCCTGTCGCCACGCTTATTCACATTCCACGCCACGAGATCTCATCAGACCATCACCGCGGACTGAGAAGCGAAGCCGTGCAGCTGTGGAACCAGATCGCACGCCTGCAAGACTGCATAGGCTAAAGCCGTGCGCAACATTCTTGAGCGGTGCCGGATAATTTTACGGTGCCGGTGACTATGCTCCAGACGAATCTCGGCGCCAGACCCGCGTGAGTGAACTGTCGGGAAGGCGATTCACAGTCATCCGGAGTATTTGCAACAGAGCCTGGCTAGTTCCACTCCCGCTTGTTGTGCAAGATTGACGACCAGAGCGATATGCCGATCAAGGCAGCGCCGCCTAGGCCTGTCAGGACTTCGGGGATATGGATCTGGGTCTGGCAGAACATGATCAGCGACAAGATCAGGATGGCATAAAAAGCGCCGTGCTCCAGATATCTGTATTCTGCAAGCGTGCCCTTTTCGACCAGCATGATCGTCATCGAGCGCACATACATGGCACCGATGCCAAGGCCGATGGCTATGACGAAGAGGTTCTGCGTCAGTGCAAAGGCGCCAATCACGCCATCAAAGGAGAAGCTGGCATCGAGCACTTCGAGATAGATAAATGCGCCCAGACCACCGCTTGCGGCTGAACGTACACTTTGCTGGGACGCATCGATAAAACCGCCGACAACCTCCACCAGCAGAAAGGTCAAAAGGCCGTAGATCGCGCTGTAGACGAAGGAAACCGGTTCGTTCATTTCTGTCTGCGAAGCATCTGCAAGGGTGTAGGAAAATGCCAGGATCACGACCAGCATGAAGGCAATTTCGATGCCCTTGATGGCCGCGAAATTGGACAGATGGCGCTCCAGCCAGCCGATCCAGTGAACATCCTTTTCCTGGTCGAAGAAGAATTTCAGCGCCACCATCATCAGAAATGTGCCGCCGAAGGCAGCAATCGGCAACCGAGCCTCATGCATGATGACGGCATAGTCCTGCGGTCGCGTGGCCGCCATGACGATGGCATCGATCGGGCCGATGCCGGCGGCGATCACCACGACCAGCAGCGGAAAGACGATCCGCATGCCAAACACGGCAATGACGATGCCCCAGGTGAGAAAGCGCTTCTGCCAGACCGGTGTCATGGTCTTGAGCTTGTTGGCGTTCACAATGGCGTTGTCGAAGGAAAGCGAAATCTCAAGCACGGCCAGAACGGCGCAGATCATGAAGATCGTCGCCGTTCCGCCCAGGGTGCCGGTTGACTGCCAGCCAAGCCAGGCCCCGAGCGCAAGCCCGACAAGGGTCAGGATAAAGGCCCATCTGAAATAACGTAAACTGGATGTTTTGGGGGAGGGCTTGCTCATGGCTGCACCCGCCAGATCAGACCCTGGATCTTGGTGGTAGCCAATATGGTGTCGTTCACGGTGTCGAAATCGACACACGTCGCAAGGGAGACAGGTGAGAACATTGTTCACTCGCCGCCGGCTTGTTTGCGGGTGATACCGACATCACGAGAGCGCCGTCATTCTCGCCAGAGGGGCCCGGTATCAGGTTCTTGATGGCGCAAAATCATAACCAGCGCCTGCGAAGGAAAGTGTGTGGCACCGCGTCACAAGGCGGTGCTGGCAGTATCAGTTCAGATCGAAATGTCCGAGAATGTCGCGGATCTTGGCGTCCTGTTCCGCACTTGGCAGGAGTGCTGGCTGCCGCGAGGCCCCCACAGACTTATCCTGCAGATAAAGCGCCCGCTTGACCAACGCTGGCGGAAAGCCAAGGGCGTAGAGTTCCGTTCTGAAAGCCGTGAAAATGTCCTGCTGCTGCACGGCATCGGCAATGTCACCGGAGTTGAAGCCGTTCATAATGCCGGCAAGGACGTCCGGCATCGCATTTCCAAGGCCTGAAATGCAGCCGGCTGCACCATTTTGCAGCGCCCACAGGACGAGATGGTCGGGCCCCGAATAGACCTCGAAATCCGGTATGTCGCGGGCAACGGCCAGATAGGCTTCCAGCGTTTCCTGTGCGCCGCCGGAATCCTTGATCCCGGCAATATTGCCATGGGTTGCAAGCTTTCGTGCCGTTTCCGGCTCGATATGGTTCTGCGTGCGGGCCGGGATATCGTAAAGGTAGACCGGTGTCTTCACCGCATCCGCGACTGTCGAGAAATGGCGGATCAAACCATCCTGCGTGCAGGCAATGAAGAACGGCGTAATAACCGCAATGCCGTTAACGCCGATGCGGTCGAACTCCTTTGCAAGCTGGAGTGTCTCGAAGGTGGCAGGCATGCCGGCATTGACGATCACCTTCACCTTGCCTGCGACCTCATCGACGACCTCTTCCGTCAGGCGGATCTTCTCGGCGTGGGTCAGCGCGGTAAAGTCGCCATTGGTGCCGGCACACATGATGTTGTTGCCAGCGGCTACCTGCCGGCGCACCTGCGCGCGGGTCGCTTCATAATTGATCGTCTCGTCCTCGTTGAAACAGGTCACGAGCGCGACAAAGGCTTTCTTGGACATCAGAAACTCCGTTTGAAATGGGGGGCAGTGGCCGAAAGGCCCGCCTGGCGCGCCTCGCGGCGGGCAGACTGGACGTCTGGATCGGGATCGAGGCTGGCGCCCAGAAGCGCGCGGGTATAGTCCTCGCGCGGGCTGTCGAAGACTTGCCGTACGGTGCCGAGTTCGACGATCTCACCCTTTTCCATCACCATCACATGGTCGGCAAAATCCCGGACAACGGGCAGGTCGTGGGCGATGAAGATAAAGGCAATGCCCATGTCACGGCGCAGCTTGTCGAGGAGATCGATAACTTGCGCCTGAACGGATACATCAAGCGCCGAAACGGCCTCGTCGCAGATGATCAGCTGCGGCTCAAGCGCCAGCGCCCGCGCGATTGCGATGCGCTGGCGCTGTCCACCGGAAAACTGGTGCGGATAGCGGCTCATGTGTTCCTGTGACAGACCGACCTGATCGAGCAGTTCGGCCACCCGCTCGCGCCATTTCGCCTTGGGCAGAATGTCGGGATGGATGACCCAGGCTTCCGAGACAAGCTGGTAAACGGTCATGCGCGGATTAAGCGATTGCGTCGGGTCCTGGAACACCATCTGCAGGTCGCGCCTGAGCTTGTAGAGCTCGCCCGGCTGCATCTGAAAAAGATCTTTGCCTTTCCAGTGCGCGCTGCCGCCGTCGGGCTCCTCGAGCCGCAGCAAGACACGGGCAAGCGTTGACTTTCCCGATCCGCTTTCCCCAACCACGGCCATGGTTTCCCCGGCCATCAGGTTGAAGGAGACTCCCTTCAGTGCTTCGAAGACACCGTAGAACTTGCGCACGTCCTTGACGGCCAGCAGCGGTTCGCCCAACGCAATCGGCTCGTGCATACTGCCTTTGCCCGGTGCCGCCGCGATCAGCTTTTTCGTATAGGGATGGCGCGCATTCTTGTAGACTTCTCGCACTGAACCGCCTTCGACCAGAACGCCCTTTTCCATGACCACGACGCGGTCTGCGATATCGGCGACCACACCAAGATCATGGGTGATGATCAAGACGGCCATGCCGGTTTCCTGTTGCAGCTCTTTGAGGAGCGCCAGCACTTCGGCCTGCACCGTCACATCCAATGCGGTGGTCGGCTCGTCCGCAATCAGGAGACCCGGCTTCAGTGCCAGCGCCATGGCAATCATCACGCGTTGTCTCTGGCCGCCCGAGAATTCATGCGGATACTTGCCCATGGCATTTTCGGGATCGGGAATGCCGACCCGGCCGAGCAGACGCAATGCCTCGCTTCTGGCACCATCCGAGGCCATTCCGTGGGTCGTCATCGCCTCGCAGATCTGCCATCCGACGGTATAGACCGGATTGAGATGACTGAGCGGATCCTGAAAGATCATCGCAATGCGTGGCCCGTTGATGGCCCGCCGTGCCTCCGCTGGCATGGTCAGCAGGTCTTCGCCATCGAGCAGGATCTCGCCGGAGGTAATGCGACCGGGCGGCATGTCGATCAGGTTCATGATCGCCGATGACGACACAGATTTGCCCGAACCGCTTTCACCCAGAATGGCCAGCGTTTCGCTTCTGTCGAGATGATAGGAAATATCGCGCACCGCATGTACCACACCATTGACGGTGTGGAATTCGACGGAGAGGTTGCGAACCTCCAGCAGATGGTCTGCCATGTCAGCGGCCTTTCATTTCCAGCCGCCAGCGCTGCACCGGATCAAGCGCGATGCGCAGCCAATTCGAGAGCAGGTTGAGCGACATGGTGGTCAGGATGATGGCAAGCCCCGGCCAGAAGGATAGCCACCAGGCATTGGTCAGATATTGGCGCCCTTGCGAAATCATCAGGCCCCAGGTGATTTCGGGTGGCTGGATGCCTATGCCCAGGAAGGACAATGCGCTTTCAGCAAGCATCACATAGGCGAAATCGAGTGTGGCAAGGGTGGTCAGTGTTGGGAATACCACCGGCAGGATGTGGCGAAACAGGATGCGTTTGCTGGAAGCGCCCATGACCCGGGCCGCCTGCACAAACATGCGCTCACGGATTTCCAGCACCTCGGCGCGTGTTGTGCGCAGGTAGACCGGAATGCGGGTGATCGCCAGAACAAGCATGAGGTTGAGGATCGACGAACCCAGTACATAGAGCACGATCACGGCAATCAGCAGCGACGGGAACGACATGATCACATCGGCTAGTCGCATGATGATCTGGCTGACGCGGGGCGATGCGACGCCGGCAATCAGGCCGAGCACGGTACCAATGACGGAGGAGAGGATGACCGCGCCAGCGGCGACCATCAGCGTATTCTGGGTGGCGACAATGATGCGGGCAAAGAGTGGGCGTCCAAGGGCATCGGCACCCATCCACCAGAACCAGGCACGCTCAAAATCGAAGGGCGCGAGATTGCGGCCGCGCAGGTTCTGCTTGGTGGCGATATCGTCAAGCCAGGCGGGGCCGAGCAGTGCAAAGATCAGCATCATCGCGAGGAAGATGGCGGCACACAGCGCGAATTTGTCGGCAAGCAGCATGCGTCCGAGGCGAATGACGAAGGGAGGTTCGGTTGTGGATAGACTGTTTGTTGACGGCATTGCCATGCTTCTGTCCTCTCAGTGACGGATGCGAGGATCGAGCAGCGCATAGGCAAGATCGATCAGCAGGTTCATGACAAAGATGGCAAGGGCCGTGACCAGAATGGCCGCCAGGACGACATTGAAGTCGCGCTGAAGAATGGAATCGATCATCAACTTGCCGACGCCTGGAAAGCCGAAAATGGTCTCCACGATCACGGCCCCGTTGAGCAGGCTTGCGGCCTGGTCGCCGATAACGGTGATGACCGGGAGCATGGCGTTGCGCAAGGCGTGTATAAAGATAATCGGCCCCGATCTGACACCCTTGGCGCGGGCAGTCTTCACATACGCTGAAGACAGCGCTCCGATCATCGAGCCGCGCACCACCTGAACGATAATACCGAAAGGGCGAACGAAGAGCACGGCAATTGGCAAGATCCAATGTGATATCGAGCCTGTACCGGAAGTCGGCAGGACAGCGAGCTGGATGGAAAAGACAACGATGGCAACGATCGCCAGCCAGAAGTCCGGGACCGATGCGCCGATTAGTGAAATGATCGAGGAAAACCGGTCGAAGAAGCCACCCGAGCGGAAGGCCGCGAGCGAGCCAACGACAATTGCGGCAGCGGTCACCAGCGACATGGTGATGACGGCGAGCCAAAGCGTCCAGACAAAGGCTTCCAGAACCACGTCGAGGGCCGGACGCGCCTTGCGAAGCGACTCTCCCAGATTGCCGGTAAGTACGTCGCCAACATAATGGGCAAATTGAACAAGCAGAGGATCGTTCAGACCATGCAGTTCGCGGAACTGGTTCTTCATCTCCGCCGAGGCTTCAACCGGCAGGAAGAGTGCAGCCGGATCGCCGGTCAGGCGTGACAGGAAGAACACCATCACCAGAAGCCCGGCAAGGGAGAAGAGGCTGGCAAAAGCCTGCTTGCGGATGAATCTGAACATGCTTGCCTCGGTCTGGGTTGACGGCGGGCATCGCCCGCCGCCGCTATGTCCTGCGTCTCGGCGAGCGGGCCGCCGAAGCCGTTACTTTATCGTAATTTCGGACAGCTGGAGCATGGAGTTGGTCGCCATGGTGGGTGTGTAGTCCAGCCGCTCGGAGACCCTGGAGAAGCCGACCATGTGGAACAGCAGCACATCGGCCACGACATCGTCATGGAGATAGGCAATCAGCTGCGACCACAACTTGGCGCGTTCGTCGCCGTTGGCAGCAGCAGAAGCCCGAGCGATCAGGTCATCGACCTTGGCATCGGAGAAGCCCGATTGGGTACCCTTCGAGTCATACTTGAAGAACATTGAGAAGGACGGGTCGCCCTTGGAATTGTCGTGCATGGCAGAAACGAGCTGCGGACCGCGACCTTCCTTGAAAGGCTTGGAATAATAGACTTCGTGTTCGGCCACTTCGACGAATTTCAGGTCGATGTTGAAGCCAACTTCCTGAAGCTGCGCCTGGATCGCTTCCATAATCTCAGTGACATTCGGGAAGTTTGCAGAGCGCGCAATGATGGTGATCGGTGTATCGACATTCACGCCGTCAGCCTTGGCCTGTTCCAGCAGCTTCTTTGCTTCAGCCGGATCATAAGGGAAAACCTTGACGTCCGGGTTCCAGCCAAGAGTTGGCGGCGGCACGATGGCTGTTGCCAGGATCGCACCTTCCGGAACCAGCGTGCCGAGGAAGGCATCACGATCGATTGCAAGGTTCAATGCCTTGCGAATTCTCACGTCATTGAGGGGCTCTGTATTGTGGTCGATGCGAAGATAGACGGTTTCGCTGTCGAGATAGGAAAAATCGGTGGCCGGATTGGTGGCTTCAATCTGGGAGATCGAAGGAGAAATATCGGCCTCTCCGGTCTGTACCATGGCGGCGCGAACCGACGGGTCGGCGCGGAACAGATATGTAGCCTCGGTCACATCAGGCTTTTCGCCCCAATAGTCATCGCGCTCCGTCAGAACGATGCGCTGGCCCGGGGTCCATTCCGTCAGCTTGTAGGGACCGGTGCCGACAGGTTCGCGGACAAACTCCATTGGCGTTTCTTCCGGCACGATGGTCAGAAGCGATAGCAGGAGCGGCAGGATCGGCTGAGCGGGATTGACTGTCACGTCAATGGTGCTGTCATCGACGACGGTCGGCGTGATTGTCATGCCACCGAAATAACGGCGCGACTCGCAGGCATTCTTGTCGCTCATCACCCGTTCGATGCTGTGCTGTACGTCTTTCGCATCGAACGATGTGCCATCGGAAAAGGTCACACCTTCGCGAAGATGGAAGCGCCAATTACCTGGTTCGGTTTCTTCCCAACTGGTCGCCAGGCGGGGCATCAGCCCCTCGTCGCCACGCACGTCGAGTTCGGTCAGGGTTTCAGACACATTCTGCATGATGACACGACCGATATTCGAGCGGGTCGCCATGCAGGGCTCAAGCAGATCGGCCTCTTCCGGCAGAACGATTGTGATTGGTCCCGAAGCTGCCTGGGCTGAAGACAGCGTTGAGCCCAGCAGCAGTGCTGCGAGCAATAGTGATCTTTTCATTGGGTTCTCCTCCCTCTTGAATGCGCAGTATAACGGCTGGCAAATGCGGGCTCCGGGTGCAGTCTGCACAAATGGACACCCTCCGCGACTACAGCTCCGTGACGGAACATTCCTCCCATGTCATCGAGCCTTTCACGTTGACCAAAACATCCAATGTCCCGGCAAGTTTGTCAAATTATTTTGCTTATCTGGTTTGAAAAAATTTTTGCATCTATATTATATGCAATAAAATCAATTAATTGAATGCTCTATCTGAGCGAAATTCGTGCTTACTCATTTTCTATAAAACTTGACAACTTTGTAAAATTGCCGATGGTCGCCATCATGGAGGAGTATTCTATGACACCTGACGACATCGCCCGGTCCATGACAGGCGTGCTAGAAAATTCGGCGGCCGGCAGACACGAAGCCTTGCTGCCATCGCCCATGGTGCAGAATCATGCAGCATTCCTGCATATGTTTGGAAATGGGGATCTTGTATGCACCTGGTTCGGCGGAACGCTGGAAGGGAAGTCGGATATCTCCATTTTTGCCTCCGTGCTGGTGGAGGGCGCGGACGTATGGGGCAGACCTCAGCGGCTGAGCTTCGATACGGATCATTCCGAGCAGAACCCGGTGCTGTTTCAGGCTCCTGACGGCCAGCTTTTGCTGTTTCACACCTCGCAGCCCTCCGGCAATCAGGATGAGTGCCGGATCCGCATGGCCGAAATCCGGCGCGATCCGCATGACCCCACAGGCCTTCAAGCCGAAAAGGGAAGCTATCTCGATCTGCCGCGTGGTTGTTTCGTGCGCGCGCCGCTTGTGGTCCGCGAAGACGGTGCATGGCTGTTGCCGATTTTCCGCTGCATCCAGCGCCCCGGCCAGAAATGGAATGGCAGCCACGACCGCGCAGCGGTTGGCATCTCGTTGGATGGCGGCGCAAGCTGGACGCTCGAAGATCTGGACGGGTCCACCGGATGTGTTCATATGAGCCCGGTCGCTATGGATGATGGGCATTTCGCCGCTTTTTTTCGCCGCAGACAGGCAGATTTCATCTACCGTACTGAAAGCGCAGACGGCGGTCACAAATGGTCTGCGCCCGAGGCGACCGACGTGCCCAATAACAATTCCTCCATTGCCGCTATTCGTCTGAAGGACGGTGGCATCGCGATTATCTGCAATCCAATCAATGCGGAACTGTCGCCTGATCGCCGCGCCTCGCTTTACGACGAGCTGGGTGAGGATGACGCAAGGCCGGATGCCGATCCGACCGGCGGATGCGTACCGGTCTGGGGAGTGCCGCGTGCGCCGGTTATCGTTGCCATGTCGCAGGATGGAGGACGCAATTTTCCAATTCGCATTCTGATCGAAGATGGACCCGGCACCTGCCTCTCCAACGATTCCATCGATGGCCGCAACAAGGAGATGTCCTATCCCTGGTTGCTCGAAGGCCAGGATGGGAGCCTTCATATCGCCTATACCTATCACAGGCGTGCTATAAAATATGTCCGCCTCGCGCCCGGCTGGGCCAGCATGGCCGGGAGAACACGGAGACAAGCATGAGCAATATCATCGGCATCACCATGGGTGACCCCTGTGGCGTCGGCCCGGAAATTACCGTCAAGGCCTTGGCCGAGATGTCCAGCGAGGATCGGAATGCGACCCGCATTTATGGCAATCTGGCAACTTTGGAAGCAGCCCGCGAGGTATTGGGCCTGAGACTTGATCTGAAGCCCTTCGTCGTCGATCTGCCTGTTGAAGGTGCGCCGCTTGCCTGGGGAACTCTGTCACCAGTCGCAGGAGACGCGGCATTCCGCTTTATTGAAAAAGCGGTACGTCATGCTGAGGCAAATGCGATTGGCTGTATCGTCACGGCACCGATCAACAAGGAAGCGTTGAACCTGGCGGGCCACCATTACGACGGGCACACCGGGATGTTGCGCAGCCTGACCGCCTCGACCGCGGCCTATATGCTGCTCGCATCCGAGCGGCTGAAGGTCATTCATGTCTCGACCCATGTGTCCTTGCAGGAGGCGATACGCCGCGCAACGATCGAACGTGTGCTCGCCACCATTCGCGCTGGCGATGCCCATCTGAAGCGTATTGGCTATAAGAGCCCACGCATTGCCGTTGCCGGTCTCAATCCGCATTGCGGGGAGAACGGGCTGTTCGGTACTGAAGATGACGACCAGATAGCACCTGCTGTGGCGGCTGCGAAATCCGAAGGCATCAATGTGGAAGGCCCGATTTCGGCGGATACGGTCTTCCATCGGGCCTATTCGGGTGGTTTCGATCTGGTCGTCGCCCAGTATCACGATCAGGGCCATATCCCGATCAAACTGGTCGCCTTCGACACAGCCGTCAACGTCTCCGTCGATCTGCCAATCGACCGTACATCGGTTGATCATGGAACCGCCTTCGATATTGCCGGCAAGGGGATCGCCAATCACGGCAACATGAACTCCGCCATCGCCTATGCGCGCAAACTGGTGGCCGGCCGGGCAGAGAAGAGGAATGCGTCGTGATGGCAACACAGATCACGCTGCACCAGCCGCGCCGGCTCGTCGTCGGTGCAGGCTCTAGCGAACAGGTTGGAGCCTGGGCGCATGACGCCGCGTCTACGCTTGTCATTGCGACACCGATCACCTCCGGTTTTGGCGACCGGTTGAAGCTTTCCGGAAAGGTCGCCGTCTTCGATGCCATTCCAGGAGAACCCGATATTGCCACGCTTGAAGCGGCACTCGGTTCAGCGCGCGAACTCAGGCCGGATCTTGTCGTTGGTCTGGGTGGCGGTTCGGTGATGGATGTTGCCAAGCTGGTAGCAGCGCTTTGGGATGGCGAACAGACACTTGCCGATGTCGCCGGACCCAGTCGTGTTCGCGGGCGAACTACGCGTCTGGCGCAAGTGCCAACCACGGCTGGCACGGGGTCCGAGGCGGGCATCCGCTCGTTGATCACCGATTCGGGCAAGGGCAACAAGATCGCCGTTGAAAGCCCGCATCTGATTGCCGATCTGGCCGTGCTTGATCCGGAGCTGACCTATGGCTTGCCACCTGCCGTGACGGCTGCGACAGGTGTCGATGCCTTGGCGCATTGCGTTGAAGCCTTTACCAACCGCAAGGCTCATCCGATGATCGACGGGTTTGCGCGCATGGGCTTACATCTTGTCGGGAAATATCTGGCTCGGGCGGTGAAGGACGGTGCCGATACCGAGGCGCGCGAGGGCATGATGCTTGCCTCTTATTACGGTGGCATTTGTCTGGGGCCGGTGAATACGGCTGCAGGACACGCCATTGCCTATCCGCTCGGCACCTTGCTGCATCTGCCGCATGGCCTCGCCAATGCGATTATTTTCCCCCATGTGCTGGCATTCAATCAGCCGGCAGTGGCTGCCAAGACGGCTGAGGTGGCCTTGGCGCTGAACCTCGGAGAAGAGCTGTCGCAAATCGACCTTCGCTCTGCGGCCCACAAGTTCTGCGCGGATCTCGGAATCGAGATGTCGCTCTCAGCCCATGGCGCGACCGAAGCAGACCTCGCCCGATACGCCAGTGATGCCCATGCGATCAGGCGATTGATGGACAATAACCCCATCGACATGAGCGAAACGGACGTTCTGGAGATCTACCGTGGAGCCTTCTAGACAGTGTCCGAACCCGCCTTGTGCCTCCCGCCAGGACATTTCCTCCCCCGGGGCGGGAGGCGCAGGAAATCCTGCAAGAACAGGTCCGCGTACAAAATGCATCGAACAGAGCAAGGCAGGTTAAGAGCGAATGCTTCGGGGCCGCCTGTTTGTCAATACAAAGCGTCAATTGCTTGACAAATATGTACAAAATTCGGAACTTTAGATAACAACAGCTAGCGGGCGCCAAATTTCATGCTTGTCATTCTGGCCGACGATCTAACGGGAACGCTCGATTCTGCTGCACCTTTTGCCGGGCGCGGCCTGATAACCGAAGTGGCGCTTCATCCAGATGCGCTGGATGAAGCGCTCGCTCAGGCGCCCGAGGTGGTGGCGATCAATCTCAGATCAAGAGAAATTACAGCTCTTGAGGCAGCAAACGCGACGGCAAACGTGCTTAAACGGTTGCCCGCGGATATGCGGATTTTCAAGAAGGTCGACTCGCGCCTGAAGGGCAATATCGTGGCAGAGCTTGATGCCATGCCTTTTGAGCGGGCGTTGGTCGCGCCGGCTATTCCTGACTTTGGTCGCGTGGTTGTTGGCGGCCATGTGCGCGGCTTCGGCATCGAGACGCCGATTGCCGTGGCCGCGAAACTGGGTGGCCATGCGGCCCGCGCGCATATTCCCGATACTTCATCACAAGACGAAATGCTGGCCTCTTTGCAATTCGCGCAGAAAGAAGGCTTTGATTTGCTGGTCGGTGCCAGAGGTCTTGCCGATGCCCTGGCCCATTCAATGACGTCAAAAGAACCTCAACCTTTGATGCGGCTGCCGGAAGCACCGACGCTGATCGTCGTCGGCTCGCGTGATCCGATTACGGTGAAACAGGTTGATGAGCTTCGAAGCCACTGTGCGGTCGAATATTACGCAGCGCCCGCTGGTGTTTGTGACGCTTCTCCGGCCCAAACACGTGAAATGCTAACGGTTGTGCAGGCAACAGAGGGGCCAGCACCCGTTCAATCGGTGGAAGTGTCGGCAAATCTTGCCACTATGGTTGTTCCGGCCTTCACTGACCGTGCGTCTACTCTCGTGCTCACCGGCGGAGCGACTGCCGAGGCCGTGCTCGAGAAGATGGGTGTATTGCGCTTCCGGCTTCTGGGAGAATGTATGCCCGGCATGGGGCTCGCCATTGCAGACGGGCGCCATATCATCACCAAGTCAGGTGGTTTCGGCCAGCCCGATACACTGCAAAGACTGGCGCGGCAGATCCTGAGAAAGGCGGCATAGAGGATGGGACTTCAGCAGGGAACTTCCCGCAAGGGCTTGCCGGATATCGTTTTTGAGAGAATTCACCGCTCTATCAAGTCGGGTACCTACAAGCCGGACGAGCGGTTGCCGACCGAACACGACATGGCGATTGAATTTGAGGTATCCCGGCCAGTTATCCGCGAGGCATTGCGTCGTCTTCGCGAACAGGGGCTGATTTATTCGCGCCGCGGCGCTGGCAGCTTCATCCGGTCCATGGGCCTGCGCGATCCGCTCGGATTCGGTCAGCTCGAAAATGTTGCAGATCTGCTCAATTGTTACGAATTCCGCCTGACCGTGGAGCCAGCAGCGGCCGCGGCAGCTGCAATGCGACACACGCCCGAAGATCTTGATAGCATAGGGCGGGCGCTGGAATTGATGCGCGACGCCACAAACCGACAGTCGCATCGCGAAGATGCCGACTACCAGTTTCACCTCGCCATCGCTCGCACAGCTCAGAACAATTACTTTTCCACGGCTATGGAAGCTTTGAAAGAGCATATCGCTGATGGCATGAAGTTTCATGGCGTATCGGTCAAGCGCGAGGTGAGAGGGCTCGCGCGCGTCTTTGCCGAACATGAAGCCATTGCCAAGGCAATTGCAGATGGTGACGCGAACCTGGCACGCGAGATGATGCTGAAACACCTGACAAGCTCTCGCGACCGGCTGTTTTTGGCCTCAAGCAAAGACTGATCGACGGCGCGCCAAAGCCAGTGTTTCTTGCCGCCAATGGATCTTCGACCATGCGCAAGCTGAGCGGAAAACCAAGATGGAGCCACTCGGCGTGGGCAATCACTTCAGCTGGAAACCGGTGGCGGCGATAAAGGCGATCACGAGTGGACTTGGGTCATGCTGAAAGATCGTACAGCCCGATCGCCGACAGGTTAACTTTGCGGTGCCCTGGAGGGTATTGGGCCTCAAGCACATCCGCACCAAACCCCATACACCGAAGACCTACGGCAAGGCTGAACGCTTCATCCAGAGCGCCTTGCGCGAGTGGGCTTATGCCCGAGCCTATCCGTCATCAGACAACAGAAAATAGCATCTGCCGAGTTGGACCCATATGTACAATTGGCACCGTCCGCACGGCGGCATAAACTCCAGACCATCCATCAGCCGCCTCGGCCTGACCGCGGACAACCTGTTGAGGTTCCCCACCTGTGGAGCCTCAACAGGTTGTCCGGGGCCAGGTTGAGGCGACTGATCGGCGTTTTGTCTTTTATGCCGCCATGCGGCCTGTGCCAATTGTACATATGCGTCC
>Ga0114910_1000664_pt1 | contig 17098 bp, 7 predicted proteins | sample MalvireepMed_908_FD_83500 | JGI IMG/M metagenome (GOLD analysis project Ga0114910, IMG submission 83500) | Marine viral communities from the Global Malaspina Expedition - Malaspina viral metaG DeepMed_908 | ecosystem: Environmental > Aquatic > Marine > Oceanic | place: Mediterranean Sea...
CTAATTAATAGAATGAAGTCTACTACTATAAGCAAGGCTTCTAAACGACATCAATTTTTACTTATGGGAATGAAACATGGCTGATAATCTTAAAGTATTAGGACAGTTAGACCCAGCAGCTACTACAATAACTGTACTTTATACAGTGCCAGATATGACACAAACAACTGTTAGTTCTATTGTGGCAGCAAATCGTACAGGTTCAGCTATAACTTTTAGGTTAAGTGTTCATGTGGCTGGAGCAGGTGCTGATGATAAACAATACTTATATTATGATAAATCAGTAGGAGCTAATGATTCCCTAGCAATCGTTTTAGGTATAACATTAAATCAAACAGATGTTATAAAAGTTTATACAAGTGCAGTTGACATGAGTTTTAATATGTTTGGCTGTGAAACCAAAGAGGAAAGATAAAGAATGGATATAAAGCAACAAACACAAAATGTAGCTAATCAAGGTCGTTATGGCGACTCTATGCTTCTTCATGTAAATCCAGCAGAAGTTAAAGGCTTGGCACAAGCAATGCCTATTACAGTAAACCCACAAACAGGACAACCTGAAGCCTTCTTACCTTTTCTAGCACCTATGTTAGGTTCTTGGTTAGGAACTACTTTCTTAACAAGTTTATCTCCTGCCCTTGCAGCAGGTATTGGAGCAGGAGCAGCTACATATGCACAATCAGGTGGGTCTGGTTCTAAAGCATTACTATCTGGTTTAACAGCAGGATTTGGAACAAGTGCAGCAAATACAGCAGCACAAGCTGCAGCAACAGATACAGCTACACAAGCAGCCGTAGCTTCAGGTACAGCACCAGCACAAGCAGCAACAGATGCAGCAATACAAGCAGCAGCAAATCCAAGAGTTGCAACTGGTCCTTTAACAGCACTTAAAGATACTTTTGCAGGTGGTTTTGATCAAGGTGCTAAATCATTAGCAACAGGACTTATGTCTCCTAGTGGTATGGTAGCTGGTGCATCATTAGGTGGAAGAGGAGTTATACACTCTCAAGAACTATTTGAACAAGAAATGCGTAAGTTAGACATGGAAGAGGAAGAACGCAGAAGAAGAATGTATGCAAATCACCCTGAAGTTATGCTTTATTCAGCATCAGGTGGTATGACACAATTTCAAGGTGGTGGTGATACTGATTATGGTTATGAATCAAAAAAACAAGTATATGCACCAGCTAAAACACAATACGCAGTTAATCCTAACTTTATGGCAGGATTTGCACCTGAAACTATGTACTTTAGACCTGATACTATTAATGCTCCAACCACTTCTCTTAGAGGTGGAGTATCACCAATATTAGGACCAGATACTTATACAGGAACTAAAGGTGGTTACGACTACGAAGGCTCATTTGATGCAGATGGTAATTATATTCCAGGCACAGCACAAGGCGTTGAATTTGCACCACATACAACTATAGACCCATATGCAGCATTTACAGGCTCTGCACCATTAGGATTAATAGAGTCTGCATATGATCCTTATCCAGTACCACCAATAAAAACGCTTCCAATAGATGATAGTGACTATACTGGCATTGGCATTGGGGATGGTGGTGAAAATGGAAGTTTTTATGAAGAAGCAGATAATAGTGATCAAGGTTATTTTAGTGATATGGACTTAAATTTAGCAGGAGCTATGGGTAGGTTTAATCCTGCAGACTATATGGGAGCATCAGGAATAACAAATCAATTTTTTCTAAATAAAGAAATTCAAGATTACTTAGATTCATTAAATACTACAACAGATATTGGCGATTATTTTACAGCAGATGGTCCAATGGGAAAAGCTAAAGGCGGTATAACTAAATATGCTAATCAAGGTCAAACAGAAATGGATTCTCAAATAAAACAACTTAAAGAAGCACAAATATCTGGAGCTAAAATAGGACAACAAGAAATTATGGATTCTATGACACAAGAAACAGATGAAAAAACTATGAAGTTTTTAAGAAAATATGCTATTACGCCACACCTTATGGATGTTGGATTTTTTAAAGACCCAAGTTTTGATAAATGGGTTCAAGCAACAAGAACAGCTAATCAAGAGGGGTTACCAATATGGAGTGCTCCATCTTTCAGTGATTCAATAGATGCTTTAAAAACTGGATATGCTGCTTTTATAAAAGATTTTAGAGAAAATTTTACACCTAAAGATTTTGAAAATCAAAAATACCCTTCGTTAATAGAATCAAGTGACTTAATTGATGAACAATTAAAAAATTATGCTACTACTGGAGATTGGTCTATTATGAATGAGGGTTTGTCTGCGATTAAAGATTATATAAATTATCATTCCTTAGAAGAATTTAAAAAAAGAAGAGAAGAGCGGTTTAAAACAATGGATATGGTTCGAAACAGGAATAAGCCTACTGATCCAACAGAACAATTATCTTTTACTGTTCCTTCTGCTTTAGGTATTGATAAAGACATACCTATACCTTTTGAAGTAGGAAGGCTGAAGAATGGATATGCTAATCAAGGTCAAACAGAAATAATGTCTCCACCAGTAGATGACTTTATGCAAGACCCTATGACACAAGAAGTTATTGCATTTTTAATGGGCGATTCTGATAACACAAATGTTGTAGATATGTTTGTAGAAAAATACGGAAGCGAAGCATTTATGACATTAAGAGAAATGGTGTTAAATCCAGATGGCACTAAACAAACAGAAGGTTTAATAGAAGGTGTTGGAAATGGCGGAATGGATGATGACCTGCTTGGAAGCATAGGTAACAAAGAAAAAATAGCTGTATCGCAAGATGAATTTATTGTTCCTGCTGATGTTGTATCAGGTATAGGAGATGGTAGTTCACAAGCAGGTTCTGAAGAATTATATGCCATGATGGATAGAGTCAGACAAAAAAGAACAGGTACAACTAAACAACCTGCTATGTTAGCTAATGCTGGAGGATTATTACCAGCATGAATCAAGTAGCTCAACACATAGAAATGGAAGAACATGAAAAAATAGAATTTTCTGCAGTTCTTCCTAAAGATGTTTATTTAGTTTGGAAATATGTTGATAAGTTTTTAAAAAGATCATGTAAACGATCTAATGGTAGACATACCATTGATACTATTTATAAACAATTAATAGATAATCAATGTCATTTATGGATAACATATAATACTGAAGAAGATAAAGTAATTGGCTGTGCAGTTACTAACTTTGTTTACTATCCTACAGGTTTAAAAATGTTAAATATATTGCAATTAGGCGGTAAAAAAATGCAAGATTGGGTTGAAATAGGCAGACCGATTATAACAAATTGGGCAAAACAAAATGATTGTGATGGTATTGAAGCTATTGGAAGAAAAGGTTTTGCATATTGGTCAACAAAACAAGATGATCAATGGAAAGAAAGTCATGTTCATTTTGAAATGAAATTTAAGGAGAAAGTATAATGTCAGGAGGCGGAGGGAGCAGTGCTCCAACAGAAACAACTGTAACTCAAACTGATTTACCAGAATATGTACAACCATATTTTGAGAGACTGTTACAGCGTGGTGAAGCTGAAAGTATACAAGGGTATCAACCTTATGGTGGTCAACGATTATCATATTTTTCGCCTGATGAATTAACATCTCAGGCAATGACTCGTGGTTATGCTAGATCAGGTACACCCCAAGCATACACAGATGCAGAAACTAGATTTGGTTCAGTAGCACCAATAACTTCAGGTTATACAGCAGGTGCTTATAGTCCAAGTTATCAAGCTGGACCTATTGATGCAGGATATGATCCTAATTTAAGAGAATCGCAATACATTGCTGGTCAAGTAGGACCTATATATGATCCATTAGCTTATGAACAAAACCTTTCTAGGTTTATGTCCCCCTATCAACAAAATGTTATTGATGTAGAAAAAAGAGAAGCTGCTCGTCAATCAGGCATGATGGGCAAAAGCATAGGAGATCAAGCTACAGCTCAAGGTGGATTGGGCGGTTATCGTGAGGGGATTGTTCAAGCAGAAAGAGAAAGAAACCTTGCCCAACAGCTAGGTGATATTCAAACACGAGGTAGCCAAGCTGCATTTGAATCAGCTCAAGCACAATTAGGAAGAGAAAGAGCTGTTCAATTAGGTGCTGCACAATTTGGATTAGATCAATTCGGTGCACAAGAAGGTGCATTTCAAACTCAAGAACAATTATATCAAGTTGCATTTAGTGAAGGAGAAAGAGCTAGACAACAAGCAGCATCAATGGGTTTAACTGCACAGCAACAAGAAGAAGCTGCAAGACAGGCTCAAGAGAAATTTGCACAAACTGGATTTCAAGCTCAAGAAGCTGCTCGTCAAGCTCAAGAGAAGTATGGGCAAACTGCATATGATATGTCTAATCGATATAACTTAATGGCTGCTGAAGGTTTACAAGGCATAGGCAGTGCACAACAAGCAGATGTACTATCTAGAATCGGTGCTCTTCAAGGCATTGGTGCTCAAGACAGAGCTTTACGACAAGCTAGTATGGATATGGGATATGAAGATTTCATGCGTCAAAGAGATTATTCCAAACGACAACTTGGAGATTATATGGGTATATTGAGAGGTATACCTGTTTCACCAGAGCAAAGAGTAAGTACATATCAACAACAACCTGGATTATTCCAAGGAGTAGTTAGTGCTGGTCTTGGTGGTTTAGGTCTTTATAGAGGGTTAAGTTAATCATGAACATTATAGAAACAAAAAACTTTTTAGAGTATGCAAATAAAGATGATTTAGTTAATATGATGCAAGAACCTAATCCTCATTTTCCTGCATTTTTAGTATTAAGTGAAATACAAAGAAGAACTATTCATGACCAAAACTTTCAAGCAATGCTAGATCGACCTACTACTACAGTAGCAGAAGAAGTAGTAAATAACTTTGCACAACCACAATTAGCACAAAATCAACCCACAGGTTTGCAAGCTGGTGCACAACAGGCATCTCTATTGCCTACAAGTGTCTCTGCAGGATTACCAAGTGCACCAGCCTCTGCTCCTATGCAAATGGCAGCTAGTGGTGGAATAACTGGTTATGCAAATACAGGTCAAACTGAATTTATGGATGACCATGATATATTTATGAGGGAGTTAACCAAATTAATCGTTAATGATATTGCATTCCCTGGAAGGGTTTTTAATAGTAAATTTTATGAAGAATACAGACCTAAATATATAGCTGCCGAAATTTCTGATAGGGCTGATAAAGCAAAGCGTTTAGGATTATCAAGATTCGATAAAGAATATTATAATAATGAGCTTAAAAATCGTGTTAGAGAAATTACAGAGAATAAAAATCCATTACTAGAAAAAAGACAAATTAGAAATAGTGGTGGAATAACAGGATTTGCTAATACAGGAAGTACAAGTTTGCCTGCAGGTAGTGCACCTTATCCAGTAAATATGCCAATAGAAAAATTAGCAAGAATGTTAGGTGTTGATATGTATGCTCCTGATGGTTCATTAAAAAATAGTGCTGTCCTTGAAGCAGAAATGCGAGAAAGATTTGCTGCATATAATCAATCTGCAGTAGGAAATACTTCTAACTTACCTGTAGGTAGTGTACCAATACCAGCAACAGCATCACCATCAACAGTCACAGATACTTCTGTTTTACCTGTTGGCAGTCAACCAAGAATAATTGATCCAGTAGCAATACAAAATCAATTATCTAAAACTGTTCCTAGTGCATTAGGTATTGATCAAGATAAAGTTGCAGGACTATCACAAGTTAATACTCCTTCCGTAGCTCCAGTATCAACACTAACTGATCCAACAGGGGAAACAACTGCAGAAAAATATATTAAATTAATGGAAAGTGGTACATTTAAAACAAAACCAATATCTGTAGCTGATTTAGGTCAAATTACTCCTAATAGATTACCAATACCAGAAATCCCTAAAGATGAAAGAGATTATTTTAAAGTAAGCGATGAAGATAGACAAAAAGAATTAGATGTATATGCGTTAGGAACTCTTGCAAAAGCAATAGGTACAGCTAGAAATCTTGGGGAGCTTGGAACTGGTGTTGGTGAAACAGCACTAGGACTATCACAAATTAAAAAAGGTCAAAGAAAAGAACAAAGAGACATAGCTAATTTAGAATTTCAAGATAAACTAGGAATGTATGGTTTGAACCTATCAAGAATAGGCATTATTAATGAAGCTATTACATCAGATAGTATTGCAGAACAAAATGCAAAGTGGAATGTATTAAAACTTAATTTTGAAAAAGAAGGTTTAGATGCAGATAGAATGATTACTGTTATTAGAAATGATGCATTAATAGCACAAATAGCTGCTACCAATAATGCTCGACTTGATGTATTTGTAAGAGGATTTATGACTGAATTAGATACTTTAAAAGAAAAATCATTTCAAAATGAAGCTGATATTAAAAGAATTGCAGAACTAGAAAATTTAATAAGTCGATTATTATTTGATGCAACACAAAAAGCTGGAGTTAATATGGAAGAAATAGTAACAAGTTTTATGCCATCTCCTACACAATCTGCAATTACGACAGAGGAGTTATTTAATCTAACAGGGAAGAAAAAATAATGCCTGAATATAGGCTGCCTGATAATAGAACATTACAAGTACCAGATGATACTCCACCAGAAGAATGGCAAAAAATCCAAAATAGTTTAGCTGAGTTATATCCTGATCATTATCAACCATATAAAGCAGAAGCAGAGCGAACATTTTTAGGTGGTTTGGCTCAAGCACCACAAGCCCTACCTAGAGGATTTCTTAATACAGCACTATTAAGTGCTATTGGTTATGCAGAAAAAGTAGATTATGGAGAAGATGCTAAATTTACTGCTGATCTTAAAAATTTAAAAGCATATCTTAATGGTGATCCAAGTGCAGATGCTCAACAAGCAAGACTGACAAAAAATTCTTTATTAACTAAATTTGCACCACCTATTGGTCTATCATCAAAACTTGCAGATTATGCATTAGATAAATTTGGATTTGAAGATCGTAAAAGTGCACTTGATCCTACAATACTTGATCCTGAAGGAGCTTATAGAGGTTCATTATATCAATCAGTTCCAGAGGGTTTAGGTTCAGCAGCAATATTTTTAGGAGCTACTGTAATTCATCCTTCTTTAGGTGGTGCACTAGCTGTAGGAACAGGTGTTGGAACACAAGCAGAATTACAAGATCAAGCACGAGCTAGAGGCGAAGAAATATCACTTAGTCAAGAAATTAAAAGTAAAATTTTAGGTGGTGTAATTGGGTTATCTGAAGTTTTAAATCCCCTTCGTATTCTTAAAATATTTAGAGGTGTGCCTAAAGGTGATCCTAGACCTATAGTTCAACATATAAAAAATTCTTTAATATCAGCAGGAATTGAAGGACCACAAGAGATGTTAGCTGGTTATTTTCAAGAACTTGTAGCACAAGGAATCTATGATCCAACATTAGAAGTTGGAGAATCTATGGCAGATGACTTTACTGTTGGTTCAATTGTAGGTGCTATTGTTGGTGGTGGTAGTAGTGCTGCTCATCATCAAATTCACAAAAATCAAGGAAATGATCATGCATTAAGTCAAGCTAATGAATATGACAAACAAGAACAAGAACAAGACGAAATAACAAGACAAAAAGTTATACTTGCAGAACAACAAGGCGATCAAATTATTGATCCTGCTTTAGTTCCTGATCCTTTTGTAGGACCTGTGCCTGATGAAATAAAACCTGAAGGTGTAGAAATTCCTGTATTAGAATCATTTGATTTTGTGCCTAATGATGATGGCAGTGTAAATGTAATAGGAAAAGAAACACGACAATCAATAGGAACATTTTCAAACATAGAAGAAGCTGCAAGAGCAGCAACAGAAAAAACTAAACAAAATAGAAATCAATTTGTTGTTGGTTCTGCAGAACAAATAACTGGTATTAATGGTTTAGCTGGTAATGGCACAGCATCTAACATAGCTCGTAAGTTATATAACCCACTAAATACTTTAATAGATGCAAAAGTATTAGCTAACTTTGATGTAAGAGTCAGTAACAAAAGACAACAACAATTTAAAAAAGAACAAGAAATAGCCAAAAATGAAGAAGCTGGTCAAAGAAAACTAGCATCTGAACTAATGGGAAATATAGATACAACAGGTTTGTCTATAGAAGAATTGGGTCAAATGCAACAAGAATTAGCTAGAGAATTATCTAATATTCAAACAGCTTATCCTATAGAAGGAAATGTAGTTGCACCTGAAAGTACATTAGGATTATTTTGGGAATATGCAGAAAAATCTGGTATCGGTGCAAAAAACTTTTATACAGTTAAAGAAGCTAAAAAGTTACTAAACAAAGCTGACTTTAATCAATTGATGTCAGAAAAATCTAATATTAAATTTAAAAAGATAGAAGCAACTGGTGAAATAAAACCTGTTAAAAGAATTAAAGATAGACTTGATATAAGTAAAAAATCTTTTGATGATGCTTTTAAATCTAAAAATATTGAAGTTGACTTCAAGTCTCCTGCGTTTAAATATTTAGCAGAAACATTTACTGGTGATACAAATTTAGACAGCATGGGCAAAGGTCAAAAAGAAATGTTGTTGTCTCATATCAAAAGCCTTCCTAGGTTTAACAATAAAACAAAACTCCCTGATTACACTCCAAGACCTTATACAGAAGAGCAGATCAATGCTTTTTATAATCAGTATAAAGGCAGTCAATTTACCAACAAGGATATAAAACTTGGCGTTAAAAATAATGCAACTGGTAAAGACTTAACTCCCAAACAAATTAATCAACTTAGAATAGACTTACTAGATAGTGGTCGTGCCAAAAAAGATAAGAACAGATTACGCATGACTGATGATTTTACACTTCAACAAGCTCGTAAAGCTGAAAGCTATACAAATGAAACTACTGATGAATTTAGAAATAGATTAAGAAGAACCACTTTATTAACAACCGAAGAAATAGATATAGCTGTTAATGATGATGCTATTTATAAACAAGGTGTTGTAGATGCTAGTGATATATTAGCATTACCATCACCTGAACCTATAGAAAAGTATTCTAATCTTTTCAAATTAATACAACAAAGATTGGTTGATCGTAATCTTGGGGATATTGGTGTTGCATTTAATAATAAACTAAAGCCTTCTTTGAATATTAGACAAAAAGGTGACAAATATTTCTATGAGCCAGTAGATTTAGATAAAAGTAAAGGAAAACCAACTGCTGTTTATGATAGACCTTTAAAGAAAATTATTGCTTCTTTAGAAGCCATTGATCCTGATGGGACTATGTCAGAATCTGAATTAGCTACAGCATTAGTAAACATAATGGATCATGAGACTTATCATGCTTTAATACAATTAGGTATTATTAAGCAATCAGAACATGACATCATGTTTAAAGATGCCAAAAAATTATTGCCAATAGACTTTCAAAAAGAACTTGTAAAAAGATATAGAGGAGTGAAATTAGATGCAAAAGGAAAAGAAAAGGAAATTTCTAATGCAGATTTAAAAAAAGAATTAGGTCCAGATTTAGAGGAAGAGTTTGCTGCAGAATTTTTAAGAATATCTATTAATAATCCAAGCAAATTAATTTCTCCTAAGTCTAAAACTATTATAAATAAAATTATTAATTTCTTAACAACTCTGGGTCAAACTATTTATGATGCTGGATTTACTAGCTCTAGAACTATTATCAGAGATATAGAGTCAGGCAAGATTGGAGCAAGAGAAAGAGGTCAAATAAGAAATTTTCAACAAGTTAGAAAAAGGAATTTAAAAAAATATGGTATTGCAAGACCTGATGCTAGTCAATTAGATATAGATAGGTTATCTAAGTATGCTGATATTCCATCCTTTTCAAGGCAAGAAAGAGAAACTTTACAAAAAGAAATTAATAAACTTAGCAATCAAATAAATCAAAAAAATAGAAGATATGATCTTGATTATGCATACATTGGTAATAAAACTGCAAGAAACGATCTAAATGAAATAGCATTTCTTGAAAAGAAAAGAGATATAGCAAAAGAAAAGTTAAGGTCTTTAAATCCAGTACCATTAGATTACCCATCATTCTCTAGAATACAGCCTATACAATTAGATAAAGTTACTAGCACTCGTATTACAGCCAGAGTAGAAGATCAAGAAATTGAATTGCATTATGCAGGAAAAGATAAAGTTTTTAAAGAGCATAGAGTAGATGAAAATACAGGCGAAGGATATTTTAATTGGAATGTATATGTTAAACCAATATCAAGAAATTCTCCTATGCGAGAATCAATAAGATGGTTATTACAATCTGTTAAAGTTCGTGGTTATGAAAATCAAAAAACTGGTAAAAAGAAAAAATGGAAAAAAACAGATTCACTTCAGGATGTAGCAGACTTTTTAAACAAAGAAAATGGCGATACAGAAAATGATAGTGGGTATCTTTCTATTGATGACGATTTAGTTGGCGACATTACTATTAAAGAAGATAAAGATCAACGAAATGTATATACAGGATTACTTAATATTGAGTTAGAAGATAGAGCAAAAGGTAAAGGCATAGGTCAAGCAGTAGTTGAAATGGTTGCTTCTACTAATCCTGCTATTGTTAATGGTGAAAAACAACTAGAAATATATGATATTACTCCACAAGGTAGACCATTCTGGGAAGCAATAGGAACAGAATTTAATAGAGATAGAATAAAAAAAGCATCTATAAAACTATCTTATTTAGATGGGAAAATTGGTTTTGCAAAAGATCAACCTTCATTTAGTAGAGCATCTACAGATACCAGTCCTGCATATATGGATTTTAGCAGAGAACAAATAGCTGAAGAATCTACTATGGATGTTCATTTTTATCCAAACTATCCTACAGAAGTTCCTTTAACTTGGGTTGCTAGAATAAATATAGATGACTTTTTATACATGACAACTTCTAATGATGCTGAAATACAAGAGATTGCTGAAGAAGGAGTTATGACTGTATCTGAAGCAGTGCAAATTATGGAACAAGGTTTACCTGTTAAAAGAAAAAGAGTGCAACCTAAATTTGATCCTGAAATTTTTGATGAAGGAACTATAGGTCTTTTGCCTCGTTTATCTATTGATCAAAATGGCAAAGTAACAAGTCATGAAGGTAGACATAGAATAGCATTAGCTAAAAAAGAAGGTGCTATTACTACACCTGTATTTTTTAAAATGCGTAGAAATGATATGAGAAATTTATTGCGTGGTGAATTTTTTAAAGATAAAAATTTAAGTAATGCAGCATTGCAAGATTTAGGTATTTATAATTTAAAAAGTCAATTTCGTGAATCAGCAGTTCAAAGAGGAGTGCTTGATATTAGTGGGTTGATTACTGCACCTGTTGTTAGAGGTGATACTCAAACAATGGAAACATTAAGACAAACACAATTAGATTTTGCAACTCAAGTAGCACAAGGACCTGATGTAAAAGCTCCTACAAATAATCCTCCTATTAATTTACCTCAAGATCAACCTTCATTTAGTAGAGCAGGTCTTAATCCACGAGACCTTATATATATAGATGGTGTTATAGAAGAACAAGTTTATAAAGTTTGGCGTGACAATAATATGAATCCTACTGCTAAAGATTTAAGAGAATTGTTTAAAATTCTTGCACCACAATCAAAAAGAAAACATAAGTTTGTAGATTTTGCACAGCTTAAACGAGAAGTAAGACGAGCTGCTAAAAAGGGTTATGAAATTAACTGGTATGCAGCATGGGCTGCAAATGTGCCACACATTGTTGGTCCATCTAATATGCATGAATTTTCAGGAGTCTTTGGTATAACATCAGCACAGCCAAAACCAGAAAAAAACTTTAAAGATACTTTACGCACCATGATTATTGCTAGAAAGCATAGTCCAGAACTACATCCTAAAAAGTTTAGGTCTGAGCTATTAAGAGCAGGTGTAAGTATGGGTAATAAAGGAAGAATAGATGCTATAGAAGATTTCTATAAGGTAGGAATATTTGAAAGAAAAGGATCATCTCAAAAAACAATAACTTATGCTTTAGAAATATTAGCTCAATCTAAAGGAGAGTTTACTCCTTTTATGGTAATTGACCGACATATGCTTAAAAAGTTTGGATTAGATGAAAACTTAGAAAAAGCTACAGAAATAGAATACAGAATGTTACAAACTCTTAATGCTTTATTATCTGCAGAAAATTATGTTATTGATGGTCAAGTAAGAAAATTTAACCCACCAGAAATACAAGCTCTATTATGGGCAGATCAAAGATATACAGGTCCAACAGCTTCTCAAATAACTAATGAAGGAAACTATCAAGCTGCAGAAAAATATGCAGAACAAGAAGTATCTGAAATAGATAAGATGCAAGAAGAAGGAACTTTTAATAAAAATAATTCTTTTGCAGGGCATTTTATACAGCGACCACGATATTCAAGCAATAAACAATCTGATATATTTGATACTGATTTAGGTCAAACTATGTATCAATCATTTGTAAACCTTTCACCGCAGATAATGATTGAGTTTAAGTCTGGTAGAAAGAGAGGATATTTGCCTGATAAGTTGTCTCAACCAATTTCATTTGATCGTTGGAACAAGTTTCAAAACGATCAATTAGAAGCAATTACTTCTGGAAACAAATTAAAATTTCTATTAAAGTTAGGTATACCTCATACCATAAGCAGATCAGCAGGAACATGGGAAGGAGATGTAAATCCTAATATAATAATACACCTTCCAAATGTAGATTCTAATACAATAGAAAATATTACTGCTGTATTACTAGATGCACTAATGCAAGATTCTGCTGTTATTGCTATACCAACAGGAAGAGGTGTAAGAAAAACACAAATGATTATTACCAAGCCTCAAAATGCTAGGTTTAATCTAAATGAATTACAAGATGTATTAAATAGACTTTCACAAGTAGAAAGAATTGTAAAATATGCAGATGGTGATAAAAAAGAACCATTAAACTTTACTGTGTCAGCAACTAAAAAAAGTGGTATTATAATAATTGATCCAAAACAATTTAGTGGCGATCCCTATACTCGTGAAGATCAAAGAGAATTTGTTAATTTAGTACAACCAGTTTTAACAACATCAGGATATAAATTAGAAAAATATGGACAAGAATCAGAACTCATCGAATACGGAGAAGATAGCAGCAACTCCACAGGAACTAGAGGAAGAATTAGAGAGCTTGGGAGTCAAGTCGGTTTCATCGGATCATCCGATCTACAAAGAACCGCCATTCGTGATCTTTATCAACCCCTCTACAAAGAATACAAAAAGTTAGCTAACGAAATTGGGTTTATACCCAAGTCTATTCCGCCATACCTAGAAGAAAATTCTGCACTTAATGGCTTATTAGATTTTAATGCTAAAGACATAGCAGAAACAGAAGCAGAATTAGAATCATACTTAGATAGTTTACCTCCCTCAAGGATGTCTCGATGGAATCCTGCAGCCAATCCTATTTCTTTAAGAATAGCTTTTGATTATCAGGAAGGCATAGAACCTATTGCAATAACAGATGCTCCTTCATATTCAAGAAGTGAAAAAATAATTCCTGAAAAATATAAAGACATTGATGAAACAATTAATGGAGATAACAATACACCTGATGAAACTTTTGCTGATGCAATAATTGATATAGCAGAAACCACAGAAGAGGTTGGTTCATTCCTTAGCAGAATGAGAGCACACATTATTGATGATATGTCCATTCCAGAAAAAACTCTTATAAAATTAGGCAAAGCATCTGCAAAAATAAGAGAGTTAAATTCAAGAGCTATTACTGGTGCAATACAAATGCTTAGATGGTCTAAAAAATCTAGAGGCATTATGTCTCAAATGATGTTAAGAGGAGTACCTGTATTAGTAGATGAACAAGGCAATCCTGTTCCAAAAGGTACAAAAGGGTTTGGTGGAACTAAAGTTTTAGACTTTAAACATGGTGGCTTTGTAAAAATTATGGGTCAACTACATACCACTGAGTATGGTGAAGATTTAATGCGACTGTTTAAAATGTATAGAATAGGTTTAAGAGGAACTAGACTTGATGCAGAAGGCAAAGAAGTTGTACTTACTCCTGAACAATTAAAACTTGCAAAAGAAATAGGTCAAGATTTTCCAATTATTAAAATGGTTTCTGATCAATACAATGAATATAATAATGCAGTATTAGATTACGCTGTTCAGACTGGCATCTTGTCTGAAGAAATTACTATTAACCAGTTAATAAAAAATATTACCACTAGCACAAAAATAAAAGAAAATGAATTAAGAAAAAAACAAATAGAAGCAGAAAAAAATGGTTTGACAGATGAACAGTTTCTTGAACAATTATTAGATTTAGCTGCAGAACAAAACATTAACCTTCCTGTAGGTAAAAAAATTGAAACAAGAGGTACTGCTCAAATATGGAAAGAAAACGCAGATTACTATCCTTTCTACAGAAAAATGGCAGACGATACTATTCAAGGACCAAGTGTCGCAGGTGGATTTTTAAGTGGTAATCCATTAAAGATAGAAATTAAAGGTAGCAAGAAAGCTATAGAGCCAGAGCCATTAGAAGTAATGGCTAGAAATATGCAGTCAATTGTTACTGCTGCTATGAAAAATGAAGGTCTTTCTAGGCTTATGGCTATATATGAAGAGGGTGGAATAGCAAAGAAAATATTACTTAAAGATAAAAAAGAAGCTAAGGATTTAGGCAGTGATGTAATAGATGTATTTGAAAATGGAGAAACAGTTCACTATCAAGTAGCTGATCCAATCTTTACATATGGTTTACAAGCTCTTGGTATGACACAAGATGCTAGTGCATTTATGAAAGTTATTGGATTACCAGCTAATGTATTAAGAGAATCTATTACTCGTGAGCCTGGATTTATAATTAAGAATATGTTGCGAGATACTTTGTCAGCATCAGTGACAAGTGGTGCAGACTATATTCCAATTATAGATACATTTAAAGGATTTGCTGCAGACCTATCTGAACTAGAAAGATTTGGAATTATTGGTGGTTATGATGCTGCTAATGATAGACAAGATATAGTTAAAAAAATTAATAAAATTAAAAGAGAACAAGGTTTAGATGTTTATGATGAAGATGGAAACTTTGCTATAGAGCAAGTAGTTAAATTTTGGGATTTAATGGGTGGACTGACAACTAGATCAGATGGATCAACAAGAAAAGCAGTAGCTGATTCCATATTAGAACTAACAGGCGATCAAGTAGAAGCAGCGTATCAAGGATTAGAGATTATTAACTTTGATAGAAGAGGATTTAATCCTTATGTTAGGATTGTGACCACAGCTATTCCTTTCTTAAATGCAAGATTCCAAGGAATAGATGTTCTTTATAGATCAGCAACAGGACAATATTCTTCCAAGATAAGTGAAATAGCTAGAGATTCAACACCTGAAGAAACAGCAAAAAGTATTATATTGACCCATGCATTTAGAGGTGGCTTGTTAATGTTATTAACAGGACTTTACTACGCATTAATGGGAGATGATGAAAAATATAAAGAAGAAAGACAATCAGTTAGAGATGATAACTGGCTTATTCCAATATATAAGGATTTGCCTTCATTTAAGTTTCCTGTTCCTTTTGAAGTAGGATTTATGTATAAAACTGTACCTGAAAGAATCTTAGATTATTCTATGACTAAATTAGAAAATCCTAATTATGGTAATACGACTGGCAAACAATTAGAGGAATCTATTAGAAGAGGCTTTACCACAACGCTTAAATTAGACCCTATTGCATGGCAACTCTGGAAACCTATAATGGAAGTTAGAGCCAACAAGAGTGGCTTTACAGGGAATCCTATCGTACCTCCTTTCATGGAAAAAGGATTAGACCCTCAAGAACAATACAATATAAACACCAGTAGTTTTGCAGTCGGTTTCGGAAAAGCATTTAATGTATCTCCTATCAAGGTAGACTACATTCTTAAAGGCTACACAGGAACACTAGGAACATATGTTTTAGATATGAGTGACATAGCTGTAAGACAAGCAACAGGAAGAGAGTATGTTGCTCCACATCTAACTCAATTGCCTATTGTTAAATCTTTATTTGCTTCTCCAATTGGTGGTGGATTACAAGAACAGTATTATGAGATGAGGACTTACAGCAACAGGGTTATTCAGACTATTAATGATTTAGAAAAGAAAGGAAGAAAAGATGAGCTAGTGGCTTATATGCAATCACACAAAGGTGCATTATCAACAAGAAAGGAGGTCTTGCGAATAGATAGATTCATGGAAGAATACAGAAAGACTAAAATGTTAGTGCAGTTAAATGAAACACTATCACCTAAAGAGAAGAAAGAAATTATCGAGCAATTAGATAGAAGCAGAAATCTAAGATTGGCAATTGTTCCTTTACTGGTAAAACGAACAGATCAACCTACATATCTAACTGGGGTGATACGCAACTAGCTTATCCCTTACCAGTAAATAATATATTTTTTTCTGTTGCCAGACGCTGTGATTTCTGGTTTACTCTGTTTACTGCGTTGTTTAGATCAACAATTTTGTTTTCCATTTGATTAAAGTTTTCGTCTATATTCTTTATCTGATCAATCATTTTCTCTTCCTTGAATGGTTTTAATCTAAAGAAGTCACTATGGCTTGGATGACGAGCATGAAACAGACGAGCATAGAAGCCGATGTAATCATTACTGATTTTAAATTCCCCCCCATTGGTTTCTATCTCCCTGTTCCATCTAATGCGATTGATGATTGCCCAATGAGAATAGTGCTTTCTGCCAGTCTTTATGGCTTCTAGTGTGTATTCTTCAAACTTATTCCATACTTGAGGGTTCTTCTTGTGCCATCCCCACCAAGTTAATTTCCTTTCCTTTAACTTTTGTTCAAGCTGTTCAATTAATATTGACATCATCTTCTCCTTTTATATAAGTAATATTGCAAAAATTCTATAAGTATTTTTAGTTTACTTTTCATTTATCTTCCTCCAATAATTCTTCTAACAATTCTGCCATTTGAAATTTACTTTCATTTTTTATTGTTAAAACACATCTAGGGTTATCTTTTTCAACACCCCCAAACTTATACACCACTTTCTTAATCTGCTTAAAAC
>Ga0114910_1000666_pt1 | contig 17092 bp, 14 predicted proteins | sample MalvireepMed_908_FD_83500 | JGI IMG/M metagenome (GOLD analysis project Ga0114910, IMG submission 83500) | Marine viral communities from the Global Malaspina Expedition - Malaspina viral metaG DeepMed_908 | ecosystem: Environmental > Aquatic > Marine > Oceanic | place: Mediterranean Sea...
ACCCACGTAAACGCCGGCACGATAACCTCGTCGCCCGGGCCAATTCCGAGCGCCACCAGAATCAAATGCAAACCGGTGGTGCAATTGCTCGTGGCATGCGCGTGGCGAACCTTGTGGCGTGCCTTGAAGCCACGCTCGAACTCGGCAACCTTAGGACCCTGCGTAAGCCAGCCGCTCATCAACGGTTCGCGAGTTGCCTGCCATTCTTCTTCGCCTGTGCTTGGAAGAGAAATCTGAATCGGAGTTGCCATGTGTGGTATCCCTTCTAGAGCCCAACCGCGGCGCGCCGGGCAGTGACTTCAGCCTTGTGGGCGGCACGCCATTCGATGAGCTGTTCTAGCCCTGCGCGAAGGTCGATCTCGGCAGTAAAGTCTATTTCAGCCGATGCCTTCTTCGGGCTGCCTATGCGATTGCGCACCAGGGTCGCTTGGCTGCGTGGTGCATACTGGATAGGCTGGTTGGCACCGGTCAAATTGATCAACAGTTCCGCGAGTTCCTTAAGCGAAGTCCGTTTTCCGGTGCCCACATTGTAGAAGGAATCCACAACGTCAGCCTTCATCGCGCAGACATTCGCCAGAGCACAATCTTCAACCGAAACGAAATCGAATGCTTCAGAGCCATCGCCCATAATGGTCGGGCTCTGGCCGCTGTCGATTGCGTCAAGCATCTTCATGATCACGGCGATATAGGCTCCATGATAGTCCTGTCGCGGGCCATAAACGTTCATATAGCGCAGGCCGACGAAATTTAGGCCGTAGCGGTGGTGGAAGGCTCGCAGCATCGCCTCGCCAGCGATCTTGGTTGCTCCGTAAAAATTCTTATTGTTGAATGGATGATCTTCTTCCATCGGCTCTGTCACTGCGTCTCCATAAACTGACGCCGACGACGAATAGACCAACCGCTTGATGCCCGTTGCAACGCAGGCTTCCATGACATTGAAGGTCCCGCGCACGTTCACATCAAACGCAGTCCGTGGATAGTCGTGGCATTGCAGTAGCCAGAGAGCAGCTAGATGGAACACTGCATCCGCACCCTTAAATGCTGACTGCAGGATATCAGTCTGCATGACATCACCACCGACATCGTAGATTCGTACCCGCGGGTCTTTGAGGGCATCGTTCAGGTTCTCGCGGCTGCCGCGCACGAAATTGTCGTAGACCACGATTTCGCCGATGTCTTCCTTCAACAGCCGGTCGACTGTGTGCGAGCCAATAAGGCCTGCGCCACCAACAACAACGAACTTCTTTCCACGCACGTCCATGGGTTCACCTCTTTAAAATTTCAAGCTAACTTCAGCGCGCTGCCTACGGCAGCAACGACGTTGTCAATGGATTCTGCCGCAAGACCGGGATGCATAGGAAGGCTCAAGACCTCCTGTGCGAGGCGGTCTCCGACGGGTAGGTTCACAGCCGCATCGGCGACAGCGGGCTGCTTATTGAGCGGTAGCGGATAGTGAACGGCAGTGGGGATACCAGCGGCCTTCATTGCTTCACGTACAGGCTCACGGTTGGCAACACGAATAGTGTATTGAGCCCATGCGCTGATATTGTGTTGCTCTACATAGGGCATGGTCTCAATCCCCATAGCACCCAACTTCTGACCATACTCGGCCGCTACACGCTGGCGATCGGCGATTTCCACGTCGAGCGCTGCCAGCTTTGGCAGGAGAATCGCAGCCTGCATCGTATCCAGGCGACTATTGACCCCCACCCGTACGTGGTAGTAGTGCCGCTCCTGCCCATGGCGCGCGATTTGACGAACAACCTGGGCGAGTTCGTCGTCACTTGTAAAAACCGCACCGCCATCGCCATAGGCTCCAAGAGGTTTTGATGGGAAAAAGCTCGCACAGGCCATTAAGCTGAGATTGCAGCTTTTGCGGCCATGATAACTGCCTCCAAAGCTCTGAGCTGCGTCTTCTATTACAGCAATGCCATGTCGAGCGGCGACGTCATTAATCGTGTCGAATTCGGCGGTTTGACCGAACAAGCTCACCGGTATGATCGCTTTGGTACGCGCTGTGATTGCCGATTCAAGTAGCGGCACATCAAGGTTGTAGGTTCGGGGATCTACATCAACGTAAATGGGCTTTGCACCCAGCAGGGCAACCACTTCGGCCGTGGCAATATATGTGAAGCCCGGCGTAATAACCTCGTCTCCGGGTCCAACGCCCAACGCCATCAGTGCAATCTGAAGCGCATCTGTGCCGTTTGCAACGCTGATGCAATGTTTAGCTCCGGTGTAGGCGGCCAGTTGCTCTTCGAGTTCATAGACCTCTGGCCCCAGAATGAATTGACCATGGTCCAGCACCCGCTGGATGCCGCTGTCAATCTCTTCCTTGAGACGCTGATACTGGCCCTTAAGGTTGATAAACTGCATGCTCAATCCGACACCTTTTCAAGTTTGCCGCCACGCAGCCTGTATTGTTGCCCCAGATGGGGGCACTCTGCCTCACCATCGCCATCGAGCGGCAGGTCAAGCTGTTCACCGTATTCGCTCATCCAGCCAATCTGTCTACCGGGAACACCCACAATCAAGGCATATGGCATGACATCATTGGTGACCACCGCACCAGCACCGATGAAGGCAAACTCGCCGATCGTAACACCACTAACTATGGTGCAGTTGGCTCCAAGTGTGGCGCCGCGTTTGACCAGCGTATTGCGATATTCGCTCTTGCGCGCAATGAGCGCACGAGGGTTGTAGACATTGGTAAAGACCATGCTGGGTCCGCAGAATACGCCATCCTCAAGCGTTACGTTGTCATATACCGACACGTTATTCTGTATTTTGCAGCGATCACCAATTTGCACCTTATTACCGATGAACACGTTCTGGCCGAGCGATACGTCCGCACCAATGCGGGCGCCGCCACACACATGTACGAAGTGCCATACACGCGACCCTTGGCCGATCTGGGCGCCTTCATCGACGATGGCGCTGGGATGAATGGTGGCGTTGGCCATCATCGGTCCAGCGGCAGCGACACCCGCCTGCCGTCGCGGGCAGCCAAATAGGCAGCGCTCAGCACCTCAAGAGAGCGAAGCCCTTCGCGCCCGTCTGTCTCAGGCTCGGCCTCCCCGCGCAGCACCTTTATAACGTTGTCGTAGTAAAGCGGGTGCCCGAAGCCATATACCGAGGTCGTTTGATAACTAGCTGCCGCAACTTTATCATCATCGGGGAGCCGTTCTGCGAAGTCCCAGTGCTGGATTTCGTTCACAGCAACGCCGCCAACACGGACCGTGCCCTTCTCGCCAAGAATAGTAATGCTTCCTTCGAGGTTTTTCGGGTAGGTCAGCATCGTGACATTCATCGAGCCCAACGCACCTGAACGCCAGCGGATTGACAGCACGCCGCTATCTTCGGCCTCAATGTCGCGGGCAAGGGTCGCGGTGTAGGCTTGAAGACTTTCGATGGGACCGATCAGCCAGTCGAGGAGGTCGACATAGTGGCTTGCCTGGTTCATAAACGCGCCGCCATCGAACTCGTAGGTCCCCCGCCAATTTGCGGCGTCGTAGTATTCCTGCGGTCGTGTCCAAAACACGTTGATGTTAACCATGTAAATGCGTCCGAAACGATTCTGTTTAACCGCCTGCTTGAGCAATTGCAGCGTTGCATTGCGGCGGTTCTGCTTGACTACAAGCAGGCGCACGCCTGCAGCATCGCATTCCCGTACCATGCGAAGCCCATCCTGCCAGCGCGTCGCCATAGGCTTTTCGGTTATCACGTGCCGACCGCTGCGGGCAACAGCAACAGCCTGGTCCGGATGCAGGCCACTCGGAGTCGTCAGGATCACCACATCGGCATCGGTCGAAATCAGCATGTCGTCAAGACGCGCATGTGGCTTGGCCCCTGTGTTCTCTGCCGCAACCGTCAGAGCCGCCGGGTCGATGTCGCAGATATCCACCAGTTCGATATCGTCCCCGTGCTGTTTGATCGCGGCAAAATGGTTGGACGCAATACGCCCACATCCCACAAGTGCCATCCGAATCTTTCGGCCAGAGATATTTTCAAATTGATGCATCAGACAATTCTCACAAACGGAAGACGGTGCAGCCGGCCGCGGCCAGCGCGTGACGGTCGTAGAGGCTTTTTAAGTCGCCGATAACCGGCCGGGCCACGCCCGTGCAATATCCCGCAAGATCGGCAGCAGAAAGGTTGCGATATTCCCGATGGCCCACGGCCACGACAAGGCTGTCCACTTTGTGGGCAGCATCAATGGCGCGCAACTTTATGCCGTATTGACGCTCAACCTCTTCTGGATCGGCCCAAGGGTCGGCAACAACAACATCGATGTTCCATGATTGAAGTTCGCCCACCAGATCTGCGATCTTACTGTTGCGGATATCAGGACAGTTTTCCTTGAACGTAATGCCCATCACGCCCACTGTGCTGTCGGCAACATTGAAGCCATTCTGCACCATACGCTTGATGATGCTACGCGCCGAATAACGCGCCATATTGTCGTTGATACGGCGGCCCGCGAGGATAACCTGGGGCATGTAACCCACCTCCTCCGCCTTGTGCGTCAGGTAATATGGATCGACACCGATACAATGACCGCCGACCATACCCGGCCGGAAGGGAAGAAAATTCCATTTGCTGCCGGCCGCCTCAAGAACCTCAAGCGTATCAATGCCGAGGCGCTCGAAAATAACCGACAATTCGTTGACAAAAGCGATATTGAGATCCCGCTGACTGTTTTCAATGACCTTGGCAGCCTCGGCGACCTTAATGGACCCTGCCTTCCAAGTACCTGCGGTAATGATCTGGCAATAGAGAGCGTCGATTGCATCCGCAACTTCAGGCGTGCTGCCGCTGGTGATCTTGCGGATCGTAGAAAGCGTATTGATTTTGTCGCCGGGATTGATGCGTTCCGGGCTGTAGCCGCAAAAGAAGTCCACGTTGAACCTAAGGCCGCTGATCTTCTCGAGCACTGGCACGCAAACCTCTTCGGTCGCACCGGGATAGACGGTCGATTCCAAGATGAATACATCACCCGGCTTGAGAAGCTTACCCACCGTTTTGCTTGCATCAATAAGCTGTCTTAAGTCAGGTCGATTGACCCTATCGACGGGCGTCGGAACCGTAACAATATAAACACTGGCACCGCGCAGGTCCTCAATGTCGTCAGTAAACTTAAGCTTCGTCGCTGCGGCCAACTCCTCGGGGGAACACTCCAGCGTATCGTCTATGCCATTGCGGAGTTCACTAATGCGGCGGTGCGCAATATCAAACCCAATGACAGATCGGTGCCGGCCAAATTCAACCGCCAGAGGCAATCCCACATAGCCCAAACCGATAATCGCGATTGTTTTTGCCGAAAAATCCATGATGCTTCTTTGGAATGAGCTTAGAGTTTCAAAGATCCCTTTAGCCACACTATATGGCTACCAATCCGCACATGGTGTGAGGTGCACCGACCGGAGAACAGATACGCCGGGTTAGCAGACCAAAGTCATGACTACAAGCAGCGTTGGAACATCAACGACGGAAACGAATTCGACGCTGGATAAAACATGGGGGCAAGGTCAACAATGAGACCACCGGTGCACAAGCCCGAAGGTTCCAAATGTTAGCACCGACCCGTTAAAAACTCTCGGCGTCGAAATGTCTGCAAAAACACTACTGCAGAGTTCCATGAACAGTGGTGCAACAATCGTTGGATCGAGACCCGTCATCGTCACACGACTCAATCAGCCGAAAAAGAAGCGCTCTTGCCGTCTCATGGTTTTCCTTTTCAAGGGCCTGTCGCATTTCATCTAGATGGTGAGTGAGTTGAGCTCCGACGAAGGGGACTGAGTTGGCCATCATGATCTTGGGATGAAGGGTCGGTTTGGCGTTTTCTCGGTCATAGAACAGCTCTTCAAAAAGCTTTTCCCCAGGTCGCTTTCCTATGACGTTGATCGCAATGCCGCTGTCCGGATTTACATCGTCGCGCACTTTGAACCCGGCAAGGCGGATCATGTTCGAAGCGAGATCACCAATTCGCACCGGTTCACCCATATCAAGCAGGAAAACATCACCACCTTCTGCAAGAGCGCCAGCTTGAACGATCAGTTCGGCAGCCTCAGGAATCGACATAAAGTAACGCGTCATATCGGGATCGGTCACTGTTATGGGTCCCCCCTTCGAAATCTGCTGCTTGAAGAGGGGGACCACCGAGCCATTTGAGCCAACGACGTTCCCAAATCGGACTGCGCAGAATGTTTGCTCCCTGGATACAGATCGAGTTTCCAACGCAACCTGCTGAACAATCAGCTCCGCCCAGCGCTTGGTTGCACCCATCACATTTGTCGGGCGAACCGCTTTGTCGGAGGAAATCAGTACGAATTTTTGAACATTCTCAGCGGCAGCAATCCTCGCAATGGTCGACGTACCAAACACATTGTTTTGAATACCCTCGAGAACGTTCTCCTCTAGGAGTGGCACATGCTTATGGGCAGCCGCATGGTAGATCACTTGCACTCCATGCTCCCGTATCGTCCGGCGAACCAGACGCTCATCCGTAACTGATCCCAGTACAGCAACAATCAGAGGTCCATCTCTTTGAGCCAGTTCCTGTTCAATTTGGTAAAGCGCGTACTCATTGGCTTCCAGTAGAATGACTTTTTTCGGGGCCCATGTAGCAATCAGCCGACAAAGTTCCGAACCAATAGAGCCGCCGGCGCCCGTGACCAGCACTGAATTGCCTGTTATGGCGCGCGTGAGTAGGTTTTTGTCCGCCGGAACAAAGGAGCGCCCCAAAATCTCGTCTATTTCGATCTCGCGGATCTGATTAACGATATATCGGCCGTCGACGATGTCTGAGATGTCAGGGACACTCCTTATCTTGGCGCCCAGACCGGTGACCCGTGCAATCACGGCCTGTCGCCTTTCTTGGGGGATTGACGACATGCTCAGGATTATTTCCTTGATTCCGTATCGCTCGATCAGTCCAGCCAAATCACTTGGTGGGAAAACCCTATATCCAGCAATATCTCTGCCCTGATTGGAAGGGTCGTCGTCTATCAGTCCCATGACGTAACGATTGCCATGCCCGCGCAAAGCTCGTGCAAGCTGGGCGGCTGAAGCGCCCGCGCCATAGATAAAGACGGGCTCCTCATCGCGGCGCAAGCCGGTACCTGCACTCAAGATCCACTTTGCAGCAAAGCGTGAACTTCCGATAAAAAAAGTACCAAGGAAAAAATAGATAAACGGGACAGATCGGGGCACGATTCCCTGGCCGGCCATTTCCATCAGGAAGATGATTATCACCCAGCTCATGGTCGCAATCATCATCGCGCGGATGATCGTCCATATGGCTGCTTCCGGCAAATAACGGATAACTGAACGGTACAAGCCTAGGCGAATAAAGACTGGAATCGCAACCACGATCGCAAAAACGGCAAGAGTTAACCGTTCTTTCGTAACGGCGGGGAACCAGTCCGAGAGGCGGAGCGCGTAAGCGCCCCAGAGAGCCGCCAGCAACAAAACGATGTCCATTAACAACATCAAAATCCGCTTCCAACGCCGTGGAGTACGTATTATGCGCTCACGAAGCTTTCGAATCAAAAATTGGTCAGACAATTCATTTTGTTTCATTATGGACTATGCGCCTCACGAATTTTCGATTTTTCCGGACATTACCCTTTTGCTCCTAGCAGCAGGAAAATAAAATTCAATTCAGCAAACTGAACCACATCAACCAGAAGACAAACATGATCTATACGGAAGCAACACGGTCGCCTCTGCCTTTTCCAGCCAGTGTTGACATAAGGATGCGAATATCGAGAAGCAGCGATTGTAGGCGCATGTAGCGGAAATCCCACAGGGCTAGACGATGCGGGTCGCTCATGTCGATGCCATTGACTTGCGCCAAGCCCGTGATGCCGGGTTTTATATCCAGGACACCGCATCGGCGCCGCGCTTCGATCAACTCGATCTGCATCGGAAGACAGGGGCGCGGCCCAATCAAGCTGACTTCATTGCGCATGATATTGATGATCTGAGGTAGTTCATCAAGTTTCGTCCGGCGCAAGAATCTGCCCACAGCGGTGACCGCAGCATCAGACACCTCGTGCGTGCCGGCCTGAATAGTCCCGACCTGCATGGTGCGATACTTGTAGCAGGTAAACTCCACTCCATTTCGTCCCACACGAGTTTGAGCAATAATCCCCGGCCCAGGAGACTGGGCACGGATAGCGACCCAAATTAGAATAAGAAGCCAACATAAGAACACGGCAACTGATAACGCGAAACCAATGTCGATCAAGCGCTTTGGCACTGAGAAGAAGGGATTTTTCCCTTGCGGATCCGACAGGATGACCTCTCTCTCGGTTGCTTCCAGAGCCGGCAGCATTTTGATGAGGAATTCAGCAAAGCGCTCGATATTGACCGTCGGCTTCAGAGCAGCAAATGCACGGAACAATCTGTTGGCAGGGCCATTGGGCAGCCGGTTCAGCCAGGCAAGTCTGCCGCTCCAAGCACGTCCATAGACCAGTGGCAAATAGACATTGACAACCTGCAATCCGGCAACAGATTTGAGCCGTTCCGCAGCCTCACGCTTGCTTGCCGCATAGCCAGATTGATTTTGCCCATCAAGCGCGTGGCTGGAGGAGACATGAACGAAACATGCAACACCCGCCTCGCGCGCCATCTGAGCTACCTTGCAGGTAAACTCCACATTGACGTCGCGGTATGTGGCCAGGCTGGCGGCCGAATCGGAATTTGCCACGGCAAGATGCACGAGCATGTCGAAGCCTTTGGCCTCTTGCGCAAGCGATGCATAATCACAGACTGGTTGATCCGGAAAAAAATGCTCCAAAACCTCGGTATTGCGGCCGACCAACAGTAAGGTCTCACCAGCATCAGCGAGCAGAGGAACCAACGCCCTCCCGACGAAACCGGATGCGCCGGTTACAATGATCCTCATGGCACCTTCTCTCCATCCGGCGAGTGTAAGTGTTGACATCGCAGTCTGGCTTTTCGCTTCACTTGAATAAGCGCCCACAGACCTGCTCGAGAAAGAAATGATTGTGAGGGCATCCAACGACTAAGAGTCGCAGCAATTCCATCCCTTCCGCCAATCTCAACCCATTTACCCCATAACGGCACTTCATCCACTTTGTAAGGATGTCGGCTTGGGAAGCAATTGCGTTTTACGACGCTCCGCAATGACCAGCGCGGTGATTGCCATTAGCAAAAGGACAAAAATCTGGCGATTGGCGTTCAGCATCAGGTTCATATCCGATAGGCCGAATATGAGGGAGGCAGCCACTATCATGAGGCCTGCTTGCCCGAGTACCTTCAAAACTCGATTGCGTTGCAGATATGCGCGGCCAAAAACGAGAATGGATGCGGCAAAAATCATGACCCAGCTGAACAGGCCGATTAGCCCCTGCTCAGCCAACAACTGGATCGGTTCATTATGCAGGCCGGTAAGGCTTTTGATCCACGGATGAACCTCACCCTGAGCTATCTTTTCGTGCATCCTCTGAACAACGCCCTCCCGGCCGTGACCCAGCCAAGGTTTTTCAGGCCATATTGAAAGGCCAAACTTCCAGAGCTCCAACCGCGCGTCGGCAGAACCTTCGACAACTTCCCCGGTCTCGAACCAGGCCAGAGTGCCATTTGCAGCGCTCTGCACTCGAGATAGAGGTGTGTCGAGCGGCATGAAAGGCAACAGACAGACAAAAATGAACGCCATGGTTGCGAAAAAAAGCCTTCCTCGTCTGGATGCCCGCCAGAAATCCTCCACAAGAACCCAAATCAGAACGACCGGGATAAGGGGCCACCCACCTTTGGACTGAGTAGTGAGACTGGCCACGACTCCAAAGCCAAACCCCAGATACGCCAAAGCAAGCCAGACAGGCTTGCGCAGATTAAGCGGTGAATCATGTCGACCGGCAAGGGCAACAGAGCCCAGCAAGAGTGCATTGTTGCCAAATGTTATTGGACTTCCGAGAAAACCATAGGGCCGAGGATCGCCAAGATGGATCGATTGAAACAACGCGAGAAAGCAAGCGAATACAGCGCCCAGGAAACAGCCTAGCCAGACGAACCGCCTATCGATGTGTCCGTCCAGGACAGCCAAGACAATCAGTGGCGCCCACAAGAATGGTATATACATTTCATAGTATTTAATCGACACCCCGTGCCAAAGCTGGATTAAAGCGCAAATGAACGCGTAAGCCATGAAAATCAAACATAACTTGCCAGAGAGATGCGGCTCAAACAATGGCACACGCGCAAGCAAGCGCCTTGAGAGATAGAACGCCCCAATGACAGCAAATAATGCACCAGCAATCGTGTAGGCGTTTGGTAGAGATAGACTTACAGCCAGCATAACCGTCAGAAACACACCCATATTACTTATCTTTAAGTTTTTATAGTTAATATTCATACTTTTTTATTCCACGCTTTGTTTTCTACGGGTGTCAATTCGGAAATATTTACCCAAACCTCTATGGAAGACGGCAGCACGGAGATGCCATCTATTAGTCCAACCCAAAGGAACATCAGAAGATTCCATTCCCCGTCATCATCGATGCAGTGACCGTGAACTGTGCATATCTGGCCCGGCGCTTTGTGTGTCTATCATTCGATCAAGGCCCCTATACGTTAGCGCGGCGCTCATTTCCACATCCATTTACTATGCAACCTGCGCGACTCCCCATCTCTTGGACAGTATCTGGCGTAGGTGAATCTACTCTTTGCACCGCTGATCGGGTTGGGTTTCGTCTTTTCTCAGCCAATAGACCACAGCGTGTGGTTGCAGCGGTGTTTAGAGGCGCTGATGAAGCCGCTTGAACCGACGCGCCGAACTGAACCGGTTAATCACCAAATCACTCGTCAAAAAGTCACAAATCAGAGGCCGTTACAACGTCGCAGATTGAATTTAAAGCATGCTTTAATAAATATTATATTTCAATTACTTAGACTAAAATCCGATGAGAGAATTGAGTATTCGAGTCTCTCATCGCCCACCATTTTCCTTGCCTCGCAATATGTGATCAAGCCATGCTCCGCGACACGGATGCCGTGATCGTGGTAGTTATCATTCCCGGCTCTGCGGCTGACCAAGCGCCGGCTGTCCCCGGTTCGCAGAGGCGGTGGCACCACAATCCGGGTTCAGATTACAGGTCGGGTTCTTTTTCGAACAGCGACCAGGCGGAGATGAACAGGGCCGCAATCAACGGGCCGATGATGAAGCCGTTGATTCCAAACAACGCCATCCCCCCGACGGTCGAGACCAGCACCACATAATCAGGCAGTTTGGCGTTCTTGCCGACCAGCGGAGGCCGCAACAGATTGTCGATCAGCCCGATGATCAGCAGACCGACAAGCACCAGGATTACAGCCTTCAGCCATGCGCCGGTGAACATCAGGAACAGCGCCGCCGGGGCCCAGACGATTGCCGCGCCGACCGCCGGCAACATCGAAAAGAAGGTCATCACCACACCCCACAGCAAGGCCGCCTCGATCCCCAGCATCCAGAATGTCACGCCTCCGATCGTTCCCTGGATGATGGCTATGATGATATTGCCTCTGACCGTCGCGTTGATGACGGATGTGAATTTCTCCAGCAGCTTGGCCGAATGGTCCTCGCTGAGCGGCATGGCGCTCTTGATCTTTGCCACCAGTCTCTCCCCGTCGCGAAACAGGAAGAAAAGCAGGTACAGCAAGACGCCAGAACCGATGAAAAAGCTCAACGTGGTTTCGCCGATATTGACCACGCGGCCCGCCATCGACTGGCCCGCCTGCAGCACTGCCCCGGAAAATTTCTGGCGAAGATCGGGAAAGCTGCCCAGTTCGAAGGGAGTCCATGCTTCTATGAAGCCTGGCAGCGCGCTGATGATTGACTCAATGCGGCCACGCAGCCCGAACTCCTCGCTGCTGAGCTGCCGGTAGAGGCTGCTGCTTTCCTGGGCGATGGAAGCAAGAATCAGCACCGCGGGAACAATCACCAGGCAAACACACATCAGCACGCTCAAAAGCGCAGCCGCGCCTTCACGGCCCTTCAAACGCCGGACAAGAAACTGCTGCACCGGATGAAAGACAATCGCCAGGATGACTGCCCACAAGATGGCCGTGTAAAACGGCAGCAGCAGCAGGCCGAAGGCGGCCGTGGTGAGCGCCAGCATCAAATAGAAGCTTGCGCGCTGAACTGTGGGTTTGTGCGGTTCCATCACGGAGCTTTCACAACGTCGAACTGATCGGATCGGGACTTTGCCGATTGACCGGATTTGTAGCCGACACCAAGCATTTGTCCAAGCAACAAGGCCGGTGTGCCTTCTAACGGTCCGGGCCGCTGTCGAAGTTTCGCAACAGGCAGGACCGCTGGCACCTGTTTCCTGTTGCGGTCAACCATAGGCGATCCAGCGATACCCTCCAGGCATCATTCAGAAGCGCAACAGCGACCTTTGGACTTCCGTTCGAAGGCGCGGCATTGCAGAGCGTTTCATGGCTGTGGAATGCGCTAGATCAATCCCCCGCTGATCTCGTCGTTTATAATCCCCCGGTAACGAGCATCGGGGACAAGCCATGAAGCAACCCAGCCTGAGAGAAGAAATTGCAGCTCTGCGAGCCGAAATCGAGCAGCTGCGAGACAGCAAGAGCACCGCGGACGCCGGGGCCTCAAAGCCGGACGGCGATGAGCAAAGCCGTGACCGGCCCGATGATGTTCCGAAACTTCTCGGCGAACTTGGGGATCTGGTCCAGACCATGCTCGATGAGGCCGAAGAGAGCTTTGCCGGGCATCCCCTCGCCGCCGTTTCCGCCGCACTGGCGCTCGGCATCGTTATCGGCCGTCTAACAGCAAAGTGATGTGAAGCCATGTCAGTCCATACACTCGCCCGCACCCTGCGGCTTTACCTTCGATCTGAATTGCTGGTCGGCGAGATCCGCCTGAAGGTGCAGCTGCGAAAATTCGCGCTGTTGCTGTTCGCGGCGCTGATCGGTCTTATGGCGCTGGTCTTCCTCAACATCGCTGCCTATCAGATGCTGCTTGCCGGCTGGGGCCCGATCAAGGCGCCCTTTGTTCTGGCAATCGCCAATATCATTCTGGCAATCATCCTGCTGGTAAGCGCGGCCTTCGCCAGACCCGGCCCGGATCTCGTCGCAGCAAGGGAGTTGCGCGATCTCACCTCCGCCACCCTGGAAAGCGAGTTGAAGTCCAACCCGGCAGCCGCAGCGATTGGCAGCATGGCGGGCCTCAACGGAGCAAGCAGCTGGGACAGCGCAAGATTCCTGGTGCCGATCATCTCCGCAATCATCCGCAGCCTCAAACGCCGGAAAACCGGTGAATGAGGTCTGCTGCGGCTCCTCCCCGAACCATCGATCAATCCCGCTGAAACAAGGAAACAAACCCATGGCCGATTTCGAAAAAATCGCTGAAGACCTCAAGCAGAACTACGATGAACTCAAGCTCAAGGTGCATCTGGGCTCAAAGGAAGCGCAGGACGAGTGGGCAGAACTTCAGGAGCGCTGGAACCACTTTGAAAGCCAGGCGAACCTGAAAAAGAGCCGGGAAGATGTCGGCGATGCTCTGGAGATCCTCGGATCGGAACTCAAGGACGCCTTCAACCGGATCCGCAAGGCGCTCTGAGCGGCCACCGGATCAAGGTGTTTGAAATTCAATAGCCGGCGCGATTGAGCGGGCCCTCCCCGGAGAATATCGATTCCGGGGCGGCGCCTGATGTGTCAGGCCACATCGCGCCCTTGCCCGCGCGCCAGCACTCCGCCGGTCGCCGCTTCGCGCACACCGGTGGTGCCCGGATAGGTCAGCGGCAACCCGCGCATCGACCGGACCGCCAGCCAGGCCCAGGCCTCGGCCTCCATCGAATCCCCGTTCAGCCCGGCCTCTTCGGCCAGAATCACCTTGCCCGTGTGCCGCGTGGCCACGGTCAGGTCCTCGACGATCATCCGGTTGTGGCGGCCGCCGCCGGTCAGGATCCACAGTTTCGGCTTCTCCGGCAGATGCGCCTGCGCCTTGGCGATCGCTGCGGCAGTTACAAACGCCAGAGTGCGCGCGCCATCCTCCAGCGAGGCGTCTTCATCGCCGGGCATCTTGAAATCATTGCGGTCGAGCGAGAGACGCTGTTTGGCGGTGAAGAACGGCGACGACAGATAGCGATTGGCGAGCCCCGACAGCACCCGGCCTTCTGACGCGATGGCGCCCCCCGAATCATAGGGAATGCCGGCATGGTGCCTGACCCACTGGTCGATCAGCGTGTTGCCGGGGCCGCTGTCGAAGGCCCGCAGATCCCCATCGGTCCCGATATAGGTGATGTTGGAGATCCCGCCGATATTGACGAAGATGACCGGCGTGTCCTGTGCCCATTCCGGCCCCAACCCGGCAGCCATCGCGCGGTGATAGGCCGGCACCAGCGGTGCGCCCTGCCCGCCCATCGTCATGTCATTGGCACGCAGATCATAGACAACATCGACGCCAAGCCTTTTGGCCAGCCGTTCGCCATCCCCCAGCTGCACCGTCAGCGCCTGCAATGGCCGGTGCAGAACGGTCTGCCCGTGAAAGCCGATCACATCCACATCGCTGGCCGAAAGCCCCTCGCGGGTCAAAAAAGCCTCCACGGCCGCTACATGCCTATCGGTCAGGTCTGCTTCGAGCTCAGTCAGATCTCCAGGCCTGTCGCTGCGCAGCTCGATCGACTTGGCCGTTTCCAGCGCCCGCTCGAGGCGCTTGCGAAATTGCGCGTCGTAAGCAGTAAAGGACGAAGCGCCGCGCCGCACAACGCCGTCGCCATCCGTTTCGAGCATCGCCAGATCGATGCCATCCATCGACGTGCCGCTCATCAACCCGATGGCCCGTTTGAGATCGCCGCCAGTCGCCATCATTCGTCACCCTTGTTGCTTCAGCCGCTGCCGCATAGCGGAAACAGCCTTGATTCGCGCCAGACCCTACATGCCGCCGAGCCCGGCGTCAGCAGTCGCAACACAGCATTGAGTTGAATGCACTTGCCGCTAATGCTAAAGGCCCGCGCGGGCGCCACATACCGGTCAACGCCCGCTTTGTTTCCGGAACAGCCGAGATAACCGCAAGGACAGTGATATGTCAGCCTTCAAGTCCGATTTCCTGCGCACTCTTTCCGAGCGCGGGTTCATTCACCAGGCCTCCGATGAGAAGGGCCTTGATGATCTGTTCCGGACCGAGACCGTCACCGCCTATATCGGCTTCGATCCGACGGCGCCGAGCCTGCATGCCGGCGGCCTGATCCAGATCATGATGTTGCACTGGATGCAGCAGACCGGCCATCGCCCTATCGCGCTGATGGGCGGCGGCACCGGCATGATCGGCGATCCGTCATTCAAGGATGAAGCCCGCAAGCTGCTGACCCCTGAACTGATCGACGAGAACATCGCCGGCATCAAGAGCGTGTTTGCCAACTACCTCAAATTCGGCGACGGTCCGCAGGACGCCGTGATGGCCAACAACGCCGACTGGCTGATGGGCATCAACTATGTCGAATTCCTCCGGGATGTCGGCCGGCATTTTTCCGTCAACCGGATGTTGGCCTTCGATTCAGTCAAGACCCGGCTCGACCGCGAACAATCTCTGTCTTTCCTGGAGTTCAACTACATGATCCTCCAGGCCTACGACTTTGTCGAGCTCAACAAGCGCTATGGCTGCCGTCTGCAGATGGGAGGCTCGGATCAGTGGGGCAACATCATCAATGGCATTGATCTCGGTCACCGGATGGACTGTCCGCAACTCTACGCGCTGACTTCGCCGCTGCTGACCACCTCGTCTGGCGCCAAGATGGGCAAGTCCGCCAATGGCGCGGTCTGGCTTAACGCCGACATGCTCAGCGCCTACGAATTCTGGCAGTACTGGCGCAACAGCGAAGACGCCGATGTCGCCCGCTTTCTCAAGCTCTACACGACAATGCCGCTCGATGAGATTGCCAAGCTTGAGGCCTTGGGCGGTGCCGAAATCAACGAAGCCAAGAAGGTTCTGGCGACAGAAGTCACCGCCATGCTGCATGGCCGTGCTGCAGCCGAGCAGGCTTCCGAGACCGCACGCAAGACCTTCGAGGAAGGCCAGACTTCGACAGATCTGCCCACCATTACCGTTGCTGCCGCCGATCTCGAGGCAGGCATCGGTCTCTTGGCGCTGTTCGTCCGTGCCGGCCTTGCCGGATCAAACGGTGAAGCCCGGCGCCATGTTCAGGGTGGCGCGATCAGGCTCAACGACGTCTCGATCACCGACGACAAGACGTCGGTCGATGGCGGTTATCTCAATGACGAGGGCGTCATCAAGCTGTCGCTGGGCAAGAAAAAGCACGTTCTGGTGCGCCCGCAGTAAAGCCGCGGCATCAAAGACTGTTCGACAAGGGCCGCCAGATCTGCCGATCCGGCGGCCCTACTATTTCCGGAACTCGAAGATTGAACGAAACACGCCCGGTGCTATCACCGAGAGCGGGTTGACCTCCAGCAGCGGCGAAGCCGTCTTGCCGGTCAACCGGAATGTGATTCCAATCAGTCCACGATCGCGTCCATTGCCCAGAATAACGCCGATAATCGGCAACTCGCTGAACAGACGGTTGACGCCATAGGCCGGCATGAAGGTTCCGGTCAGGTCAATGCGCCCCTCCGCATCATAGACCTGGCCCTGGAACGACGCCCCGATCTGCGGTCCCCGCACGATGCCTTCGCTGAGCTGAAGTCCGCCATTGCCCGAAACCAGACGTGCACTGGCAATCTCGAACCGTGCTTCAGATACATCGATATCCGCCTTGACCGCGTCCTTGAGGCTCTTGCCGTCTTTCTTGCTCGGCGTGGACACCAGTGAACTCAGCCGCGGCTCGCCCACCACCTGAAAATTTCTGACATCCAGCGTTCCCCGTCGCAGCGGTCCATCCTGGCGCTTCAGCCGGACGTTGAGCAATCCCCCGCGAATGCGCGAGTAAATCCCGGCAAAACGCGCGAATGCGCCCGCATCACCGCTGGTAATCTCGATAGTCTCACCCGCCGAGCCACGCGAGATCGCCATCACCACGGCCTGCCCGCTCTTTGTCACCGCCTTGAAGTCGAGCAGATCGATCCGGTCGCCCTGGCCCTTGTAATGGACATTACCCGAGGAAAGCGTCTCATC
>Ga0114910_1000669_pt1 | contig 17075 bp, 11 predicted proteins | sample MalvireepMed_908_FD_83500 | JGI IMG/M metagenome (GOLD analysis project Ga0114910, IMG submission 83500) | Marine viral communities from the Global Malaspina Expedition - Malaspina viral metaG DeepMed_908 | ecosystem: Environmental > Aquatic > Marine > Oceanic | place: Mediterranean Sea...
GATCCCTCGAGCATGTGGCAGGACGGCAGGATGCGCCTGTTCCGCATTGATGGCGGCATCAGCGAGGATATGGACGAGCATCGCCGGTGGCTTGCCCATGCCGGAAAACTTCTCGGCTTGCCTGCGGCAGTCTCGCCCGCACATGATTACATCAATACCTTTATCGGCTGGCGCGTCGACGCCGCCCGGGCGATGCTTGATCACATCGAAAAGGTGTCCGGCCGGAACTGGATCCGCGCGCTGATTTCCTCGCGCGCAATTTCCGAATGCACCATCTATGGCCGCTTCGCTGACGAGGTGCTGAAAGGCGAGGGGCATGATGTCTCGGGCCAGGCCCTTTGCCACATGCTCTGGTCAAGCGAGGTCTTTCCGGAAACACTTGAGGGTCTTGAAGCCTTTATGGCAGGCCTGCAGCCCGGTCAGGTGGCGATCGGCGTCCAGTCTTTCGTCGGTCACGAGATATCGGAGATCCGGCGTCTGGCGTTTTCGGTCACTCCGTGATCCTGCACCTTGTATGCAGCCGTTGGGGTGCACAAAGGTAGCCAGTCCCGGTGTTGGGTTCAGATCGGCCGCTTCCTGATCTTGCGCAGAGCCCGGTAGGTCATCAGTGCCGATTGCAGATAGAGCACCAGGAACGCCACATTCAACAGTTCAACCCAGACCACGACGTCCGCGTGCAATCCCAGCACATAGGCAAGCAGGAGCGCCTTCATGGCGCCCAGTGATGCCAGGACCGCCATGCGCACCACGGTCCGGCCGGTCGCATACAGCAGCTCCGAGTGATACTCGATCAGATTGCGGAATGCCGGAACAAGCGCGACGAAGATCAGCAGCGGTGCGGCCACGGCCACATTCTTTCCCAGTGCATTGGGAAACAGCCACAGGAATCCGGCCATCCCCAGCAGTCCGGCGGTTGAAACCGCCGCCACTGCGCCCTCAAGCAACACTCTGTTTTTCAGTTTCTCCAGCATCGCCGTGGTGCGCATCAGCTTCTGGGTCAGCACCGTCAGGAAGGCGCGCACCGGCAGTGCAGTCAGGTCGACCAACCGCATGATGATGGCGTAGACGCCGGCGGTTTCGGGCCCACCCAGTGACAGCACCAGAACCTTGTCGAGCTCCGACTGGATGTAAAACAGCATTTCGGCACCCGCCACCGAAACGGCATCGACCCAACGGCGTGTGTAGAGCGCAAGGTTCCAGCGAAGCCGGACCCGAGGATAGAAAAACAAGATCGCCAGCATCGCGGAGAGACCATTGGCGGCCAGATAGTACCAGCCCCAGCTTGCCAGGGACCCGTCCGCCAGCCAGGCGAACAGGACAGCGGCAATGGCCTTCAGCAGGGTCGCGACAACCACCAGCACCGAACCCGAGCCGAAGCGGTTGGTGCCGTAGCTGACGATGACCGCGATTTCCATGATGCGCCAGCACAACACTTCAGCCACGATGATCTTGGCGAAAGTCGCCAGGGCCATCTGCTCGGAGAAGACAACCATGTGGGTCAGCCATGCGGCGAGCACGATCACCGGGACCGACAGCACCACCCCTCCCAGGAAGCCCGCGGTATAGACCCCCAGCAGGCGGGTCTTGACCGTGGCAATCCGGTAGAGCGGGGATACGAAACCGAAGGCCAGCAGCCGCGACAACATGATGCCGCAGGCCGAAGCGGTGGCGAACAGGCCGAATTCGGCGATCGACAAGGTATTGGCGATTGCGATGAAATAGACCAGCGAAATCACCAGCCGCCCCGCCGATCCTCCCACCATCGAAAGATACGCCCGGATGACAGGGGCGTTGGCGCTGGCAAGATTTTTCAGACTTAGGCTCATCGGGGACCGTTTCGGCAAGACGATTGCAATTGCCGCTCCCGTCGTTTCATCCGCCAAATCTTAGAGTGAAAGTGTTAATTCAGCGTTTGAAATGAAGCAGTGTTCCGGATCTGGCTTTTGAAGCCGGGCTCAATGAGCGATTTCCAATAGCCCGATATCCTTGTCATTTTGCAGAGACTGTCTCGGAAATTAACCATTTGTTACCCATGAATTTATAACTTGCCTTAACCAAGTCGATTTCCTTGCGAAAAAGGCGGCCAAAGCCGGATATGAGCGATTCAACTGACAACAGGAGGCACCGCGGCAACCGCGGATCACTGCTCGACCACGCTCGTGACGCGCGTGTGGAGGCGGCTGGGCAGCCTGCAGAACCTGTGTCGCCGAACCAGCCATCCAGCGGCGCTGCCCGCTCCATCCTGTCCGCACCAGCCCGCTCGGCCCGTGTGTCCACCGCCCGTTTTGCTGAATCCGGACAACCGGCGCCTGAACCAAAAACCGAATCCCTGCTCGCGGCGGCTCCCGCCGAGCCTGTCATGGCAGCGCACCGCTCAGGCGAATCTTCAGAACCAGCCTCTGCCGGGCGCGAGAAATTCGGCGACAGGATCGCCAGGCTGATCGGCACCATGACGCCGGACGAGAAGCCGCAGCAACGGCATCCCGCAGGCCAGGACCGGGCGCCAGCCGAACCGGCAGAACCGCATCAGGCCGCTGCTCAGCCCGGCCCCGTGTCACGACGCCCTGCAGAGCCGGAGCAATCATCATACCCGTATGATAGACCGGACAATGGCGGCTCACACGGTGACGATCCTTATCCGCGGGGCAATCACAGCCACAACCACAATCATTGGCATCCGGCCTCTGACACGTCCCGCTTCGCAGACGAGACGCGCCCCTTGCTTGATGCCTCGATCCTGATATCGGCGGTGTGGCGTTTCCGCCGGATGATCTGTGCGTTTACCGTGGCCGGAGCGATACTGGGTGTTATGTTCGCCCTGGCGACGCCGCATAAATATTATGCGGAAAGCCGGTTGTTCGTGGACCCTCGCGAAATCCGCGTCACCGAAGACGACATCCGCAATCAGCAGCTCTCCACCGAAGCCATGCTGGCCATTACCGACAGCCAGTTGCAGATCTTGTCATCGACGAGCGTGCTCGAAGAGGTCATTGACAATCTTGGCCTTGACCGCGACCCCGAATTCAACGGCTCCTTGTCTCCGGGTGGCATCCGGGGTGGGCTGTCGCTGATCAAGCAGATTCTGACAGGCACGGATCCTGCGAAGGAAGCGGAGCAGAAAGCGCTCAACAATCTGCGCGAAGCACTATCTGTGTCCCGCGATGCCAAGACATTCGTCATTATTGTCGGTGTAAAAACGCGCGATGCCGGCAAGTCCGCATTGATCGCCAATGAGATCGTCGAGACCTATCTCGATTCCGAAGGCCAGGCGCAATCCAATCTGCTGGAGCGGACCTCGGAATCCATTGACACCCGGATCAACTCGCTGCGGTCCGATCTGGATGCCGCCGAGCGCGAGGTCGAACGCTTCAAGGCCGAAAACGGTCTGGTCGGGGTTGGCGGCCAGTATATTGACGACAAGGTGATCCTGGCGCTCAGCGATCAGCTCGGCAATGCCCGCGCGATGAAAGTCGGTATCCGCGTCAAGGCCGAGAACCTGGCCAAGGCCAATATCGACGATGTGCTGTCCGGCGCGTTCCCCGAAGAGCTGCTGTCGGCGAATCTCAGCGCATTGCGCAAACAATACACCGAGACCAAATCCAGCGCCGACTCGCTGGGCACACGGCTCGGGCCGCGTCATCCGCAATATATTGCAGCAATGCAGTCGCTCAAGACGATCACCAATGAAATCAGCGCCGAACTGCGCCGCATTGTCGCCAGCTCGCAGACCGAACTGCAGCGCGCCGTGGAGACCGAGCAGGAACTGGCCAGCCAGATGGCCATCGCCAAGAGCCGCGCCATGGACCAGTCGGTGGAGCTGGTCACCTTGCGCGAGCTGGAGCGCAAGGCCAATGCGACCCGCGGCATCTATGAGGCCTTCCTCACCCGCTCGCGCGAAACCAGTGAACGCTCGAACCTGTCGACCCGCAATGTCCGGGTAATCTCACCGGCAGAAGCCCCGATCCAGCCGATGGGCCCGTCCCGCAAGATCATCGCCATCGCCGGTATGATGGCAGGCTTTATCGCTGGCCTCGGTCTGGCTTTGCTGATCGGCGCAATCGACAGCATCCGCGCCTACAATGGCGGGCAATTCCAGAACCGCTATCCGGCCTCGCCGGCGGGCGGCTACCCGCAGCCGCCGCAACCCGGACCGGCAGGACCCTCCGGCGGTCCCGGCCCGCAGCACCGGCCGCGCCGCGAGAACGAGATGGCCGTGCGCGGCAACGCCATTGATGGCGCCATGGGTGACAGCGGTGCGCACTCCTTCCCGGCTGTACGGGCCGAGGCTGCCGGTCATTCAGGTCCCGCCAGCCCCGCTCCCGCCAAGCCTGCTCACGTCAATCCCGTTCCCGATAGCCCGGTCTCAGCGGAACCGGTGCGGACCGGCTTGCTTCGTCCCAAATGGGCGCGGCGGGAGGTCGCGGCCGAGCAGCGCGATACAGCACCAGACGCGGAGCCCCGCAACAAGCCGGCCGCCGCCGCTCAAGCGCCTCGCGCGCCCATGGCGGAACCGAGCCCGGCCACGGGCCGCAACGCGCAAGCCTTCATGTCGGCTCACGCGCAGCCGCAGCCAGTGCCCCCGGAAACCGCACCCGTTGCCGAGCCTGCTCCTGCGCCAGTGGCACCGTCCCCGGCGGCAATGGATCCGCGCGGCGCCCAGCCGGTCTGGGGCGCTTATCCTGCGCCATTGCCTGCTGCTGCACATGCGGCCTATCAGCCCCATCCGCAGCAACAGTTCCAGCCCCCCCTGCCGGCTCACCCCCATGGGGTCCAGCAGCAGCCGCCATTCCATCCCGCGCAGCACCCTTATTGGCCACACCATCATGCCGCTCAGTCCGGCTCTGTGGTCGATCCCTATGCGCCGGTGCATCCGGGGTTCGGCCCGACCCACCCCGCTGTGCAAGCAGCAGCTTATGCCGCTGCCCCGCTCTATCCTGCGCCCCAGCCCCAGATGATGCAGCCGCAGATGATGCAGGCCCCGGCGATGCAGCAGTACCAGCCACATCCGCTCCCGCCGCAGGCCTACCAGCCGCCGCATTCGCCACTGCCGTCTCATCCGCAATATTTTCCGGCACCGCACCCGGTTGCTGCGCCGGCGGCACCGCTCCACCCTGCACAATTCGGCCCCACGCCTGAGCCGCAGCCCGCCCAGGCCTCTGCCGGGACATCTCAGCAGACGGCAGCGCCGGTGCAATCCGCTCCCGCTGCTCAGCCCGTCCGGCAGGAGCCCCCGTCATCGCCTGCCGGCAATGAGCAGGTTGAGCGGATTCGCCGCGAGATGGACCAGTTGCGTTCAAGGATTGACGGCTACGGCTCGCAGCGCCGCCGCGCCTGACGGAATCTCGACGCTTGAAATTTGACATCAGAGGACGCAAAGAGGCTATCAGCCGCAGCGTTCGCTCCCGTAGGGTTGGCGAAGGAGCCGGCCCTGTGCCGCGTGAGGCCTGGCAAGCAAGTCAGTGAAGAGGATTTTCCATGGCGAAGGTGATTGACGGCAAGGCTGTTGCGGCAGGCGTAATCGAACAGGTGACGGCGGCCAGCAATGCGCTGGAAGCGCAAACCGGCGCGCGTCCGGGATTGGCCGTGGTCATCGTCGGCAACGACCCCGCCTCACATGTCTATGTCTCCTCCAAGAGCCGCATGGCCAAGCAGTGCGGCTTCAAGTCGGTGCAGCACACCTTGCCCGCTGAAACCACGCAGGCCGAGCTTGAGGCGCTGGTGGCCAGGCTCAACGAGGATCCCGAAATCCACGGCATTCTGGTGCAGCTGCCGCTGCCCGGCAATCTTGATTCCGATCCCGTGATCCAGTCGATCCGGCCCGAGAAGGATGTTGATGGCCTGCACGTCGTCAATGCCGGCAAGCTGATGACCGGAGACCTCGATGGCGGGTTGATTTCCTGCACCCCCGCCGGCGCCATGCTGTTTGTCCGCCAGACCCACGGTCCGGATCTCTCCGGCCTCAACGCCGTGGTCATCGGCCGCTCCAACCTGTTCGGCAAGCCGATGTCGGCGCTGCTGCTGGCTGCCAATGCCACCGTCACCACCGCCCACTCGCGCACGAAAGATCTCGCCGGCGTCTGCCGCAATGCCGACATTCTGGTCGCAGCCGTCGGCCGGCCGCAGATGGTCAAGGCCGGCTGGGTCAAGCCCGGTGCCACGGTCATCGACGTCGGCATCAACCGCATCGACGCGCCCGAGCGTGGCGAAGGCAAGACCCGGCTGGTCGGCGACGTCGCTTTTGACGAATGCGCCGAGGTGGCAGACACCATCACCCCGGTCCCCGGCGGTGTCGGCCCGATGACCATCGCCATGCTGATGGCCAACACGGTGACCGCCGCCATGCGCGCCCACGGCATGAAGCCGCCGTCGTTCTGATCGGGCTTTCAGGGAATTCGGGCGGTTCGAGCTCTGGGGTGATTGGCACTTTCGTGCCCGGAGCGGACGTCGTTGACTCGGCCGACAAGAGGCCAATATATGCCTGATGACTGATCTTTCGACCCAAATGCTGGATGAACTGAGCGTCGATGAAGCTGCGCGACCCAAAGCCCCGCCGGTGATCGAGGCAACAGAAATACACCGTCGCCAAGGCCGACAACTGGCCGCAATCCACAGTCATTATCTCAGAGAAATGGGTCAAATCGGTGCGATCCTCGCCAGGATCGAAGCGCGGGACGCTCCGCCGGAGCACCTAAGGCAGCTTGTGCTTTCACTCGATATGGCAGAGAATTTTCGAGTGTTCGGATCGCTTTGTGGCCGTGAATGCCAAGTGCTCAAGTTTCACCACGACATTGAAAGTGCCGACATGTTCCCTCGGATTGAGGCAGCGGGTGGCGGCAAGTTTCGCGAGGTTGTGGCGAAGCTAAAGGCGGAGCACGAGGTGGTCCATGAGTTGATCATCCGCCTGAGTCGTGCGGCAGATGCATTGGCGGAAGCCCCCTCGGAGGCAAATTTCCTTCAGGCCGGCAATACGTTCCGAAAACTGGAAGAGGTCGTGCGCTCCCATTTCGGCTATGAGGAAACCGAATTGGCGGAGGCCATCGGATATTACCTCGGATCGATCTGACGCCGCCCTTTAAAGCGTGTTCCGAATAGTGGGAACCGGTTTACGGAATAAAACACGCGCAAAAACAAAAACCTAAATCACATTGCCTGAAGACGATTCACTGCAACGTGCTTTGGTGAGACTCCCTCTGGGCCTTGAAGTGCAGAAGTAATATCTTTTTCAAAGAACATGCCGTCGACGAGACAGGCCGTCTGCAGGCAAGAGTTTCAGCAATCTCGGCATATGTCCGCTTTGTCCGCTCAGACGATCTTGGTGCAATCCGCAGGTCTCAAGCCGGCCCGATGCCCCGCTACTCCGCAGCCTCCGCCGCCCGTCCCCGCGCCGGCTTGCGCTCCGCCGGGGCAGGGCCGGTTGAGGCGCGCACGATCAGCTCCACCGGCCAGATCTCCTGCACCGGTTCTGTCTCCACGCCGGAGATGATATCGACCAGCCGTTCGCAGATACGCGCGCCTGCCGCCCGGATCGATGACCGGGTGGTGGTCAGCGGCACCGTGAAACGTTCCGGCTTGAGGAACGGGAATACATCGTCATGGGTGATGATCGATACATCGTCGGGCATCCGCAATCCCAGCTGATTGAAGGCGCGCACCATGCCCAGTGTCGTGAACATCGAGGCGCTGAGAACTCCCGTAGGGCGTTGGGCGGGATGCGTGTCACGAAACAGCGTCATGGCGATGCGGTAGCCGTTCTCCTCATTCATAGCCGCTGAATGGTGTTGCAGGCTTTCCAAAGGCACGCCGCAGCTCGCCATTGCGCGCTCGACGCCGTTCAGCCGGTGCACTGCAAAGGCGAAATCGGTGTCGCCATTGACATAGGCAAGCCGCCGGTGCCCCAGTTGCAGCAGCAACCGGGCCGCGTCATGAAAGGCGCCCTCGTTGTCGATGTCGACAAAGGCGTAGCCTTCCGCCGGCTGCAGCGCCCGGCCATGCGCCAGAAACGGAATCCCGAGCTTCTTCATCAGTCCGATGCGCTGGTCGTCATTGCGCATCGAGGACAGATAGACACCATCCACCGAGCGGCTTGCGGCAATGCGGCGGTAGGCCTCGCTCTCGCGCTCATAGGACGCCGGCGTCAGTGACAGATCGACTTCGCGCACCAGCGCGTGTTCGCCCAGGCCGGAGAGGAACTCGACGAAATGCGGGTCGAGATCGACGTTTCGCCCCACCGGCAGCACGTAGCCGATCGAGCCGGCCCGCCCGGTCGCCAGTTTTCGGGCATTCGAATTCGGTTTGTAGCCGTGCCGCTGTGCAGCCTCCAGCACCCGATTGCGGGTGTGCTCGCTGACTTCCGGATAACCGTTGAGTGCGCGCGACACGGTGGTCTGCGACAATTCCAGCAACGCTGACAGCTGTTTCAGATTCACGACAGGATGATCCGTTCCTTCAAAGCGCTTTGGAAACCGAACGGCAAACGCCACCCTCCCAAGCTCCCCATCTAATCGCAGCTTTGCGTCAGGCAAAAGTAAAAAAGGCGGGTTGCAGTGCGAAATAGTGCTGCGACGCAGCAATGCCGAACAGCTTTGCCGCGGTTTACGGGAAACCTGCATGCGCTTGAAACTTTACGCTTGACTCAAGCCAGCACACGTAATCCTCTGGCCACAAGCCAAAGCGCTTTGAAGATGTCACGGCGTTGGCTCGGAGAATCCGTTTCGCTTGATGGAGAGGCCAGACACTGGTCCGGAGGAGTATTAATGAGAAAACTGTTTTTGATGGGCGCCGCTGCTGCTGCGCTCACGGTTGGGTCGGCCTATGCTGCCGATCTCAAATTCACACCCGGTGAGGGCGAGTTCAACTGGGAGAGCTATGAGGCGCTGAAGGCCACTCAGCTCAATGGCGAGGAAGTCACCGTCTTCGGTCCCTGGCTCGGCCCCGACCAGGAAAACGTTGAGGCGGTGCTCGCCTATTTCGCGGAAGCCACCGGCGCCGACGTCAAATATGTCGGGTCAGACAGTTTTGAGCAGCAGATCGTCATCGACGCCGAAGCCGGCTCCGCTCCCAACATCGCGGTCTTCCCGCAGCCTGGTCTTGCATCTGACATGGCAAGCCGCGGTTTCCTCTCGCCGCTGCCTGAGGGTACGGGCGACTGGGTCAAGGAAAACTACGCCGCCGGCCAGTCCTGGGTGGATCTGGGCACCTATGCCGGCAAGGACGGCAGCGACAATCTTTACGGCTTTTTCTACAAGGTCGATGTGAAGTCGCTGGTCTGGTACATCCCGGAAAACTTCGAGGATGCGGGCTATGAAATTCCGCAGTCGATGGAAGAGCTCAAGGCGCTGACCGAACAGATCGCAGCCGATGGCGGTACGCCCTGGTGCATTGGTCTGGGATCAGGCGGCGCCACCGGCTGGCCGGCCACCGACTGGGTCGAGGACATGATGCTGCGCACCCAGGCGCCCGACGTCTATGACAAGTGGGTTTCCAACGAGATCAAGTTCACCGATCCGGCCGTCATCGGCGCAATCGAGGAATTCGGCTGGTTTGCCCGCAACGATGCCTATGTCGCCGGCGGTGCCGGCGCGGTAGCGACAACCGATTTCCGCGACAGCCCGAAGGGCCTCTTCTCCTCGCCGCCGCAGTGCTACATGCACCATCAGGCGTCGTTCATCCCGGCGTTTTTCCCGGATGGCACCAAGGTCGGTACCGATGCGGACTTCTTCTACATGCCGGCCTATGAAGGCAAGGATCTTGGCAAGCCGGTTCTTGGCGCTGGCACGCTCTGGGCCATCACCAAGGACAGCCCCGGCGCCCAGGCGCTGATCAAGTTCCTGCAGTCGCCGATCGCGCATGAGATCTGGATGGCGCAGAAGGGCTTCCTGACACCCTACAGGGCCGTCAACACCGCCGTGTTCTCCGATCCGACACTCAAGAAGATGAACGACGTTCTTCTCGGCGCCACCACCTTCCGCTTCGATGCATCCGATCTGATGCCCGGTGGTGTCGGCGCTGGTTCGTTCTGGACCGGCATGGTCGATTACGCCGGCGGTCGTCCGGCCGAGGAAGTTGCCGACGAGATCCAGAAGTCCTGGGACTCGCTGAAGTAACAGCCCGCTCGCAACAGGAGACCCCGGGTTGACCCCGGGGTCTCCGTTAAAAACCAGTCTGTGGGGGGAGAAGAATGCATCCGGCACTTCAGGGGTTGATCACCATCATCGTCGGCGTTGGCGGATGTATTGGTTATTTCTATTTTTCCAACCAGTTCCTCGACAGGGTTCTGTTTCCTGCCACCGGCAAACATGCCGGCCGCAACATCAACCGCGCCAACCAGGTCCGGCCGTGGTTGTTCCTTTTCCCCGCTCTTTTTGCTCTCGGTCTCTATCTTGCCTATCCGGTCTTTGCCACGCTTTGGCTGTCGGTCACCGATCGCGATGCCGGCGGCGCCTTTGTTGGATTGGCCAATTACAGCCAGATGTTCGGCGAACCGAAATTCTGGGAAGCCATGTACAACAACATGCTGTGGTTGATTGTGGTGCCGGCCATGTCGACGGCGTTCGGCCTGCTCGCCGCCCAGCTGACCGATCGCATCGGATGGGGCAACATCGCCAAATCGCTGATCTTCATGCCGATGGCAATCTCCTTCGTTGGCGCTGCGGTGATCTGGAAGCTGGTCTATGACACGCGCCCAGCCGGCAAGGACCAGATCGGCGTTCTCAATGCCGTCTGGCTCGGATTTGACGGCGGCTCGTTCTCGGTGCTGATGCTCAAGATCCTGCCAGCTCTGCTACTGATCGTTTTTTCCGCCTTCCTTGCCTATGGCGTCTACCGGATCGCACGCTCGTTCTTGCGCGGCGGGCACAGCCATTCCGCCACGCCCTGGTGGGGCCTTGTCATGCGCGGCGCTCTGGCGCTTGTCGCCGTCTGGCTGGTCTGGTTGTCGTTGGGGTCCGTGGCCTCGCTCGCCGGCGCCACGCTGCCCTATGGCGAGCCGCAAACCTGGCTGACCATTCCGTTCTGGAACTCGTTCTTTCTGATGGCTGTTCTGATCTGGATCCAGACCGGTTTTGCCATGGTCATTCTCTCCGCCGCGCTGCGCGGCATCCCGGAGGAGACCATCGAGGCTGCCGTTATTGACGGCGCCAACCCGTTCCAGATTTTCTTCCGCATCAAGGTGCCGCAGATCATGGGCACCATCGTCGTTGTCTGGACCACCATCACCATCGTGGTGCTCAAGGTGTTCGATATTGTGTTCGCCATGACCAACGGGCAGTGGGAAACCCAGGTTCTGGCCAACTACATGTATGACAAGCTGTTCCGGGCCAATGACTGGGGTGTCGGTTCAGCCAGCGCCATGATCATCATGCTGCTGGTCACGCCGATTCTGGTCTGGAATGTTTACAACGCACGCAAAGAAACGCGCTAGGGGAGGTGGGGATGCAAGCACGATCATCAAAAAAATCGCCTCTCGTCTGGGCAGTTCATATCTCGGTTGTACTTCTCGTGGCGTTGTGGCTTTTCCCCACCGTCGGCCTGTTCGTGTCGTCCTTCCGCACCGCCGACCAGATCGCCAATACCGGCTGGTGGGCCTCCATGTTCACACAGGAACGTCAACGCCCGGCGATCCGCATCGAGGGAGACGAAACCAGCGAAGGCGGCAGTTTCGTCATTCAGGGCAATCTCTTCGAAGCCGACGATGTGATCATCAGCCGCTGGGGAACGAGTTCGCGCGAGCCCGAGGCCTATGTGCCCGGCGATGAGGTCGACGTCGGTGACGGCGCCCGTCTGACGGTCGCCGCTGATGGCGCATTCCGTCTGTCGGCCCCTCAAAGCTTTGGCGACAGCCGCTTGCCGCGCGTCTTCACCACCGCCGAGGCGCCGCCGGAGTTCACGTTTGAGAACTATCGTTATGTGCTGTTTGATCCGAGCAATCGCGAGGGCATGGCCAAGGCCTTCTTCAACACGCTGACGGTGACCATTCCTGCCACCATCATTCCCATCGTCATTGCCGCCTTTGCGGCTTATGCGCTGGCCTGGATGCGGTTTCCGGGGCGCTCGCTGCTGATTGCCGCTGTTGTCGGCCTGCTGGTGGTGCCGTTGCAACTGGCGCTGATCCCGCTTCTGCGGCTGCACAACGACATCGGTATCGGCAAGGGCTATCTCGGCGTCTGGCTGGCCCACACCGGATTCGGCCTGCCGCTGGCGATCTATCTGTTGCGCAATTACATGGTCGGCCTGCCGCGCGACATCATCGAGAACGCCCGGGTTGACGGCGCCACCGATTTCCAGATCTTCGTCAAGATCATCCTGCCGCTGTCATTCCCGGCATTGGCGTCATTCGCCATCTTCCAGTTTCTCTGGACCTGGAACGACCTGCTGGTTGCGCTGGTCTTTCTTATCGATTCCACTGGCGAGACCACGGTCATGACCAAGCAGATCGTCGAACTGCTCGGCACCCGTGGCGGCAACTGGGAAATCCTTGCAACATCGGCCTTCGTGTCGATAGCAGTCCCGCTTGTGGTGTTCTTCGCCATGCAGAAATATCTCGTGCGCGGCCTTCTGGCCGGCTCGGTCAAATAACGAGGCTTTAATGAAAACCATGACTCTCGCCGGCAAGCGGCTGCAGACCGGCGCCGAGATAGTTCCTGATGCCGACTGGTGGCGTGGCGGGGTGATCTATCAGGTCTACCCGCGATCCTATCAGGACACCAGCGGCGACGGCATCGGCGATCTGATCGGCATTGCCGATCGCATCGGCTATATCGCCTCGCTCGGCGTCGACGCAATCTGGATCTCGCCGTTCTTCACCTCGCCGATGAAGGATTTCGGCTACGACGTGTCGGACTACACCAATGTCGATCCGATGTTCGGCACCCTGGGTGATTTCGATCATCTGGTCCGGGTCGCCCATGATCATGGCATCAGGATCATCATCGATCTGGTTCTCTCCCATTCCTCCGATCAGCATCCCTGGTTTGTCGAAAGCCGCATGGACCGCGACAATCCGAAATCGGACTGGTATGTCTGGGCCGAGCCCAAACCGGACGGCACACCGCCCAATAACTGGCTGTCGATCTTCGGAGGTTCGGCCTGGCAGTGGGACGGAAAGCGTGAGCAATATTACCTGCACAATTTCCTCACCTCGCAGCCCGACCTGAACTTCCACAATGAGGAGGTCCGCCAGGCCCTGCTTGATGTCGTGCGCTTCTGGCTCGATCGCGGCGTCGACGGCTTCCGGCTCGACACCATCAATTTCTATGTTCATGACCAGGAGTTGCGCGACAACCCGCCGCTGGCCAAGGAACTGCGCAACGATTCCATCGCGCCTGCGGTCAATCCCTACAATCACCAGCTCCACGTCTACGACAAGAACCGACCGGAAAACCTCGATTTCCTCAGGCGCTTCCGCTCGCTTCTCGACGAGTACCCCGGCACCACCGCGGTCGGTGAGGTTGGTGACGCCCAGATCGGATTGCAGATCGTTGCCGACTACACATCCGGCAATGACAAGATGCACATGTGCTATGCCTTCGAGTTCCTCTCCAGCGTTCCGGTCACCGTCGAGCGCGTCCGCTCCGTGATGTCGGATTTCATGACGGCAGCCCCCGAAGGCTGGGCCTGCTGGGCCTTTTCCAACCATGATGTTGTCCGCCATGCCACAAGATGGGGCGACAACGTCAATGACCGCGAACGCTATCTGCGGCTGCTTGCCGGGCTGATCATCTCGCTGCGCGGATCGATTTGTCTCTACCAGGGCGAGGAGCTTGGCCTGACCGAAGCCGATCTGGCCTTTGAGGATCTGCAGGATCCTTACGGCATCCAGTTCTGGCCCGATTTCAAGGGCCGTGACGGCTGCCGCACACCGATGGTCTGGTCGGAGCACGATCAAAGCGCCGGCTTCACCATTGGCCAGCCATGGCTCCCGGTTCCGCCCGAACATCGCCATCTGGCCGTCGACGCGCAGGACCATGTCCAGGCCTCGATGCTCAATCATTACCGGCGTTTGCTGGCATTCCGCCGCATGCATCCGGCACTGGCCAAGGGAAGTCTCGAGTTTGTCGACACTGGAGACAAGGTACTCTCGATGATCCGCCGCGATGGCAACGAAGCCATTTTCTGCGCGTTCAATCTCAGCGAGGAGATCCAGGTCATCGACCGTCCGCCCGGTGGGCTGGAACAACTCGATGGTCACGGATTTTCGGGATTCCTGCGTCCAGAAACGATCGAAATATCACCTTACGATGCTTTTTTCGCCAGGCTCGGGTGAGGCCAATTCAGGCGTTAGGGGAGGAGACAGCATGGCCGGTTTGAAACTTCAGGGCCTCAAGAAGTCCTATGGCGCCGTCAAGGTGATTCACGGCGTTGATCTTGAAATCCAGCAGGGCGAGTTCATCGTCTTTGTCGGTCCCTCGGGCTGCGGCAAATCCACTTTGTTGCGGATGATCGCCGGGCTGGAGGACATCACCGGCGGGACACTGGAAATCGACGGCATGGTGGTCAATGACGTGCCGCCGTCCAAGCGCGGCATTGCCATGGTGTTCCAGTCCTATGCGCTGTATCCGCACATGACGGTCTATGACAACATGGCCTTCGGCCTGCGCATTGCCGGCCAAAGCAATGAGGAGATCGACAAACGGGTTCAGTCCGCCGCCGAAATCCTGCAGCTCGGCCCCTATCTCGACCGTCTGCCCAAGGCGCTGTCGGGCGGGCAGCGTCAGCGGGTTGCCATCGGCCGCGCCATCTGCCGCGATCCGAAAGTGTTCCTGTTCGACGAGCCGCTGTCCAATCTTGATGCCGCGCTGCGTGTCGCCACCCGCATCGAAATCGCCAAGCTCAATGAATCGATGCCGGATACAACGATGATCTACGTCACCCATGACCAGGTCGAGGCGATGACATTGGCTGACAGGATTGTTGTGCTTTCCGCCGGTTACATCGAACAGGTTGGCCCGCCGATGGAGCTCTATGACCGCCCGAAGAACCTGTTCGTCGCGCAGTTCATCGGCTCTCCGGCGATGAACATCATACCCGGCACAATCGAAAAGGCTGGCTCCAGCGCCACGCTCGGTGTTGCCGGTGGCAAAGCCGTCGACACCGGCATCGCGGTGCCGGACACGGACCAGGGCAAGAAAGCCTCCTTTGGCGTGCGGCCGGAAGATCTGGTGGCAACCACGGGCGAGGATTTCCTGTTCGAGGGAACGGTGTCGATTGTCGAGGCGCTCGGCGAAGTCACGCTTCTCTATGTCGACGATCTCACGGACGGCGAGCCGATCATTGCCAAGCTGCCCGGCCATCAGAATGTCAATCGCGGCGACAAGCTGCGATTCACCGCAGACCGGGCCAAGCTGCATCTGTTTGATGCCGACGGCAACAGCTACCGCTTCTAAGGCATTCCACATCTACCGCGCATGCTGTCATGCCGGCAAAGCAAAAGCCCCATCCTTCCGGACGGGGCTTTTTTGCAATGTGCGGGCTTTGGAACGCATGAAAAAAGCCTGCCTGAGACAACCCCAAGCGGGGTTTGTCGTCCATGCCACACGGGCTGCATCGGTTATGTCACTCCGGCCTCCGGGGCGGAATCAGGAGTGTCTAATCATGCAAATTCAGGGTGTTATGATGCTGCGGAGATACCTTCCATTAAACTTCCCCGTCTATCATAGCTCTCAGTCAAAGCCGGCCGGATCAAAGAGGGGCCAGAAGCAAGGGGAAAGTGCAGTGGCTGTTTCGGGGACAAATTATCTGCAGCGCGAAGAATCCTTCATGTACGACCGCGAAGTGCGGTTCAGGATGGAGGAAACAATGAACGACGCGCGCATCGAGTACACAGAGAAGGGCGTCATGCACATGGCGTCGCGGCGCTGCCAGTTGATCGGCATTTCGCTGAGCAGTGCGGTTCTGGGCATCCTCACCCAGTTCAAGGTGCCGCAGGAGTTCTGTCTCAATATTCCCGAGGCACGCATTTCCAGCATCGGCTGTGTCCTGACACGCACCTACACCAACAACACGGTCGAAGTGCGCTTTCTGCGGATGATTACCGAGAAGGAGCTGCATCGCATCTTCGTCTTCAGCACTCATCCGGCCCATCGTGAGCATGTGATGGACGTCCGCTCCTGGTAGTCTGTGGCCCAATCCACATGCATGGTTGATGAGCTGAACCTGTTCCGCTGCGGTAATTAGGAGACGTCGCAGATGCCTTGAACAGGGTGAACCGCTATTGCCGCCTGCCGGGCGCGCGACCCGCTCGCACCTTTCACGGTGACTGGCGCAGCGCCAGAAAATCTCTATGATCACGGCATTCTCAGCTAACCCATGGTGATTTATGGCATCCCGCAAGTCCGGCAAACCGGCTTCAGCTAAACCGGCGCAGGCCGCTGCGCCCAAGTTCCTTGATGCCAAGCGCGGCGTTGAAAACTGGACCCAGGCAACCGAGTGGCTGCGGGTTCGCGGCATCGAGGATATCGAATGCATCACGCCGGATTTCGCCGGTGTGGCACGCGGCAAGATGATGCCCTCGTCGAAATTCACCTCCAACACCTCGCTGTCGCTGCCGTCGGCGGTGTTCCGGCACACGATCTCGGGCGAATATCCCGAGGAAACCGGTGAATTCCGCTATGACCCGCTCGATGGTGACCTCAAGCTGGTGCCCGATCTTTCCACCCTTTCGGTGGTGCCTTGGGAAACCGACCCGACCGCGCAGGTGATCTGCGACATGGTCACCACCAAGGGCGATCCGGTCAGCTACACGCCGCGCAATGTGCTCAAGCAGGTGGTCGAGCTCTATACGGCGCGCGGCTGGAAGCCGGTGGTGGCGCCGGAGATCGAATTCTACCTGGTGGCGCAGCATGAAGATCCCAATCATCCGCTCAAGCCGCCGCGTGGCCGCTCGGGCCGGACAATTACCGGCGGACAGTCCTATTCGATCGCCGGCGTCAACGAGTTCGACGAACTTGTCGATGACATCTATGATTTTTCCGACAAGCAGGGCCTGGAGATCGATACGCTGATCCACGAGGAAGGCCCGGCGCAGATGGAAATCAACCTGCGCCACGGCGACCCGGTGGAACTGGCCGACCAGGTCTTCA
>Ga0114910_1000670_pt1 | contig 17068 bp, 17 predicted proteins | sample MalvireepMed_908_FD_83500 | JGI IMG/M metagenome (GOLD analysis project Ga0114910, IMG submission 83500) | Marine viral communities from the Global Malaspina Expedition - Malaspina viral metaG DeepMed_908 | ecosystem: Environmental > Aquatic > Marine > Oceanic | place: Mediterranean Sea...
ATCCAAGCCTTTATGAAACCACATCGGCAGGGAGACATCATTTTTTGAAAACAGCGAGCCATAATTCAGCAACTCCGGCAGGGATGCGAGCGCCCGCGCGGAAATCACATCTATATCCGTGAGTTTTTCAGCCGCAGCCTCGATTCGCATCGGGTGAACACTGGCCCGGGCTCCAGTCTCGACAATCACCTGGCGAAGAAAGGCGGCCTTTTTGTTATTGCTTTCAACCAGATTGACCCAGCCCTGATTGTTTTCCGCCAGGCAGATCGCCGTCACCAGTCCGGGAAACCCCGCACCGCTACCCATATCCAGCCATCTGACAGGGTCCGGTTTCAACCGGTACAACTGCAAACTGTCGAGGACATGCCTCTCCCACAAATCCGGCAGGGTGTTGGGAGAGATCAGATTGATGGACGCCTGCCACTTGCGGACAAGAGTGGCGTAAATCCGCAATTTTTCCCATGTTTCACGTGAAACAAAGTCGGATTCAGGAAAGAACCCGGCTAACTTCTCGATATTCATCGCTTATCCCCCAACCGCAACATCTGCCGAAGCTGGAGCCTTGCGCAGATGCGCGAGAAGCAAAGCAATTGCCGCAGGCGTCATCCCCTCCATACGCTCCGCATGCCCGATCGATGGAGGCCGCACCTTCTCAAGCTTCAGTCGCAATTCCTGTGACAGTCCAGCCAGACCGGCATAGGAGAAGTCATCGGGGATGCGGCGATTCTCTTCCCGTTGCCGTTGTTCGATTTCCTGCTTCTGGCGCTCGAGATAGACCGCATAGGCCGCGTCTACAGCTGCCGCGTCCAGGATCTTGCGGTCATGCTTTCCAAGTTCCGGCCAGATCGCCAGCACACGGTCCACATCAATGTCCGGATAGGAAAGAAGCTGGAATGCGGACCGGCGAATCCCGTCCTTATTCAGCGACAATCCTTGTTTTTCGGCTTCGCTCGGAGACACACTGCATGTTAAAAGGTCCTCTAAACATTTCGTTAGCGAATCGAAATAATCCCGAAACTTCATCTGGCGATCTGGCGAGCAGCACCCCAAGTCAATTGCCCTCTGGGTCAACCGCAACTCCGCATTGTCGGCCCTAAGCGACAGCCGGTATTCGGCCCTGGACGTAAACATCCGATAAGGTTCGCTGATTCCCTTGGTGGTCAAATCATCGATCATCACGCCGATATAGGAATCCGTGCGGCTGAACAGACATTCCGCCTTCTCCTGAACCTTCAGGGCAGCGTTCAAACCCGCTACCAGGCCCTGCGCGCCGGCTTCTTCATATCCGGTTGTCCCATTTATCTGACCCGCGAGATACAGACCCTTTATCCTGCGGGATTCCAGCGTCTGGTGCAATTCGCGCGGATCCACATGGTCATATTCAATGGCATAGCCCGGCTGAACGATCCGGACATTCTCCAGTCCGGGGATGGTCCGAATAAAAGCTTCCTGGACATCTTCCGGCAGGGACGTCGAAATCCCGTTCGGATAGACGGTCGAATCATCCAGACCTTCCGGCTCCAGAAAAATCTGATGGCCGTCTCGTTCGCCAAATCGAACAATCTTGTCTTCAATCGAAGGACAGTAGCGCGGACCGACACCTTCAATTTGTCCCGAATACATCGCCGAACGCTGAATATTGTCCTGGATGATTCGGTGGGTTTCATTCGTCGTCCGGGTAATCCCGCAACGAACCTGGGGAACCTCGATCTTGTCGGTCATGAAGGAGAAGGGGATTGGCTCCGCATCTGCTTCCTGCCAATCGACCAGATCCCAATTGATCGTGTCGCCGTCCAGCCTGGCCGGCGTGCCGGTCTTCAGCCGGCCAAGTTGGAAACCCGCCTGTTCGAGCGTCTTCGACAAGCCCAATGACGGCTCCTCATTCATCCGGCCGGCAGGTATCTTGCGGTCGCCAATATGGATCAAGCCGCGAAGAAACGTCCCGGTTGTCAAAACGACTGAGGACGTGGTCAAAACGGTCCCATCCTTCAGCAACACACCGGTCACGCAGCCGTCATCCATTGTCAGATCAAAGGCTTCGCCCTCGACAATCTCCAGATTGGGTGTCGTGCTGAGAAATTCCTGAATTGCCTGCTTGTAGAGCTTGCGGTCTGCCTGGGTGCGTGGGCCCCAGACCGCTGGTCCCTTGCGGCGATTGAGCATGCGGAACTGAATGCCGGACCGGTCCGCGGCGCGTCCCATCAAGCCATCCATGGCATCGATTTCGCGAACCAGATGACCTTTTCCGAGCCCGCCGATTGCAGGGTTGCAGGACATCGTGCCAATGGTCTTGAAGCTATGGGTTAACAGCGCCGTTTTCGCGCCGAGACGCGCTGCAGCCGATGCGGCTTCGCTGCCTGCATGCCCACCCCCAATTACCACCGCATCATACTTCATCATTCATCTCCAGAAGAGTGACTTCTTCGTTATGCCTTGGACCGAGTCAAGGGCATTGTTTCACGTGAAACAGATTTCGTGGCAATCAGCTGCGGAACCCGGACCAGGCATGTTTCACGTGAGTCACTGCCGGGTTGTTATCGCGATTCAATGTTTCACGTGAATCATTTTCCGACGCAGAATTCGGAGAATATGACGCCAAGCAAATCCTCAATATCGACTTTCCCGGTGATGCGGCCTAATGCGTTCGCCGCATTCCGCAAATACTCCGTCCGTAACTCCGCCGGAATACTTCCACCATCCACTGCCGCCATCAATTCTCGTAGACAGATTGTCAGATACTGCTTGTGCCGCGTTCGGGTCGGGAGTACCTCGCCAGGCACCGCATAAACCTCAGCAATTTCCTTTTCGATCCGGGACAACAGCAAATCAACGCCTTCACCGGTCACACTGGACAGCAGAAGCTCTCCCGACGATGTTTCCGGCATAGAGCTATCGACGAGATCTGATTTCGTCCAGACCACCAATGTGGATTTGTCCGTAAGACGAAAAACATCTTCACGATCGGCCGTTGCCGTCCGCGCATCGCGGAGCTCCAGAACAAGGTTGGCCGATTCTGCGGCAGCTTTGCTCCGCCGAATGCCTTCCTGTTCGATGCCATCATCGGATTCACGGATACCAGCCGTATCCTGAAGTAGAACCAGCTGCCCGGCAATATCCAGGCGCACTTCAACAACATCCCGGGTTGTTCCAGCGATATCGGAGACGATCGCCACGTCCCGCTGGGCCAATGCGTTGAGCAGCGAAGACTTGCCGGCGTTCGGTGCTCCGATCAGGGCAATTCGAAATCCGTCGCGTATGATTTCACCAGCCCTGGCGCTTGCCAGGTGGTTGGTGATCTCCTCGGCCAGGTCCTTCATTGCCGGCCATATCCGGTCTGACACCGAGCCCGGTATGTCTTCTTCGTCGGAGAAATCAAGCTCAGCTTCTACCATTGCACGCGCATGGGTAATCCGCTTGGCCCAATCCTCATAGAGATCTTTCAACACGCCATCGGCCTGGCCAAGCGCCTGGCGGCGTTGTGTTTCAGTCTCCGCACGGATGAGATCGGACAAGCCCTCAACGGCTGTCAGATCCATCCTGCCATTCTCGAAGGCACGTTTGGTGTATTCACCAGGCTCCGCCAGCCGATAACCGGGCAACTCCGAAAGACAGTCAATGACCGCAGCCACTGAAGCACGGCCACCATGGATCTGCAATTCCGCGACATCTTCACCTGTAAACGATGCAGGTCCTGGAAAATACAGCACAAGGCCACGATCCAGCAGCAACCCTGACCGGTCGCGAAGCGTTGCAAGTCTTGCCATCCTCGGTTCAGGGATGAAGCCGATAATGGTTTCGAGACCGAATCGAACCCTTGGTCCTGATAGCCGGATTACCGCCACTCCCGAGGGCGGCGCTCCGGAAGACAAGGCAAAGATGGTATCCCGCATAATTGTACCGGTTTCGAATCGAATCGGAAGTCTGCGCGACTTGTCAGGTATTCATGGAATCGAAGAAGTCGCTGTTGGTCTTGGTTTGCTTCAGCTTGTCGATCAGGAATTCGATCGCATCGGTGGTTCCCATCGGAGCCAGAATACGGCGCAGGACGAAGATCTTCTGCAGATCCTGCTTCGGAACCAGCAGGTCTTCCTTGCGGGTTCCCGACTTGAGTATATCCATTGACGGGAATATTCTCTTGTCTGCAACCTTGCGGTCCAGAACGATTTCCGAGTTACCGGTGCCCTTAAATTCCTCGAAGATGACCTCGTCCATGCGCGAACCGGTGTCGATCAGCGCGGTGGCGATAATGGTCAGAGAGCCGCCTTCCTCGATATTGCGGGCAGCACCGAAGAACCGTTTCGGCCGCTGCAGGGCATTGGCGTCAACACCACCGGTCAGCACCTTGCCCGATGATGGCACAACGGTGTTGTAGGCGCGGCCCAGACGGGTGATCGAATCCAGAAGGATCACCACATCACGGCCATGTTCGACAAGCCGCTTGGCTTTCTCGATCACCATTTCGGCGACCTGCACGTGGCGCACTGCCGGCTCGTCAAAGGTCGATGCCACAACCTCGCCCTTCACGGAGCGCTGCATGTCGGTGACTTCCTCGGGCCGTTCATCAATCAACAGCACGATCAGATAGCAATCGGGATGATTGGCGGTGATCGAGTGCGCAATGTTCTGCAGCAGAACCGTCTTACCGGTACGCGGCGGTGCAACGATCAAACCACGCTGGCCCTTGCCGATCGGCGCAACCAGGTCGATCACGCGGGCGGAAATGTCCTTGGTGGTCGGGTTGTCGATTTCCATCTTGAACCGCTCGTCAGGATAGAGCGGTGTCAGATTGTCGAAATGCACCTTGTGGCGGATCTTTTCGGGATCTTCGAAATTGATCGTGTTGACCTTCAGCAACGCGAAATAGCGTTCGCCTTCTTTCGGTCCGCGGATCGGTCCTTCGACAGTGTCACCGGTCTTCAGCGAGAAACGGCGGATCTGCGATGGCGATATGTAGATATCATCGGGACCGGGCAGATAGTTCGCATTGGCCGAGCGCATGAAGCCGAAGCCGTCCTGCAGAACTTCAACCACACCTTCGCCGATGATTTCGACTTCCTGGGCAGCCAGCTGCTTGAGGATCGCAAACATCAATTCCTGCTTGCGCATTACGCCGGCATTTTCGACTTCAACTGATTCGGCAAAGGCCAGTAGATCAGTAGGCGTTTTGTTCTTGAGCTCTTGAAGCTTCATTTCCTGCATGGGAAATCCAAATTCTGTATTTAAAGATATGGGGAGTGGAGGGCATGTGTGACCCGGCTTTGAGAAGCCGGCCAGAGAGATACTGGCGCCCGCCATAGAAGACGTTATCTGCTAGATAGCGATTCACGTGAAACGTCGCAAGCCCCGCAACGGCAGATTCTGGTACTCACGCGGGCCAAAGCGGCACTAAATGACCAGATCAGGCGAACGGCTTGATGATCACCATGATCACCGCGATGATCATCAGCACGGTTGGAATCTCGTTGGCCATCCGCCATTGCCGCGCTGTCATGGTGTTTTCACCGGCTGCAAACTTGCGTGCCGCGCGGCTCAGAAACACATGAAACACGGTCAGCCCAATCACCGCCGCGATCTTGATCCAGAGCCAGGCTCCCGAAAACCCGAAGCCGGTCCAGGCCAGCCACAGCCCGGCAGCCCAGGACACCATCATCGCAGGGTTCATGATCACCTTGACCAGACGCTGCTCCATCACCACGAATGTCGCGGAGGGTTCACCGTCGGATGCGGCATCTGCGTGATACACAAACAACCGCGGCAGATAGAACAATCCGACCATCCATGAAATCACTGCCACGACGTGCAGAACCTTGAGCCATCCGTACAGCCAGTCCGGCTCGAACCACCACGCACAAAGCGCCAGCAGGACCACCGCAGTAATGCTGGCATAGGCTTTGGTCTTGGCTTTTCTGCCTTCGCTCTGACTTGTTGCGCGGTCGTGGGTCACCGTTTTTCAGCGCCCCTGACCCGTTGCATGAGCCGGCTGACATTTTCAGGATCGGCCTGCGGGGTAATGCCATGTCCGAGATTGAAGATCAGCGGACCATTGCCCAGCGTTTCCAGCACCTCGTCGATCCCCTCATCCAGCGCTGACCCACCGGCCACCATGCGCAGCGGGTCAAGATTGCCCTGCACCGCGCCACCGGCCTGGATCTGCCGGGCAAGCTTCGACGGAACAGTCCAGTCCAGTCCAACACAGTCAATTCCGGTCGCAGCCCGATAAGTCTCAAGCAAGGCACCGGCACCCTTGGCAAATCCGATCACCGGCACGCCCGGCCGTTCCTTGCGGATCCGGTCAACCATGTGTTTAACCGGCGCAACCGAAAATCTGGCGAAATCACGTTCCGACAACACGCCTGCCCAGGAATCGAAGATCTGCACCGCGTCAGCGCCGGCATCAATCTGGGCGATCAGATAATCAGCCGAAATATCCGCCAGCAGGGTGAGCAGCGTCATGAAGGCTTGCGGGTGCTGCATGGCAAACAATCGGGCAGGCGCCTGATCCGGTGTTCCATGTCCGGCGATCATGTAGGTCGCAACGGTCCAGGGAGCCCCACAGAAGCCCAGCAGCGTCGTCTCGGCAGGCAGTTCGGCCCGCAGCCGCCGCACCGTCTCATAGACCGGGGCAAGATGGCTATGCATGTTCGAAGCATCCAGAGCCGCAATTGCGTCCGGAGAAATCGGATCCATCAAGGGTCCGGTGCCTTCGACAAACCGTACATTCCGGTCAAGCGCATCCGGGATCACCAGAATATCGGAAAACAGGATCGCTGCATCAAAGCCAAACCGTCTGATCGGCTGCAAGGTGACCTCAACAGCCAGATCCGGTGTGTAACACAGATCGAGAAAACCCTTGGCCGTTTTTCGTGTGGCTCGATATTCCGGCAGATACCTCCCTGCCTGACGCATCAGCCATACGGGAGGAGGGAACACGGTTTCACCTGCCAACACCTTCATGACTTTGCGATCACCGGTTTTTGTCATCCACCACTTCCTTAAATAAATCCTTATTGAAAAGGATTCTGATTCTATGACTCTGTGTCTTACGGGGATTGGCACTTATCCACACATTGTCCACAGCTTGCTCATATAGACGGGGTTGCGGCGCAAGGCCAATCTGAATTGCCGATTTGGCTGATGGGCTTCAAATTGCCGCATAATTCCAGCAGCCTACCGGCACGTAAAATGTCTGATCGCAGTGACCGGTTTTGAGTTTTCCAATCTGTTCAAAAACCGGCTCGAAAAACTGTCCTCAATTCAGCCATTGTGGAAAACCCGGTGGGTTATCCCTTGCATTCGGAAGGCCGGGCTCGCTAGGTCAGTCTTGTCCCGCTTTATCAACAGCCCCCGGAGAATCCTGTGGAGCAGACCAAAAACTATTTCCATCTGCATCTCATCTCCGATTCGACCGGTGAAACGCTGATGGCCGCGGGCCGCGCCGCGGCAGCCCAGTTTCAGGGCGCCCAGGCGCTGGAGCATGTCTATCCGTTGATCCGCACCCGCAAACAGCTCTTTGCAGTGCTGGATGCGATCGATGGTGCGCCGGGGATCGTGCTCTACACGATCGTTGATTCCGAGCTGGCCTCCATTATTGAACTCAAATGCCGCGACATGGGCCTGCCCAGTGTTTCGGTGCTTGAGCCGGTCATCAACGTGTTTCAGTCCTATCTCGGTGCGCCGTCACGCCGCCGTGTCGGTGCCCAGCACGCCATGGGCGAGGAATATTTCAAGCGCATCGATGCGCTGAATTTCACCCTCGATCATGATGACGGCCAATTGCCGCTTGATTTCGACGAGGCCGATCTCGTCATTCTCGGCATCAGCCGCACATCGAAAACACCGACCAGCATCTATCTTGCCAATCGCGGCATCAAGACCGCCAATATTCCGATCGTCCACGGTGTGCCGCTCCCCGACGGGCTGCTCAAGGCCAAGAAACCGCTGGTCGTCGGCCTGATTGCCTCCGTCGACCGCATAGCCCAGGTCCGGCAGAACCGGGTTCTCGGATCGACCACCGGATATCAGGGCGAACACTACACAGACCGGGCGCTGATCAGCGAAGAGCTGAAATATGCCCGCTCGCTGTGTGAGCGCAATGGTTGGCCGGTGATTGATGTCACCCGCCGCTCGATTGAAGAGACCGCAGCCGCCATTCTTGCCTTGCGCCCCAAGTGGCGCTAACCCCGAACCTCGACCGCCCCCGTTTCAGGAGACGTCCATGACTTCGCGCCTCGTCCTTGCCTCAGCAAGTCCCTTCAGAAGAGCCCTGCTGGAGAATGCCGGTCTGCATTTCGATGTGGAGCCTGCGCAGATAGACGAACGCGCCGTGGAAGAGCCGCTCGGCGACCTTTCACCCGAGGATGTGGCGTCCGTTCTGGCAGAAGCCAAAGCCCAGGACGTGTCCGGCCGCAACCCGGGTGCGATCATTATTGGGTCCGATCAGACATTGTCGCTTGCGGGAGAAATTTACCACAAGGCGGCCAACATGGATGAAGCGCGGCGCCGGCTTCTTGCCCTGTCGGGACGGACGCATGAACTCAGCAGCGCTGTCGCTCTGGTCAAAGATGGCGAAACCATCTGGCGGCACATGTCGGTTGCGCGGATGACCATGCGGGATCTCGATCCGGCCTTTATCGGCCGCCATCTTTCCAATGTTGGCGGCAAGGCACTGTCTTCCGTTGGCGCCTACCAGTTCGAAAGTGAGGGCATCCAATTGTTTGAGCGCATTGATGGCGATTACTTTACCATCATCGGATTGCCATTGCTGCCGTTGCTGGCCCAACTCAGGGCGCTGGGAGCCATCGATGGCTGACAAGGACGATCCGCGGCTTTGCGCCTTTGTCATTGGTCATCCGATCGGCCATTCCCGTTCGCCGCTGATCCATCGCCACTGGCTCGAACAGGCAGGCCTTGCGGGTCGCTATAATCCTCTCGACGTCGCACCGGAAAACCTGCCGTCTTTCATTTCCGCGCTCCGGGACGGATCGTCCGGCCTGACTGGTGGCAATGTCACGATTCCGCACAAGGAAACGGTTCTGGATCTGGTCGATGACGTCGATGACATCGCAAGACAGATCGGGGCTGCCAATACGCTGTGGCTGGAGAATGGCCGGGTGATGGCAACAAACACCGACTCCTACGGGTTCACCGCCAATCTTGATGAAATGGCAACGGGCTGGGACGCGGGAAAAACCGCCGTGGTCCTTGGCGCCGGCGGTGCAAGCCGGGCAATCATCCACGCATTGCTGTCTCGCGGCTTTGAGCAGGTCCATATCGTCAATCGCACGGAATCAAGGGCCAAGGCGCTGGCAGAGGCTTTTGGCCCGCGCGCCGTTGCCCATGGCGATGATCGGCTTCAGGATTTGCTCGGCGGCGCCGACCTGTTCGTCAACACCACCTCTCTCGGCATGGGAGGGACCGAGGTGCCGCAGGTCGATTTCACCGTCATGGCGGAGAACGCGCGGGTCACCGACATTGTCTACATTCCGCTGGAAACACCGATCCTTGCCATGGCAAGGCGCCAGGGTCTGAACACCGTCGATGGTTTGGGCATGCTCCTGCACCAGGCGGTGCCGGGTTTTGCCAGATGGTTTGGAGTGACACCGCGGGTCACGCCGGACCTTCGCCGGCTTATTATTGCCGACATGGAGACGCATACATGATCATCATCGGTCTTACCGGGTCCATCGGCATGGGCAAATCGACAACCTCGGACATGTTCAAGGCTCTCGGCATCCCGGTGATCAGCGCCGACGAGACGGTGCATGAGCTTTACAGTGCCGAAGCCGCGCCTCTGATCGAGGCGGCGTTTCCGGGAACCGCACCCGATGGTGTTGTCGACCGCAAGATCCTGTCCGAAAAACTGATGGCCAGGCCGGAAGACTTCAAGCGGCTGGAGGCCATCATTCATCCGCTGGTGCGGGCGCGGGAGAAGGCTTTTGTCGAACAGGCGGCTGCACGCGGTGAAAAGATGGCGCTGCTGGATATCCCGCTGCTTTTTGAAACCGGTACGACCGATCGCGTCGACGTCGTTGTTGTGGTCAGCTGCGCACCCGAGATCCAGCGCCAGCGGGTATTGGCGCGGCCGGGCATGACGGCGGAGAAATTCGAGGCGATACTGGCCAGGCAGACACCCGATGCTGAAAAGCGGCAACGCGCCGATTATGTGATCGACACCGGGCAGGGGCTGGAAGCGGCCAGACAGCAGGTCGCGGATATTGTTGCCGAGCTTTCCGGCTCGACAGGAAAGGGCGAATAAGATGCGCGAGATTGTCTTTGATACGGAAACCACGGGTCTCGACAACCAGGCCGACCGGATAATTGAAATCGGCTGCATTGAGCTCGAAAACCAGTTCCCGACCGGCCGCTGGCTGCACCTGTTCATCAATCCCGATGGCCGCAAGGTGCATCCCGACGCCCTGGCGGTGCACGGCATCACCGACGCATTTCTGGCAGACAAGCCGTTGTTCGCCGAAGTTGCGGAGGAAATTGCCGCGTTTTTTGAAGGCGCGCATTATGTCGCCCACAACGCGTCGTTCGATATGGGTTTTCTCAACACCGAGTATCAGCGGGTGGGTGTTCCCGCGGTCGCCCCCGAGCTGGTGATTGATACGCTTTCGCTGGCCCGGCGCCGCCACCCCATGGGTCCGAACAGCCTTGACGCCCTGTGCCGCCGTTATGGAATCGACAACTCGCACCGAACCAAGCATGGTGCGCTTCTCGATGCCGAGCTGCTGACAGATGTTTACATCGAGATGCTGGGTGGCCGCCAGGCCGCCCTCGGGTTGTCGACCAGCGACGCCAACACCGCCGAGCGGTCCGCCGATGAAGAGGTTGTGGTGATTGGGCAGCGCCCGCGCCCGCTTCCGCCGCGCCTCAGCGATCGCGAGTTTCAGGCTCACTCTGCCTTGATCGAACGCATCGGCGCAGACGCCATATGGCGCAAGGTTCCCGGTGAAAGCTGAGCGGGCTTGTATCCGGCCTCCTGAAACGCAAAAGCCGCCCGGAGGCGGCAATCACATCTATATCAAATGACCCGGAAAGGTCTCAGTTTACGTTGTTGCTAACCTGAGCCTTGGTGTTCTCTTCAGCCATGCGCTGCTGGAACATCTGGGCAAAATCGATCGGGTCGATCAGCAGCGGCGGGAAGCCGCCATTGCGCGTCGCGTCAGCAACAATCTGGCGTGCGAACGGGAACAGCATCCGCGGGCATTCGATGAACAGCAGCGGCAACATGTGCTCCTGCGGGAAATTGGCAACCCGGAACACGCCGCCATAGGTCAGCTCGACATTGAACACCACCGCATTGCCGGACTTGGCCTGTGCATTCATCGTCAGCACAACGTCGAATTCCGCTTCGCTCAACGGATTGGCGTTGACGTTGACGTTGATGTTGATTTCCGGAGCCTTCTCGCGCGGTCCCAGCGACTTCGGCGCGCCCGGGTTTTCGAAGGAGAGATCCTTGATGTACTGAGCCAGAATGTTCAGCGTCGGCGCTTCGCCATTTGCCTTGGCTTCTGGTGCTGCAGCTTCGCCCTTGCCGGTAGTGTCTTTTGCCATTTGGCTCTTCCCTGTTTTTCATCCGCAAACGCGGTCATACGGTAAATTGTCCGGCATTGGGCTAGCATTTCGGCTTCGGGCTTACAACCCGTTTGAGCCGTCGCCGCCCCGCTTGCCGGGCCTGGACAGGCGGTCGCTGTCTTCCGACCAGGGCGACGACGCGTCAGGATTTCGCTGGAATTCGTCTTCATCAAGGTCGACGATCCCGTCTCTTCCCGGATCACCGGGTCGGGTGGTGGTTCCGAAGCCGCTTGACATGGTCTGGACCACGACCCGGTCTTTTGCAAAGCGCCAGACAAGATCGCGGATCCCCGGGACAAACAGCAGAAAACCCAGGCTGTCGGTGACAAAGCCCGGCGTCAGCAGCAGCACGCCGGCGACGAGGATCATCACGCCATGCACGAGTTCGCGGCCCGGCACGCGATTGGCGCGCACTTCCGCGTTGATCCGGTTGAACAGTCCAATGCCCTGCCATCTGAGCAGAAAGCTGCCGATGATTGCCGTCAGCAAAACCATCCCGAGTGTCGCCCAAACCCCGATCTGACCGCCTATGACGACAAACGCCGCGATCTCGGCCAGTGGCACGGCAAGCAGCAAAAACGGGATGAAAGAGAAACGCATGATGTATTATCCGGGGTCAGGTCAGGCCTGTTTATACAGCCAATGACAAATAGAATGATGCGACCCTTTGATTGATGGGCCCGAGGGGATTATATGCATCCTGATTGATGATGTAACCGAAAGAAGGCGGGAATGGGTTCCTTTGATTTTGTGACGTTCTTCTTTTTCGTGGCGGCTGTGATCATATTCATCCAGCTCAGGTCCGTGCTTGGCAAGCGGACAGGCCACGAACAACGCCCGCCGCAAGACCGGATGGAGCGCCGCGACGAGGCGCAGGCTGCGGAAGGGTTGGACGATCCTAAGGTGGTGACATTGCCCCGGCGTGGCCGGGAAAATGCCGAGCCGGATATGTTTGCCGCCGTTGATGCCTATGCTGAACCGGGCTCTGAGCTGAACACAAGCCTGCGCGAAGTGGTGTCTGCCGATCCGTCTTTTGCCCCCAATGATTTTGTCGGTGGCGCGACTGCGGCCTATGAAATGATCGTGTCGGCCTACGCCGAAGGTGATCGCAAGACCTTGAAGGGGCTGCTGTCCCGGGAGGTCTATGACGGCTTTGTTGCGGCCATTGACGAGCGTGAATCGCGCGGCGAGACGGTCAAATCCAATTTTGTCGGCATCGAAAAGGCCGCCATTATCCAGGCCGAGATAAAGGGCACTGAAGCCAACATCACCCTGCGGATCATCAGCCAGCTGATTTCAGCCACCCTGGACAGGGATGGTGAAGTGGTTGACGGCGATCTTGTCGAGGTTGCCGATGTCAACGATGTCTGGACTTTCGCTCGCGACACACGTTCGCGCGACCCCAACTGGCGTCTGATTGCGACGGAAGCCGATCAGTAATGGAACTGTCGCTTCGGCGGGAAGACTTCTCGACCCTTGCCGGTTGGGCGGACGACAGGCCGGCGGCAGCCTTTGCCGCCTTTCGTCGCTCAGCCGGTTTCGCGACCACACGCAAAGCCTATCGCACGGGATCACTTGGTCTCAGCCCTTCGGATTTCGAACAGGCCTACGCTGCAGCCCTTGCCCAAACGGTCCCTGAATCCGGCTATCTATCTGACCTGGAGGCGCGCGCCTTTTTTGAAACCTGGTTCCGGCCGGTGGAGATCGGTTCGGTTGGGGAGGGTGGATTTGTCACCGGCTTCTATGAGCCGGAGGTCGAGGTCAGTGACCGCGCTGAATCCGGCTTTCTATATCCATTCCTGCGCAAGCCCGAAACTCTGGTCAAGGTCCCGGATCCGCAAGACCCGCCTGCAGGGGTTGAATCCGGCTATGCATTCATGCTGGACAATGCAGGCGAGGTGACCTGCTGCCCCGATCGCCAGGCCATCGAGAACGGTGCCTTTGATGGCCACGGTCTGGAGATTGCCTGGGCAAGGTCGCGGGTTGATGTATTCTTTGCCCACGTCCAGGGCTGCGCCCGGCTTCGTTTTCCCGATGGACGGATCGAGCGCATCACCTATGCCGCAAAGAGCGGTCATCCCTTTACCGGAATTGGCGGACTGCTGGTCAAGCGCGGCGAACTCTCCGCGGGAACTGTGTCGATGGCCAGTATCCGGCAATGGCTCGCATCGCATCCGGACAAGGCAGACAGCCTGATGTGGGAAAACCGGTCCTTCATATTCTTTGAAAAGGCTGAAGTTGAAAGTGATGATCTGGGGCCTGTGGCGGCTGCGAAAGTCCCGCTCGAGCCGGGCCGGTCGCTTGCCGTTGACAAGCGCATTCACACCTTTGGCACGCCGATCTTTGTCAGCGCGCCGGACCTGCAGGACTTTGACGATCAGCGCCCCTTCGCCCGGTTGATGATTGCACAGGACACAGGCACTGCAATCGTCGGGCCGGCCCGTGGCGACCTGTTTGCCGGTTGTGGTTCGGAAGCCGGCGAAAAAGCCGGGTCGATAAAGGCTGCCGCCAGGTTTGTCATCCTTGCTCCGGCCGGATCGGAGATTGCACGGCGGGCCGGCCATGAGCAATGACAAGCCGAAACTGAGCCACGAAGACCGGATCATATGGGCGCGCATCGCACGCACCGTCGAGGCTTTCCCTGGAAAGGAAATTCCGGAGGATGACTGGTTTGCCGTTGAGAATCCGGCTTCGCAATCCCCCGTCCCGCAGAACAAGCCGGTCAGGCAGCTGCAATCGCCGGCCAATCCGGTGGTACCGCCACGCCATCAGCCGCACCCGATCGAAAAGCCGGTCATCCGCAAGCTGTCCCGGGGCCGCCTGCCGATTGACGGGCGCATCGACCTTCATGGTCTGACCCAGAGTGAAGCCCACAATCTGCTGTTCGGATTTCTGGCGCGGGCGCATGAGCGCGGGCTCAGGCATGTGCTTGTCATCACCGGCAAGGGTGCCTCGCGCGGCAGTGAGGGAGCGCTCAAGCGAGCGGTGCCGGTCTGGCTCTCGAAACCCGAATTCCGCTTCCTGATTTCCGGGTATGAAGATGCCGCTCGCGGCCATGGCGGCGAAGGCGCGCTTTACATTCGGCTGCGCCGCGAAAAGGGCAGCCCGCGATGACCCCGTTTGGCGAAGCCCTGCGGCGGTTGCGCGCCGAGCGTGGCGTGACCCAGCGGCAGATGGCCAAGGCCATCGGCGTCTCTCCGGCCTATCTCTCAGCACTCGAGCATGGAAACCGGTCCGAACCGAGCTGGGAATTCATCCAGCGGGTGATTGGCTATTTCAACATCATCTGGGATGAAGCCGAGGAATTGCAGATGCTGGCCGGCCTCTCCAGGCCGAAAGTCACTATCAACACATCGGGTCTCACCCCGAAGGCCACGGAAGTTGCCAACAAACTGGCTGCGGCGATAGCGCGGCTGGACGCGCCGACGCTTGAACGCATCGGAATGTTGATTGATGGCACCGATCCCGAAGGGGATGCTGAAAGCGCTCACGTCCCGCCAAAGCAGCGATAGCCGGGAACAGCAACGCGTTCTGCTGTCCGTCCGAACGTCGTCGAAAAAGATTGAAGATCAGCGCTGAATGATTTCGCGCAGTTCGTCTTCATGCTGATTGACCAGCCAGCCATAATAGTTCTCGGTGGGAAGTTTTGGCCGCTGGCCGCGCTTTTTGCGCTTGTCGTTTTCTGCCGCCAATGCCGTGGCTCTGCGTTTGGCATTGCCGACATTGTACAGGGTTGCAGTCAGTCCGGGATTCTCTGAAATGTCGAATCCGGCTATTTTTTTATAGGCCTCGATCGAGGATGCGATGTCCGCAGCCATGTAGGCCAGCGTCGAATCCGGCTCCATGATGGCCTTGTAGACCTCCGATGCCTTGCCGGCATCAAGCTTTCTCAGCCGGGAGACCTTGTTGACCCGGTCCGTGTGAATCAGCGCAGTCAGCGGGTTGAGTTGACCCAGGCCGAAGGTCTGCCCGGCATAAAACGGCTGAAAGAACACCGCGCCGAACCGGTCATTCGGATAGGACTTTCCCGATACCTTCTTGCCGCGAAATGCCTCTTCCCAGATTTCCTCGCGGCAGGTCCAGACTTCCTGCGAGCCGGCGCTGTCGTCGCACGCATCGAATTCGGGACGCTTGACGAAGTCGAGAACGCTCTCGCCATCATGTTCGAAGCGAAACCGTTCGCCGGCATAGGAGACGGCCTTGATATAATAGCTCTGCAGCCTGTCATAGGCGTCAACATTGTAGGTGTGTTCACCCACCAGCGCCCCGACGATGTGGATCGGATCGATCTTGTAGGCTTTTGACACGGATTTGATCTTGCTGCGCAGTTTTGCGTCGTCGGCAATCAGATCGCGAATCTTTTCATATTTCGCATCGAAGGTCGATTTGGTGGCCTGCGTTCGGCGCTTGGATGAACCGGGAATGTCCGGCTGCTGTGCATAGCGGTTTCCCTTGGGCACCGGTTCCGCAGAATATGCCCGCGGTATTGCGGCAAGGCTCAAGCTCAATCCGATTGACATCGCGATTACGGCATTGAGCTTGATGCTGGGCACAATCACTTTCCTTTTCAACGCGCGATCGGTTTTCCGGTCAGAGACCGTTCCGGTCCACATCCCGCTTGCTATGCGCTGCCTTTTGTCGCTGCTCAAAGAATGAAACGCGACAGGTCCGTATTCTGCGCAAGGTCGCCAACGTGTTCCCGGACATAGTCTGAATCAATCGTGATTGTCGAGCCCGGCTGGTCTGGAGCGGTGAAAGAAATCTCGTCAAGAACCCGTTCCATCACCGTCTGCAAACGCCGCGCACCGATGTTCTCGATGCTCGAATTCAGATGCACTGCAACCTCCGCCAAGGCATCGATCGCGTCCTCGGTAAACTCCAGCGTCAGGTCTTCAGTCGCCATCAAGGCCACATACTGCTTGATCAAACTGGCTTCGGTCTCTGTCAGGATCCGCCGGAAATCGTCCTTGCCCAGCGCGCGCAGCTCGACCCGGATTGGCAGACGGCCCTGCAGTTCGGGCAGAAGGTCCGAGGGTTTTGAGACATGAAACGCGCCAGACGCGATAAACAAAATGTGATCGGTCTTCACCGGCCCGTATTTCGTCGCAACCGTTGTGCCTTCGACCAGTGGCAGCAAATCGCGCTGCACGCCCTCGCGAGAGACACCCGCGCCGGTTCCACCTTCCCGCGTCGCAATCTTGTCGATCTCGTCGATGAAGACAATGCCGTCATCCTGAGCCGACTGCAGCGCTTCCTGATGGATCTGCTCCATGTCGAGCAGCTTGTCGGATTCGTCATTGAGCAGCGAATCGTGGGACTCACGCACCGTTGTCTTGATCTTGCGGGTGCGGCCGCCCATCGCCTTGCCGAACAGATCGCCAAGATTGAGCACACCGACATTGCCGCCCTGCATGCCGGGAAGCTCGAACTGCGGCATGCCGGAGGAGGTGTCGGCAACCTCGATCTCGATTTCCTTGTCATCGAGCAGGCC
>Ga0114910_1000678_pt1 | contig 16948 bp, 26 predicted proteins | sample MalvireepMed_908_FD_83500 | JGI IMG/M metagenome (GOLD analysis project Ga0114910, IMG submission 83500) | Marine viral communities from the Global Malaspina Expedition - Malaspina viral metaG DeepMed_908 | ecosystem: Environmental > Aquatic > Marine > Oceanic | place: Mediterranean Sea...
CGATAGACGCGGCGCGCAGCCAGCTCGGGACCACGCGCGGCGCTATTGATGGCCTGCGCATCCGGATCGTCGATACGGTCAATCTCGACTCGCCCAACGTGAGCTTCACCAATTACCAGAACGTGGGCGCGGTCATCATCGAACGCGCGCCCGGCACCGCTCGCGCGACTGCCATCGTGGCGACGAACAAGCCGTTCCGTCCCATGTTCACCGACCACGAGAATGGCACCGAAGGCCAGCTCATATTCCACGATGTAACGCTGCGCGTCGGGGCAGCCACCCACAAGATGAAGGGTGAGGCGTCCAACCGTTTGTTCACTCAGTTCTGGAACACGGCGATCGACTATAATCTGAAGGACAACAATTTTCGGTCGGATAGCGACATCGCCTTCTTCGGGATGGTCGCAAACAACTTCGTCGGTGGTCTCAGCACAAGCGCGGCAGGTAACATCCGAATGATGCGCGGTGTCGAAGCCGATTTCAACGGGACCAACTATTGCGGTTGGAACGTGATCGGCTGCGCGCTTTCCAACGTGGGCGGTGGCTTGTTTCAGGATGCGACCGAAGACGGGCACATTTTCTATAATAATGATGAACGCGCCATCGGCTCTGAAAAAGTGCCGTTCAGCTTTTCCGCCGCAAGTTCGGGTGACGACCTTGGCTCGATCGCTGTCGTCCAGAACGTGATCGAGATGACCTCCGCCGATGCGGCAACCGGCATGCGAATTTCCGCCGACGGCGCATTCGGCAACGTCACCCACGCAGTCGTGATTCACAATACGATTGCCGGAGCTGCCGGCAATGGGCGGTTCAATATCGCTTACGTGGATCGAGACCCGACCGACGACCGGGTGCACGATAATTTCGTCTTCAAGGGCAACCTTGGGCCGCAGTTCAACATGAAAAGCGATATTTTCTCCGGTAGCCAAGGCTACGCCGACGCCAGCACGCGCACGGGCAATTTCCCGACGCATCACGGCACCGGCCTTGCGGGCAACTTCTCCGAAAATGCCAACGCCGGTGGCGGTGGCATCAGCTTCGGTTTCGCCTATCCGGGCCTCGGCACGGTCATTGCCGGTGGCGATGCTCTGTTCGTGGATCGCCAGTCAGTCACCGGGCCGAGCGGGAGTTTTACCGCTGGTGCGGGCGGCGGCGATTACCACCTGCAAGCCGGATCGCCTGCGCGCGGCATACTGCTAAGCCCCTTGCTCGGCTTCGATCACGAAGGGGCTGTGCGCGCCGCCGGAGCGCAGGCGGCGGGGGCTTACGTATGACCCGCCTGGCAGCCCTGCTGACCCTCACACTTGCCTGCTGGATAGCGGGCGGGTGCGCGCACGATCGGTGGTGGCGGTGATGGATCCGCTGGCCGCCCTTGCCGTCTCGCTGCGCGTGTCGCTGATCCTGCTGGCGCTGGCGATGCTGATCGCGTTCCGGCGGGAGAACTGGTCTGTCTTGCGGCGCCTGCCAGGATGGAAGCGCCACCTTTCGACGGCGATTTTCACCGGGCTGGTGATGGCAGGCGCGATCATATCCTGCGTCAACCTGTTCCCCGATGCGGGATGGCCCATACCCCGCGATGTGAGGCTGGCAATCGTGAATATCGGCTTGGGCATGTTTCTCGTCGCCACGCTTACCGGGCTTTATCGGCGAGCTCTTCGGTCCGGCCCGGAAAAGGCCCGTGCCGCGTTTCTATCTGGAATGGCGCTGCTGGTGCCCGGCGCCGGCTTCGTCTGGCTGCTGACCGTGAGCGGAGCAAATGGGTGAGCCTGCTTCGCGATATTCCCCCGAAGTGGTGGGCGGTACTCGTGGGGGTGACGTTCGGCTCGCTCGCGCTGATCGCGCTCGACGGGCCCACCAAGGGTTATGGTAAGTCGATCCTTGTCGGTGCGATGACCGCGCCCTTGCTGTGCCTGTTTGCCGGGGCGCTGCTCCCGGATGACACCTCGCTAGAAATGGCCGCGCTGATCGGCGGGATGACCGCTCTCGGCGGCACGGCCCTGATCCTTTCGCTGGCTCGCATGGTGCCCTCGATCGCGACGGCCGCGCTGACCGGCATCGCCAAGAGCTACCTCGACATTACGCCCACCCCGCCCGGCGAGCCGCACCATGTGACCAGGCGGCGACAGGACGGCACGCCGGAAGACGCGAATGAAGAGCTGGAGAAGCTGGCTCGCAAGCTAGACGACCCGCCCGACGGCGGCTGACGACCCCTACACTTCAAGGAGAATGACGATGACGACACGCGATCTGCAGCGTGCGCTTGCGGCTGCCGGTTTCAATCCCGGCCCGATCGATGGCGTTCACGGCCCCAAGACCGACGCGGCGATCGTCGCGTTCAAGGCCAGCCAGGGCCTTCGCGCCCGGCCCTATGTCGGCCCGGTGACGCTGAAGGCACTGGCCCTCGCGCCCGACCTTTCGCACGATGTGCCTTGGATGAACGAAGCGGCCAAGCATATCGGGCTGCACGAAGCGCGCGACTTCGGCGTTCTGAGCAAGTTTCTCCGCAGTGACGGAAAAACCCTGGGCGACCCGCGCAAGCTGCCGTGGTGCGGCGATTTCGTCGACACCTGCCTGCGCCTGACCCTGCCCAATGAGCCGCGCGAAGGTGCGCTGGCGCAGAACCCCTATCTCGCCCGCAACTGGATGTTGTTCGGCGAGCCGACCCCGCCCCGCTTCGGCGCGGTGGCGGTGTTCTGGCGCGGCAAGCGCAACGGCATCTCGGGCCATGTCGGATTCGCGGTGGCATGGGATGCGGCCCGCCGCAGGATCAAGGTTCGTGGCGGCAACCAGGGCAATAGCGTGAGCGATGTCTGGCTCGATAGCGACCGCCTGCTCGGCTGCCGCGCTCCCCTGACCTTCGGCGACCTGCCGGCGCTCCCCGGTCTTTCCAGCAAGGGGGCCGCGGTGTCGCGGAACGAGGCGTGACCTTCTGGCAATTCCTCGATCGCCGCATCGATAAGATTCGCGCCCGCGGCATCGCCGGTGCTGGCGTGTTCGCGCTGACCATCCTGATCCTCATCATGCTGTGGCGGGTGCCGAGCCTTGCCGAGAACGACCTTTTCAAGACGCTCGCTCAGGCGATCGTCGTGCAGGGACTTGTCGGTCTGGCGATGGCCTTCTGGTTCACTGCGAAGGATCGCGATGAGGTCGAGATCACCAATCCGCCAGACGATCCCGTTCCGACAACCGAAACCAAGGAAAACTGACATGATGATCGAAGGCAAAGGCATTCTTCTGGTGCTCGCCATTCTGGCGTTCCTCGGCTTCATCGGAGGCGCGATTGCCTCGATCTGGCTTGGTCCGATTGCGATGCTGTGGGGCGCTCTCGGCTTGCCGGTCGGTGTGATCCTGCTGGTGCTAGCCGCGTTCGGCGCCACCGCCCTGCGGAGGATCGGCAAGTGATGCTGCCCGCATGGACCGGCACCCGCGTCGCCGTGAAGGGCATCTGGGCGGCGTTCATCGCGATCATCGTCCTCGCCGCGCTGGCAGCCGCCGCCGTGCAGACCGTGCGGCTCGAAGGGCTGAGGGTCTGGCCGTTCGAGGTGACCGGATGGATCGACAAGGCCGCCACATTCGAAGCGGAGCGGGATGCGGAGCGCAGCGCGCACCGGAAGACGAAAGACGATTACCGCGCGGCGCAGGCCGAGGCGACGCGGCTCGAAGCCGAACGCCTTGCCCGTGTCCGTGACCAACAGGAGGAAATCAACGATGCGATCGAACAGGATTATCGCGCTCGCCTTGCCGATCTTGGCAATCGGGCTGAGCGGCTGCGCCAAGACTTACGCGCCCGAACCGAGCCTGCAGGTGCGCCCGCAGGTGAGCGAGGCCCCGCGCTTCGCGACGCCGCCGGCCGAGCTGATGGAGCGCCCGGAGATCATCGACTTCCTCCCCCCGGAGGCGAGCGCGCCGCCGCAGCCATCTTCGGACGAACGCCCGGAGAACAGCTCGAGCGAGACATCGTCGCAACCAAGCAGGCGCTCCAGCTCGACGCGCTGATAGATTGGATCGAGCAGCAGATCGCGATCGATCCGAATGCGCCGGCAGACATAGAAGCGGAGTAGGGTGCGAAGCGGTGTGAAGACGCCTTCCGGTCGCCCTCGCCCCTGCGGACAGGGGCGTGTGTCAGCCACCGCCTCGCCCAAGCATTCATAGGAGAACACGAGCATGCCCGCCACCCCTGCCCGCATCGGGTTCATCACCGAGCCCTATCGCCGCGTGACCGCCGGGCCGGTTGCCTCGGTCGTCGAGCGCTACGGGAGCAAGGCGCGCGACACGGTCGATCCGATCCAGACCTTCTTCGATGAACCGGCCGACGCGCAGGTTATGGCACAGGAGCGCCTCGACCTCCTTTCACCGGAGCGTGCGCTGTTCACCATGCGCGTAGGCGAGGTGGAGCCGGTACTGTCGTTCGATCTTGCTCCGGCTCTGCCGACGGTCACCGCGATCGACGATGAGAACCGGCTGGATCGCGACATGCTGACGGTGGGCATGAAGGTCGACCTGGGCACGCGGCAGGCCGCCGTGACCCTCTGGGGCTAAGGAGAGAGATATGGCTTCCCTGCCCATTCTGGTCGTGCCTATCGACCTCGGGACCATCATAAGCGGCAACGCCCGCTCCAACCGCGGCGTCGGCAACCTGAACCGCCTGAAATACCCCGGCATGACCTGGAAGAGCGATGGCAACTCCAATGTCTGGGCGCGCGGATCTCTGGCCGAGGTGACTGCGATCGATTTCTGCGCAATCATCGCCGCCACCGCGCAGGCCGGGACGACGTACCGGCTGCGGCTGGGCACGACGCAGGCCGAGGTGGATGGCGAGAGCGCGCCCTACGACAGCGGCGCACTTACGCTGGTGGACCCCGCCCGCCCGCGCGACGATGGACTCTACCACTCGCACCTCGAGCTTGCCGAGGTCGAGAATGCATCGTGGTGGCGGATCGATATCGCGGGCCACACCGGCGACTTCGAAGCGGCGGGGCTGGTGCTGGGGCAGCGTCAGAGCACGGCGCGCTACTACGATCAGGACTTCGAATACGGGCACGAAGATCTCGGATCGCTCGACATCGCCCGCAACGGCGTGGTGGCCGAGACGCCCGGCGCGGTGCTGCGCACGCTGCTGTTCCGGCTCGCCTGGCTGAGCGAGGCCGAATACTTCACGATGTTCGAGCCCGTGCTGCGGCGGTACGGTAAGCGAGCCGTCATCTACTGGTGCCTCGACCCCGAGAGCGGGCCCTACCGCCAGCACAAGACCTATCTGGGCTATTTCGAGCGATCGCCTTTTGCTCGCGGCAATCAGCGCCCGCGCGAATTCACCATGGAAGTCCTGATCCGGTCGCTGTTCTAGCGATCAACGATCTTCGGCGGCGCGGGGGTGGCGCCGGAGCGCGCGGCCGGCGTCGCCTTGTCCTCTCCCGGGGCGGCGTCGGCCCTTGCGCAGCGATGCTCTATTATTGGCCGAGCATTTCGCGAATGGTCTTGGCGCTGACCAAGCGCGTCTTGCCCACCTTGACGCTCTTCAATTCACCACTCTTGAGCATGGCGAAAATCTTCGTCTTGCCGAAGGGTAGAACTTGGGTGAGCTCGGTGGTTTTGTACGCCAAACGGTTCTCCAAGTTCGGTTTGGGCTTGTCTTCTGCTATCTGCGGCGTGCCCATAGCGATGCTACCTGTGTGGGCGGCGACGCGGTCAAGTGCGGTATCGAAATCGTTCTTGGCGCGCCCCGATGCCTCTCTAATATCGCGCTCCATAGCCGTTAAAGTTTTAGGATCGGTTTGGCGAACGGTAATTTCCATTTAAAAGCTCCTCGCGGAAGTGGTGCCACCTGCAGGGATCGAACCCGCGACCTTCGGTTTACAAAACCGCTGCTCTACCAGCTGAGCTAAGGTGGCAGTTTTTGTTAGTCTTCCTCATCAGGGACAAACCATTGTCGGACCCTAGGGAATGCCTCTAATATTTCGGGCGGGACATCTGATAAATGCGCCGGAATGTCTTCCATTTCGGGAAGCGCCAACCCCGCGCTCACTAGCATCCGGATTGCTTTTGATCTGGTGGGCGGGTTCGAGTGAGAAGCCCTGTATCTGTCGAGTTTGGCAACAAACTCTGGCGTCGCAGAGAAAATGATACGTTCGGATTTGGGCTCAGGCACGCATAGTTTCCTTGCTAATGTGTATGCGAGTGGTAACACTTGCATCACTGATGTCAATCTGGAGATCTCGCCAATGCCACCCCTCGCACATCGAATATTGCGGCAGAAGACGCTCCCTGTCGACCAGAGGCACGTGTTTCTTGAAGGGACGAATTTTGCTAAAAACCTTGCGGACGCCGCCTGCTTTGAAATGACTGCAGTGGCACCAATGATTCAAGACATTGCGAAGAAGTTTCGGGAGGGCGGTATCGACGGTACTCGCGCTTTTCTGCCAAGTCCAAAGACTTGGATCGAGCTTCAGGCAACCGATCTTGTTCGCATAGGTTATGCACTCCATGACACGGGCGATGGTCGAGCGGTTTTCACAAGGTGCATAGAGGCCAGGTATGAGGCCTCGGTATATCCGGCAGAGGCCCGAAATCGCTGCGTCTACTGGCCTTGGATGCATGACGAGCCCGGTCAATCTCTCATGTCTAGAACGGAATTTAAGCCGAAAAGTGCTACGCTCCCGCTTCACGATGATCTTGATGATAGTCGTGTACGACGTGCTCTTGCGTTAGACGCGAGCAATAGTGAGCTAACACACCTGACCCCATTCGAAATCTATGCGGCTCTCGCGATAATCAACACGCCGCGGCTGATCGGCAGAACTCAACGCGCGCCACACCGTGGTCTTGAGCGCAACCTCCTTCGCAATCAAAAGGCTGTCGGCAGCTACCCTCTTCGGGCGTGGAGCGAGATCACCCTGTCTGCCACACCGAGCGCTTTGGAGGATGGCGAGACAGAAGAGGTGCATTTCACGGGGAAAAAGTGCCTCCACTTTTGCCGCGCGCATCTGAGAGTTCGCAACGGCAGGCTGGAATTGGTCAACGCGCACTGGCGTGGCGACCCGGCACTCGGCATCAAGCGAACACGCTACAAGGTTGTTCACTAGGGCCGCGCGCGCGTCCGTTGCCCCGAAAGGGGGCGGGCCTCTGTTCCCCCGAAAGGGGTGGCGGTTTCAGTCGGTTGCAGATTCGGCGATCTCTTTGATCTCGTCTGGCCTCACGCAAATCGGCTCGCCATCCAACGGGCGGAAAATGTGGCGCCGCTCGTAGTAGCCAACCGCTGCAGGATAACCCGGTGCCCCTACGAACCTGCGCCGTTTCACGAAGCTCGGGACGATCTCGCCCGCCGCTGCCGCGCAGGCGCGTTCATGTGCAATCATATTTGTTCCCATCACGCCACCTCCCTGACCAGCTTCCACTTGAGCTGCTTGCCGACCATCGAGCGCGCCCGGTCGTGCCAGTCGAAATGGTCCATCACGGCGAAGCGAGCCGCCTGCTCATCGCTGCGATCCTCCACCACCAGCACATTGGCCGACACATGGCCCTCGCGCTCCGCAGGCTCGGTCTGCGATACCGCGACCAGCGCCCCGCCCGGCGTCTCCCATATCTCGAATGTCACCCGCATCGGATCGCGCCCGCGCGTCTCGAATTCCGTTTCCGCGAGCAGCTTGCCCGTGAACCGGATCGTCGGCCCGCGCTGCTGCTGGATCGTCTGCTCTTCGTATTGGTCTTCCATCATCCATACCTTTCCTGTTGGTCCGTTCCCCCGAGAGGGGTATCAGCGCGCCCACGGCCCGCCGGGCTTGACCTTGAGCCAATCGCTCGATCGGTTCCGCCGATAGGGGGCCTCTGGTGATTTAAGCATGACGCCCTCGCCTTCCGCCGCCCATATGCGGCGCGCTTCTGCCAGCACATCGGTTGCCTCGAAAGCCCAGCCATCGGGCAGGACGACCACCGCAGGCGCATCGTCGTCACGCCCATGGCTGCCCGGCCGCCATGTCCAGTCATCGCCGTCGGCCTGCTCGAACAGAGCCCGCAGCATGGCCTTGCGCTCGACCAGCGGCCTATCGCTGCCGCCTGCCTTCCATTCGGCATGGGTGAGCACGTCGAAAACGTGGAAAGTCCCGGCGCATCCGCCTTGTCTCCAGCCGCTTTCGCACCATGCTTTTGTGGCCACTAGATCATCGTCACCGACTACAAATTCGCCGTCGAAAACCATGCGCTCGCCCGCAGCCGCTTCCATCTGGCCCAGCTTCCACAGGATATGCTCGGTTCCGCCGATGGGCACGCCGTTGCGGGTGAAGAGCGTTGGCCTGCCTTCATGATCGGGGAGGTAGAGCGCACGCCATCCGTCGCGCTTTTCCTCCCACATCAGACCGTGCTCGGGCACGTCGCCGCCCCACACGCCGGCGAGCTGGCAGAGCTCTTTGGGTCTATGGCGCATCGGACTTTGCCTCGAAAAGCACGCAGCCGAAGTCGGGCTTTGTAGTCAGGCCAGAGATGTAGCTTGAAGCATCGTAGGTCCACGCCTTGGCCTTCTCTGCGGCGTCGCGCTCAATAGCTTCGACATCATCCCAGTCGTCGTAATCCGACCTTGCCCGCGCGCCTTCGCCCTCGAAAGGCTCGTTGCGTAGTTCTTCCCTGCTCGGGATTCGCTTGCAGTCGCCGACTGTGATCGTCTCCCACGCCCAATCCTGCTCCGGCTTCCAGTGCCTGCATTGTTCGCACCGCATCGTCATTCTCCCGAAAGGGGGCGAGGTACTATACCCCGCCCGTTACCACGAAAGGGCCTATGCCGCCTTTACCCTCGGGCCCGCGATAGCCGGCGTGGATGCTGAACAGATCGCATACCGGGGCGGCCGCGCTGGCGTTGATAGGTGAATAATGCATGGTTTCGCCTTTCCTGTTGCCGCGTTCGCTCCGGCCGCGGCGTGCCGGTCTAGGCTTGGCGCCTATCGCGCGCCCCTCCGATTGCTACGAAAGGGGGCGGGATAGACGGCGCGGCTTATTCCCACGAAAGGGGGCCGCGCGCGCCTGGTTAATCTCCTTCAATCCGAATTATCTTGGTGCGTACCTTCGCGGTCGCGAACGTGTCGGGCCCCAACTGCTCGAGCGTCTCCATTCCTTCCGCTTCGAAGGTGACCGGCACCAGCGCGACCAGCACCGGCGCGCACTGGTGACCGTTCCGGCCCATCAAGGAGCGCGCCGCCGCGACGTGCTGGCGCACATGGCGAAAAGGCGGGTTCATGATGATGCGGGGAAAGGCCACCTTGCCGCGCACCTCCTCCGCCCATTCTAGAAAGCACCTGTTCACAATCCCAGCACCGTCGAACCGCAGGCGGTTGGCTAGCGAGTTGTGCCGCTCCACTAAGCAGAGCTCGCAAGGCGAATGCCCGCTTTCGATCAAGGCCCGTGCGAGATTGCCCGTTCCTGCGCTCGGCTCAAGCGTGAGATAATCGCCGGCGGGGCCTAGCGCCTCCACCATGCGCCGCGCCACGTCGGGCGGGGTCACATGGCATTCGGTGGCCTTGTCCACAGTGACCACCTCGGGGAGCGGCTCGCGCTCCACCTCGGCGAAGTCCTGCCGCCTGCGCACCTCTGCGCGAAGGGGCTTGGCGGGCCGCGTGTAAACGCTCGGGTTCATGCTGCGGCTCTCCGCTCTTCAATCTCCCCCAACGCGGACTCGATCGCATCCAGATCGAGCGGCAAGGGCTTGCTCGGCTTGTCGGTGATGCGCACGACGGAGTCGGGGCCGTAGAGTTCACCTCCGCCAGTATAGACCCGGACCCGCACGACGGGCTCGCCGCTGCGCACCCGCTCCATGCGCTCCCACCGCATTTGCAGCGTCGGCGCGCGTCCATCGAGATAGTCCATGTGCATTATCTGCCATGCCAACTCAGCGAGCGAATAGGCGCGAGGCTGGCCATTGATATGTGCGAGATATTCGGCGGACGAAACGACAGCGTAGCGGTTGGCGTCAATGCGCTCGGCTGTCTCGCGGTCGGCTGCGAACACCTCAAGCACTGCAGTGCCGTTTCGATCAAGCACGATCCATGAACCGCAGCCGCGCGGCAGCTCAGGGATTCGATAGGTGACGGGGGCTTCAAGTGCGCTTTGCATCGTGGTCCTTTCCTGTTGCCAGCTATCGGGCCGGCGTCCGTTCCGCTTGGGATGAGAAGAGAATAGGGCGCGCCGCATTAATTGCAAGTAAAAAGCGCAGAAAATCGCGGGTCCTCCGTAGGGAATAGGCAATATATAAGCGCAGAAGGACCGCTTTTTCTGTCTCTCGGCCAAGTCCCCAACAATGCGACAGTTTGAACTTTCAGTTCCCGTACAAAAAAGCCCGCGTAAAAGCGGGCTGGTCGAGAACTTCGATTTAGGCGGGCAACCTGTTCAGCCCCATCGCTCCAGCACCTTCTCCGCGGCCTGGCGTAATTCCAGCCACCGGGCTCGCTCGTCTGGCTGGAACTCAGGGAATGCCTTCACCCTATCGAACGCCATCTTGAGGCGTTGCATTTCTTCGCTGGTAGCGATTGAGGGCTTGGGCTGCGTCACGGGTCAGATCCTGCATGGCTGGGTGTCGTCGCCCTGCTGGGCTCGGTCGAGCCAGAGCGCAACGATACGTGCGTCCCGGTGATCGTCCGCACTCAGCACCACCCCTCCCTTCGCTCGTCCCGCAATAGGCTAGGCGTCACCGCCATTCCTGGGCGTCGCGACCGTGAAATCTGGCCCGCAGCACAGGAGACGCGCATACCCAGAGGCGGCGGCCAACCCCCAAGCACAGGGCTAGGATAAGATCTTCGATCATGGGCGGCGTAGAACTTCGGCAAGCTCGCGCGCCATCATGCGGCGCACATCTTCCGGCATCGCTAGGTACAGCTTGCGGTCACGGGCAATCTGCTGCTCTATAGTCCTCACATCTACTCTCCCTTATCCTGATCGGACTTTTGTGCAGTATTTGCACATAAGTCGTCACGGGTGTGTAGGGCTGCGATGTGGGCGTCCACGTTGCCGACCTCTTGAAAACGAACGTCGCAATTCGGGCATCGAATTTCGCGCCCAGCCATCCCCTCGGGTTCTGTAGGGGTGCGGGAGAGGAAGGCGCGTAATTCACGAAGGTCGCCGATAGGGACTTCAATCGCGTCATCGTCCGCCCTGCCGCGTTGATCGCAATCATTCAGGTCGGCATAGTCCGCAAGGCGACGGGCGACCTCCAACAGCCCCACCGCTTCCCCCTGCTGCGGTGCCTCTAGGGCGGCGGTGACGGCTTTGAGCGCACGATGGACTGGCACATCGTCGCAGTCCTGCAAGTCAATGGTATCATCGCTTTTCCACGGTATGCCGCACGCTTCCGCAAGGATCGTCTGCGCACGCTCAACCATATCGGCAGGCGGTTCGCTCTTGAGGGCAGCTAGCTGGGCTTCGGGCACAGGCTCAAGCTGCGCAGGATCGAATATGTGCGACCAGCCTTCAGGGTGCTTGGCTGACACACGACGGCCGCCGTCTATCTCGCCATTGGTGACAGCAAACTCGGTATGCCCGCACTTCTTGCAGGGTACGCCCCCGAACGGGATGCCCTTGATCTTGCGGACAGGCGTGCCGTTCGGCTCTACCAGATCATCGTTCATGGCTTTCGCCTCCTGTGGGGTGGTTGATGAGTGCAGCTGCGCGAAAGCGCTTGATGCGGTCGGTCAACCATCTTTCACGCGGCTTCACATCGTTATGGGCGCGAGGTTCATAGCCCATTGCGGATGCTATTCCCCGCCAACGATTTGCCTGCGCAAGCGCGCCGCGCCAAAGGTTGAAGTATTCCTTGGCCTCACTGTTATCGGGATCGCCAGAGTAATGCAGTTTCCCGCAAGCCCTTTTCTCTAGGTATTTCAGGTCGAGCGTCGGGTCCGCCTCCCGCAGCGCATCCTCCCGCGCGCTGGCGTCCGGTTGGGTGCGGAGGGCGGCGACCATCGCCTCAATGTCCCGAACATCGCAAACGGCCTCGCGGGGGTTGCCCATGTGCAGGCAATAAACCTCTTCGGTCGATTGCCTCAGTTCGATCCGCGCCCTCCATTCTTTGCAGAAGCCGGCGAGCCGCGCGTGGGCTTCCGCCAGCCCATCGGCAGGCTCGGGTGTGATTTGGTCGTCAGTCTGCATGGGGGTTCTCCTGGTGGGTGAGGGCGTATTCTAGAAAGCGCAAGGCAAGCGCCCGAACCGCCGGTCGATCCTCATCCTTGCACTCGAAAAGCCGGTCTAGATTGTAGGCGATCTCACTGAGGTCGCCGGACATCTCCGCGCCCTCCCAGTGATCCAGTTCTGAGACTATGCCGTAGTCGGTCAGCCAATACGCAAGCGTGATACCGCAAGTTGCGCACGCTTCCGTATTGTCGCTTTCGCCAGCGCAGCGGTGCATATAGGCCGAGATGCCTTCATAATAGGCCTCTTCCCATGGCGTCCGCTCCCACCCGTCGGGATCGTGTAGCAGCGGCCCAAGTTCAAACTCTCTGCCGCGCGCAGCGATTGCACACTTTCGACAAAAGCTCTCGCTGCATTCGCTTTCAAGCCAGTGTTGGGGCGGTGGGTCGAGATCGGGCGCAGCGCTGTTGACGGCCTGACGGAGTTCGAACCAGTTCATCGCCACGATCCTCTCTCGTTCCTCTTGTGATGGGTTAGTCATGGGCTAAATCTCCTTGGGCGCATCGCTTCGCGACCGGGTGCTAGTGCCTTCGGCACCGGAGCCAGCTTCGCAGTCTCCGCCCATTCGGGTGACGCCCCCTTGCGCGGCCCAGCACTCATTTTGACGGTCATCGTCGAAGCACGCCGGGCAGCCGGTTTCACCGTTGTCGTCGCTTAGCCATCGCGGATCATCCCATTCGAGGACGACGCCACAGCCGATGCGGAGCGGTTTCGTTTCGTCTACAGCCATGTTTCATGCTCCAACCGATCGCGGCCATCGCACGGCACGATGACGCCTCCTAAGCGCCACGAATGCCCAAGCCCGTTTTTATACCGTTTCCCGGACCATCCATCCAAACCCATGCGAAGCGCCGTTTTATGAGGGAATTTTGGCCTCCCCGAGCGCGCAAGGATGGCGCGAAGGCGGTATGCGCCTTTTATTCCCCCGTAGATGTTGCCCGCGATAGTCCAAGCTATCACAGCAATGATGCCGAGGACGGCAAGCAGAAAGGCAGCGCCGACAAATTCGAGCACGCTCATTCCTCATCCCCCTGTTGAGTAAGCGGTCCCTCACTCGCCTGCCGAGGCGGGTCAGATAGAAAACGGGCTCGCCAAAGAGCCACCAGCGCTTGCGAAAGGCGATCAGGCCGCGATAGATCAGCATGAACATTGCCAAGCCGTGGCCCACGCCGATCTCGTCGCCGTTCGCCTTACCGTCAGGAAAAGTGAGCACACCCTCGCGCTGTTCAGGCCCAAGAGCTCGCACGATTTCATCTACCTCATCCATGTTCGATCTCCGGTACTTGCACGGCGATCTTGCGAGCCTCGGCAGCTTTCAACCCGTGCTTGGTTTTGATATGGTCGGCCATGCCCATCAGTCGGCCCGCGACCGGCGGGCAAGTAGGCCTTCCATGCTCTCGCGAATGTGCGCGTTGTAACCGTCCAGCCAAGGCTTTCTGTACGCATGGCCGTAGGGATAGGGGCAATCATCCGCGCCGGGTGTGGTGGCGTCCATTTCGCGGAACAGATCGTCAGGCCGCTCAGCCATTTTGCACCCGGCTTCTGCGCCCGCAAGGTTCGGCAATTCCCGCTCGGGGCGCGGGAGCTTTCCGTCGGCTGCTAGGGCAGGTTCGGCAACCCTAAGCGTTTGATTACGCTCGACTGCGTCACTCCGCCCCTGGGCACCACGCCCCCCTCTTGGTCGATAACCTCCGCGCTCGTACGGCCCTGACCGGCGTTTCCGTTTGCCGTGGCCAGGAAAAGCCATCGCACCGCTGGGGAAACGCCAAGCGGCCTCCCGCGTTCGTGGGTGGAGACACCTTCACGAATCGGAAGCAAGCAATGACCAAGATCCTCGTCCTCTATTACTCGTCCTACGGCCACACCTCGGCAATGGCGGAAGCGGTTGCGCAAGGCGTGCGCGAGGGCGGCGCGCAGGCCGTCATCCGCCATGTCCCCGAAACCGCACCCGAAGAGGTCGCGAAGAACGCGGGCTTCACCGGGATGCCCGGCCACGAGGAGATCGAGGGGCCGGACGCGCTGGCCGAATATGACGGCATCGTCGTCGGCTCGCCCACCCGCTACGGCCGGATGACCAGCCAGATGGCGTCTTTCTGGGACCAGACCGGCGGGCTGTGGATGAAGGGCGCGCTCGTCGGCAAGGTCGGCGCGGCGTTCACCTCCACCGCCAGCCAGCACGGCGGGCAGGAAACGACGCTGATGTCGATCCTCACCAACCTGCTCCATATGGGCTGCACGATCGTGGGGCTCGACTACGGTTTCCAGGACCAGATGGGCGTCGACGAGGTCAAGGGCGGCGCACCCTATGGCGCAACGACCATCGCGGGTGGCGACGGCAGCCGCCAGCCGAGCGAGACCGAGCTCGCCGGGGCGCGCTACCTCGGTAAGCGGGTCGCGCAGACGGCGGCGAAGCTTCACAGCTGATACGCAGTATTCTCCAACAGATGTGGACCGCATGGACCGCACTCCAGACACGAAAAAAGCGTCTGGTGGAGCAGCCCGGGCAACGGGCACGAAACAATCGGGGCGGGCCAGACAGGCTCGCCCCTTTTCATGGGCGGCTGATGGAACGCCCGAATACCCGCCACGCTAGCGCGGCAGAGCGCGCAGGAAGACCTGCGCATGATGCGCGAACTGACCGATGCGGGGCGCGAGGCATGGATCGCCTATCTCGACCGGATGAAATCGATGCTGTTCGGTGAGGATGGCGGTTAGCGCACGCGCTGCGCCGTTAACCAAACCGAATCGGTTGCCGCGCTGCCACTGTGATGCCGCCGCCATCAGGGAAGCACAAAAAAGGGCCCGAAAAGGGCCCTTTTTCTTAATTTTCTATGGCTCGGGTTATCCGATGAGCCAGTCCCAGATCGAACGCCACATGGTAAGTCTCCTTGGAATGGAGCCTTCTTGTATCTTAACCATGTCCGTTAGTAAAGCATTAACCACTTCCCCAGCGGCTCAGCGTGCTATCGCGCTCGCTCCGAAGGGTCTCGATGTACTCGGCGAGCCATAGCGGGCGCGAGATGTAATAGCCCTGGCCCTGGGTGCAGCCCATGCGCGCCAGAAGATCGTAGGTGACGCGATCCTCGATCCCCTCGCCCAGTACGACGATGCCTTCCTCGCGCGCCGAATGGATGATCCCAGCGGCAATTGCACGGGCGCGCGGCGAATTGTGAATTGCGGCGACGAACCGCCGATCGATCTTCACCTCGTCGAACGGAAGCTCGAACCATGCTTCGTAATTGGCGCTTCCAACCCCGAAATCGTCGAGCGAGAGTTTGAAGCCGTACTCCTTGAGACGATCGACCACGCCGCGCGCGACGCGAAAATCCTCGATCCTCGCGGTTTCGGTCAGTTCGATCTTGACCAAAGCCGGATCGATCCGATGGTCTTGCAGCGCTTCCCGGGCGATCTGGACGGTGCGATCATCGACCAGCTGGACCGCAGATACGTTGATTGCGACCTCTGCGATCAGGCCTTCGCGCCCGATCGAATCCACCGCCGCAAAGGATTTCTGGAAAATTCGCCGGGTAAGGCTGTCGAGATGTCCCATCCGCTCGCATTGCAGGATGAAGGATGACGGGGGCACGTCCACCCCGTCCGCATCCCGCCACCGGGCGAGGACCTCGGCGCCGACGAAAGCACCGCTGGCAAGGTCGACCTGCGGCTGGAGCTTGATGCCGATCTGATCTTCCGCCAGCGCCTGGGTGAGCTTGGCGGTGAGCGAATGGTCCCAATCCTCCTTGTCGTGGCCGACCACGAAAACCGGCTTGTACGCTTCGCGCGCCTGATCGGCTGCGGCGGTCGCGGAGCTCAGCCGCTGCTCGATCGGGTGATCCGCCAGACCGTCCGCCCCGATGGTGACCGACACGTCCAGCGATTTGCCGGTCAGCCGGACCGGCTGCGAAGCGACCGCGCGCAGGCCTTCGAGATGGCCCTGCAAATCCGGAATATCGCCACTGTCGCACAGGAACGCGAAGTACTTGCCGCCATCGTAATAGACCGTGCGAGCCTGGTCGCCGAGCGAGAGCCGGTTGCAGATTTCGCGCAGATAGGTCCGCCGCTCGGCGGAGCCCAGCCCGACGAAGAGCGCATCGAGACGCGCGACCTTGGCGATGACCAGACAGCCGCTGCCGCTCGTCTTCCCGCCCGACAGATCGGATTTGAGCGCGGTGAAGTTGGGCAGTTTGGTGAGCGGGTCGATGGTCAGGTGACGCCGACGATACCCGGCCACACAGCGCATGATCGCATAGGAGACCGCCAGCAGCAAACTGTCCGCAAGCACGACCCTGATCCCCAGATAGGCCGTAACGACGAAGACAGCCATTCCGGCAGCGCACCACGCCGCATAGAAGATGTGGCGTCGGCGTCTCGTCCGCGCGGCGCGCACGCCCAGCGCGAGCGCGAGGCCCAAGGCAATGGTAAGAGCGAAAAAGGGGAAGTGGTGCCCGCTTCCACGGCGGAGGGTTTCAGCCGCAAGGATGTGGACGATGGTGGGCGAAACGGTGTCCACACCCGGCGCGCGAATATTTGCACCGAAAGAATCGGTGCCCACCACGAACGTTGTGTCAGCCGGATCGATGCCATTCAATCCGGAACCCAGCGACTGCGACTCCAGCCGGGGGATGCTGTTGGCGTCAATGGCATAATCGATGGACACATTCGTCCGGTTTTGGCCCATGTCCGCAAGCGCGAAGCTGAGCGGGGCGGCATTGGCGGAGCGCGGACGGCTTGCCGACTGCTCGAACCCCCATACGAACCGGAGGAAATCGGCATCGTAGTCGCCCGAATA